>Ga0255348_1000010_pt1 | contig 146027 bp, 120 predicted proteins | sample CBST25v5metaG_FD_189945 | JGI IMG/M metagenome (GOLD analysis project Ga0255348, IMG submission 189945) | Peat soil microbial communities from Stordalen Mire, Sweden - C.B.S.T-25.v5 | ecosystem: Environmental > Terrestrial > Soil > Wetlands > Peat | place: Sweden: Norrbotten County, Stordalen... | reverse complement strand
CGCGATCGGCGTAGCGCCAAAAGCCAGAAGCGCTGGCGACGCCAGCCCTCCCACGTGGTTCATGCAGTTCTCGATCACGGTCTTGATCCTCAATCTCCGCCCGCTGGGCGGCCCTTCCTTTGAGAGTTGTCTGCGCGCCCGGCAGGGTTGCCAGAATCGCGCAAAAGTCTATTTCTGTCCGTAGGTCGCGTGCGCGCCATGTTTGCGGTGGTAATGCAGGTCCAGAAGAGCCTGCGAAACGCCCTTGCACTCTGGGTTCAACAGCGTGGTGGAAAAAGCCATGTTCGCCACGGTCTCCAGCACGACGGCGTGGTAAGCCGCCTCCGCCGGCGTCTTGCCCCAAGTGAACGGCGCATGGCCGGCAACCAGTACGGCTGGCACGGCGGCTGGATCCAGATCGCGGAAACGGCGCACAATGGCCTTGCCCGTGTTCAGCACGTAGTCGCCTTCAATTTCCTCCGGGGTCAGCTCTTCGGTCACCGGCACGGGGCCGTAGAAGTAGTCGGCATGGGTGGTGCCGAAGGCGGGAATGCTGCGCCCGGCCTGCGCCCAGGCCGTGGCAAATTTGGAGTGGGTATGAACCACGCCGCCGATGGCAGGGAACTGGCGGTAAAGCTCCAGATGCGTATCCAGATCGGAAGAAGGCTTCAGATGGCCCTCGACAATCTTCCCGCTCAGGTCGCAGACAACGATATCGTCGGCGGTCATCTTCTCGTAGGAAACGCCGCTGGGCTTGATCGCCACCAGCCCGGTTTCGCGGTCGATGCCGCTGGCGTTGCCCCAGGTATAAACCACCAGTCCCTGGCGGACAAGCTCCAGATTGGCGTCCAGAACCTCAGCGCGCAAACGTGATAAATCCATGAAAATCCTCCAACCTACGCAGTTTGGATCGCCACCCGGCTCAGTTCGGCCGGTCTGTACATTGAGGCTTCGAAGGCTGCGCGAGTAAACCTTTTCCCGCGACTGTGAAATTAAATTCTTCTCCCATGGTCTGTCAAGTCTTTCTTGTGTGAAGTAGTATGCTGTAAACGGATTCTCCAAGCTCATGACGACTCGAACATCCAAAAACAAATCGCGTTCTGCAACAAGTTCGGAGCACGTGGATATTCACACCGTCGCGCGCCTCGCCAACGTTTCTATCGCCACTGTCTCGCGCACCATCAATCACGTCCCTACCGTGAATGCCAAGATGGCCAAACGCGTGCGCGAAGTCATCAAGGAACTCAATTACTTGCCGAACACGCAGGCTCGCTCGCTGGTTTCCGGGCGCAGCCGGCTGCTCGGGCTCATCGTCTCGGAAATCACCAATCCCTTCTTTCCTGAGTTGATTCAGGGCTTTGAGGACGTGGCCGTCGAGCACGGCTATGAAATTTTGATCGGCTCCACCAATTACGAGCCGGACCGGATGCAGAGCTGCATTCGCCGCATGGTCGAGCGCAAGGCCGAGGGCGTGGCCGTGCTGACCTTCGGCATTGAGGAGCCGCTGCTGGATCAACTGGCGGATCGCAACGTGCCGATGGTGTTTGTCGATGTGGGACCGGATCGGCCCGGCATCAGCCTGCTGCACGTGGACTATCGCAATGGAATTCGACAGGGTGTGCAGCATCTGGCCGCCCTCGGGCATCGCGATATCGCCTTCATCACCGGGCCGCTCCATCTGCATTCGGCGCAATCGCGCCTGTCCGCCTTCAAGCACTCGGTCGAGGAGTGCGGCATCGAGGTCAATCCGGATTGGATCGTCGAAGGCAATCACACCATGGAAGGCGGCATCGAAGCGGCGGATAAGCTGTTGACCGGCGCCAGAATGCCCACGGCTGTGATGTGCTCGAACGACGCGACAGCCATCGGCGTGCTGCACAAGGCTTATCGCGCCGGGCTGCGCGTGCCGGACGAGCTTTCCATCATCGGCTTTGACAATATTCACATTTCGGAGATGATGACGCCGCCGCTGACCACTATCCAGATGTCCTGCTTTGAGCTGGCCAAGGCCGCTGTGACCGCGCTCAGAGCGTATGTGGAGCAGACGCCGACCAAGCGCGAGTACCCCATCTCGACGCAATTGGTGGTGCGCGAATCCACCGGCTATCCCAGGGGCACCATGCTGGGCCTTCCCAAGCCGGAAAGCCACTAAGCCTGTGATTCGCTTGACGACTTCCCCGACGGGCAACGGACAAGACGCGCAGGCCGGAGCCTCTGGCCGCAACTGGCCGCGGCTGGTCTGGAGCCTCTTTCGTCCGCACACGCTGACGGCTTCTTTCGTGCCTGTGTTGCTTGGCGGCGCGCTGGCTTGGAGATCCACCGGCCATCTGCGCGGCTTGCTGCTGGCGGCCATGCTGCTGGCCTCCGTCCTGATTCAAGCCGCCACCAACATGTTCAACGAGTATTTCGATTATGTCGGCGGCCTTGACACGGCAAAGTCGGTGGGGATTTCCGGCGCGATCACGCAGGAGGGTATCCAGCCGAAGATCATCCTTCGGCTGGCCGTGGCGGCGCTGGCCGTGGCGACGCTGATTGGCGTCTTCCTCTGCGCTCTCAGCAGTTGGTGGCTGGCGCCGATCGGCCTTCTCTGCATGGCGGTTGGCTATTTGTACGCCGGTGGGCCGCATCCGATTTCGGCCACGCCCTTTGGGGAGATCTTCGCCGGCGGCTTCATGGGCAGCGGCATTATTCTTCTCTCCTGTTTCATTCAGCAGAAGTTTGTGAATGGCGCGGAGGTGCTGGCCTCGATTCCTTCGGCGATTCTGATTGCCGCCATCCTGACCTCCAACAACATTCGCGATCTTGTGGGCGACCGGGAACATGGTCGCCGCACGCTGGCCATTCTGCTCGGGCACGAGAAGGCCGTGTGGTTTCTGGCTTGCATCTTGGCTGCCGCGAATCTCTGGGTGGTTGCGTTGGTCGCCGCGCGCGTCCTGCCGCCGTGGGCGTTGCTGGCGCTTGGAAGCCTGGTTCCGTCGGTAGCCGCGATTCGCGTCTTTCGCGCGGGCGGAACTCCGGCAGAGATGATGCCAGGTATGAAGCGCATCGCGCAGACCAACACGGTCTTCAGCGTGCTTCTGCTGATCGGTTTGTTGATCGGCGTTTAGGCCTCTCTGGAACATCTTTACCTTGTCAGAGACCTAGAGCGATTCCAGAGTTGCTGTACCCCGGAACCACGAACCTTGAGTGGCATTTTCCTCAAGAAAATGCCACCTCCCATGATTCCAGAAAGGCTACGGTTACTCTGGAACCGCTCTAGTAATCCATCGGAAGAGCGTTCAACTGCTCGATGGAAAAGACCGGCCCATCCTTGCAGACGTAGACCGGACCGGCGTTGCAGTGTCCGCACTTGCCCACGCCGCACTTCATGCGATTTTCCAGGCTGGTATAAACATTCTTTGCCGGAACGCCCATGGCGCTGAGCAGCTTCATCGTGACCTTGATCATGATGGGCGGCCCGATGACGAGGATGATCGAGTTTGCGCCGGCGGAAATCTTGGCGCGCTCAAAGACCGCGGGCACGAATCCCACTTCGCCCTTCCATTCCGGCGTTTCGCCGCCTGGGTCCACGCATTGCACAATCCGCGTGCGCTCCCGGCTTGCCCACTCGCTGAACTCGTCCTTGAAAACCAGATCGCCCGGCGTGCGCGCGCCGTAAACAACGCTGATTTGGCCGAAGTCCTGGCGGCTTTCGAGAGCCTGCCAGATGGCGCAGCGAATGGGAGGCATGGCGATGCCGCCGCCGAGAAAGATGAGATCCTTCCCGCGCCACTCTTCGAGCGGATAGCCGTTTCCGTAGGGGCCGCGAAAGCCCATCGTGTCGCCCGGTTCTAGCTTCCAAAGGCCTTCGGTCACGCGACCCACGCGCCGGAAACAAAACTCGATGTGATCATTCCAGTTCGAGCTTGAACAAATATTGAAGGTCGATTCGCCGTAACCGAAGGCCGAGAAGATGCCGAACTGCCCGACGCGAAACGAAAAATTCTTTGCCCGCTCCGGGTCGCGAAAACGCAGCTTGACCAGCTTCACGTCGCGGGTTTGCTGCTGCGTTTCGATGACTTCCATCAGGTCGGGTTGGTAGATGTTATCCATGGCTGATCTCGGAGGCGATGCGCAGAATACCCAAGCCGGCCGGGCAGTTGCGCGTACAGTTGCCGCAGCCTGTGCAGAGCACTTCGCCGAACTTTTCGGGATAAATATGAAACTTATGATAGACGCGCTGCCGCTGCCGGTTGGGCTGCGAGTTGCGTGAGTTGTACCCGCCCGCGTGCAGCGTGAAAAGCGGAAACTGGCATGAATCCCAGTTGCGCGCCCGTTCGCCGCCCGCCGCGTTGCCTTCGTCCACGATGTCGAAGCAGTGGCAGGTCGGGCAATTGTAGGCGCAGATGCCGCAGCCTAGGCAGGCCAGCGTTTGTTGCTGCCAGAACGAATCCTCGAAGTGATCGCGCGCGAAGACTCCCACCTTCGTGGGATCGATCTTCTTTTTCGGCCCAGCGTGCTCCGGCGCTGTTTTGTCGGACGGAGTTGTCCTACCCGCAAACAGCGCCTTGCCCTTCTCCGTCACGCAGCGCACTTCGTAGTTGCCGTCGCCGAAGGGCAGCAGAATCGCATCCGACCCGCGCTCCGCAGTTGGCGTTAGCCCAACGCTCGTGCAAAAACAGGCGTCGTCGTGCGTCGTACAGCCGATGGTGACAATCGTCGTTGCCGCCCGGCGCGCGTTGTACTGCGAGTCCTTGTAATCCCAATTGAAGATGTGATCGAGAATCGGCAGCGCCGCCGCGTCGCACGGACGCCCGCCCAGAATGACCTGTTCCGGCAGGGTTTCCTCGGGGTCGGTCAAGCGAATATCGTTGCCCTCGATCTTGTACCCGTAAAGCTTTTCGTGCTTGGGAAAGAAAAATTCCTTGATGGAATTCACCGGGCGCTCCTGCAAATCGAGCAGCAACTCCGCCGGAGTTGCCAGAGGCGCGTACAGCACGCGGTTCCAGCTCACCTGCTTGGGACCGGCGACGCGCTTTCCCGCCGCCAGCCACTCGCCGACGCACTGCCGGAGAAGATCCTGAGAGATGATTTCGCTCACTGGATGAACTCCTCCTTATCCCGAGTTGAATACGCGCCGATCAAGCTTCCCGCCGACTTTTCGATGCCCGCGCTGAAGTCGAAGTTCTTTTCCGCGCTGCGTTCGAGAGCCAGGTTCAGCGCCCACAGATCAATGCCCGCCGGGCACACCCTGGTGCACTCGCCGCATCCTACGCAGCGGCCCGCCTGATGGAATGCCCGCATAATTTGCCAAGCAAAATTTCCCTTGCGCGTCGCCGAGGTGTCAATCTCCTGCGGCTGATTCTTGTCCGCCAGGCATTGTTCGCAGAAGCACATGGGGCAGACCTGCCGGCAAGCGTAGCAGCGCTGGCAGCGGTCGAACTGCTCCGCCCAAAAGCCCATGCGCTCCTCCGGCTGCATCGCCATCAGAACGTCCAGTGCGGCGTAGTGGTCAATTGCCTCCGCTGGTTTCGCCGTGCTGATCACTTCGTCGGCGAATCGCGGCTGGCGCACCCGGCAGCCCGCGCACTTGGGAAGGCCCAGTCCCTCGCAGGCCATGCCGATGACGTGCAGGTTCTCGCGCTCAATCTGCGATTCCTGTTCCAGCACCACCAGCGCGCGCTCGTCGCATCCCTTCACCACAATAGCGGCCTTGCCCAGCGCTTTGATTTCCTTGCGCTTCAAATATGCGGTAAGGTTCGTCAAGCAGTTCCGGTTCCAGACCAGCTTGTCCGCGTCTTCCGCCCTAGTCACGAAAACCGGCCCGCGCTCGCCGTAGCCGATGACGACCTGCACCGAGCCCTCGCTGAGCAGCGTGCGCGCCGTCGTGCGCATCTCGGCTTCCGTGCTGAAGTCGCCCAGCGGCAAGCCCGTTTCTGGAAACTTGGGATACGCAACCGGCTTGCCCTCGTAGAGCTTGTTGGGGCCAAGCTTGCGCGTCTCTTCGGTAATTTCGGTAATGATTTGCTGAAACTTGTGCCCTTCCGCGCCTGAAATCCAAGAAAAGTGAATGCGCCGCATGTCGAAGCCCAGCAAGTCCAGCAGGTCGCGAAAGAGCATCCAACGGCGCCGCGCATGATAGTTGCCGCTGGTGTAGTGGCAGTCGCCGGGATGGCAGCCCGAAACCAGCACGGCATCGGCCTTCATTTCAAAAGCCTTGATTATCAGGTTGAAGTCGATGCGTCCCGTGCAAGGCAGCCGCACCAAGCGTACATTTGCCGGATACTCCAGCCGCGAGGTGCCCGCCAGGTCCGCACCCAGGTAGGTGCACCAGTTGCAGACAAAGGCGATAATCTTCGGCTCGAAAGCTTTCGTCTCGCTCATAGTAGGCTCTCGATCATGGCGTAGGTTTCCTGCTCCGTAAATCCTTCCAGGTCCGCGCTCTTCGACGGGCAAACCGAAACGCAGGTGCCGCAGCCCATGCAGAGGCCCGCATTGACGCGCGCTGTGCGCTTCACCAGTTCTCCCTTGCGAGAGCGCACCTCGGCTTTTTCAATGGCGTGATACGGGCAGGCTTCGTAACAGCGGAAGCATGCGGCGCACATCCTTTCGTCAATGTGCGCAATCTCCGGCTCGCGCGTCAGCTCGGTTGACGACAGCGTGATCTGCACCTTGCTGGCCGCGGCCGAAGCCTGCGCCACCGACTCCGGAATGTCTTTCGGAGCCTGCGCCGCGCCGCAGATGTAAACACCCGCCGTGTTTGTTTCGACGGGCCGCAGCTTCGGATGGCTCTCCATCAGAAATCCAAACTGGTCGCAGCCGACGTTCAGCTTCTGCGCCAATTCGGTCACGCCATCCGCCGGACGCATGGCCGCCGCCAGAACCACCAGGTCGGCCTCGATCGTTACCGGCTCGCCAGCCAGCGTGTCCGCGCCGCGCACAATCAGCTTGCCGTCCTGCTCGGTAATCTTTGAAACGCGGCCGCGATAATACTTCGCGCCATCCTGCTCAATGGCCCGACGTACAAACTCGTCGTAGTTCTTGCCGGCCGAGCGAATATCCATGTAGAAGACATGCGCCTGTCCGTCATGCACTTTGTGCTTGTAAAGCATGGTGTGCTTGGCCGTGTACATGCAGCAGATCTTCGAGCAGTAAGTCAGCCCCTTGGCGTTGTCGCGCGAGCCGACGCAACTGATGAAGACGACGTTCTTCGGCGTCTTGCCGTCCGAGGGCCGCTTGACCTCGCCGTTGGTCGGCCCGGAGGCGGACAGCAGCCGCTCGAACTGCAGCGAGTCAATCACGTCCTTGTACTTTCCGTAGCCGTACTCGCCGTAGCCCGCAACCGGGCCGTCCTGCTTGCCGATGCTGTAGAGTTTGTAGCCGGTGGCCAGCACCACGGCGCCGACCTTCTCTTTCACCAGCTTGTCTTTATCTTCGTAGTTAATCGCGCCAGCCGCGCATTTTGTCGCGCAGACACCGCACTTTCCACGAGTCAGCTTGGCGCACACGGTTTTATCGATGACGGGTCGCGCCGGCACCGCTTGCGGAAACGGCATATAAATCGCCGACCGCGTGCCCATGCCAAAATCGAATTCGCTCTTGTTCTTCTTCAGCGGGCAAGCCTTCGAGCACTCGCCGCAGCCGGTGCACTTGGTGATGTCCACATAGCGCGCCTTCTGCCGGATGGTAATTTCGAAGTTGCCGACGAAGCCCTCGACCGCTTCCACTTCCGAATAGGTGTAGAGCTTGATGCGCGGATGCTGGCCGACGTCGACCATGCGCGGCGTCAAGATGCATTGCGAACAATCCAGTGTGGGGAAGGTCTCCGAGAGCCCGGCCATCTTGCCGCCGATGGAGGGCTCGCGCTCCACCATCACCACTTCGTATCCGGCGTCGGCGATGTCGAGAGCCGCCTGAATGCCGGCCACGCCGCCGCCGACAACCAACGCACGCCGCGTCACCGGAACCTTGATCGGCTCCAGCGCATGGTTGTTCTTCACCTTCGCCACGGAGAGGCGAATCAACTCGATGGCTTTTGCGGTCGCCTCTTCGCGGTCGGGATGCACCCACGAACACTGCTCGCGGATGTTGGCCACCTCCAGCAGATACGGATTCAGTCCCGCCGTCTGCGCGGCCTTGCGAAAGGTCTTCAAATGCATGTGCGGCGAACACGAAGCCACCACCACGCCGTCCAGCTTCTCCGCGGCGATCTTCTCGCGGATCATCGTCTGGCCGGGGTCCGAGCACATGTACTTGTAGTTGACCGCGCAGCGCACGCCGGGCAGCTTGGCCACCTCGTCGACCACGCGGTTCACGTCCACCGTCCGAGCGATGTTTTCTCCGCACCAGCAGACGAAGACGCCGATTCTGGACATCAGGCATTCCTCCCGGCAAAGTGCCGATTGATTCCCAACGCCTGCGGCGTGAGGCCCAGCGCCAGCCCGACCAAATCGCAAAGGTAGTAGATCGTCATGCCGAACTTTGTTCCGTAACGCGCCTCGATTGCCGCCTGCTTCATGTCCAGATTCACGTGGCACATAGGGCAGGCCACGGCGATGCACTGCGCGCCATGCGCGGCGGCATCGGCCAGAATTTTGTGCGAAAGCTCCAGCACCGTTTCTTCGTTCGCCATCGTCATGCCTGCGCCGCAGCACTCGGTCTTGTAATTCCACGCGACGGCCGTTGCACCCAGCGCCTCGACAACCTTCTCCATCGACTCCGGCTGCTCGCAATCGTCAAACTCCACCACTTCTGGCGGGCGCGTCAGCAGGCAGCCGTAATAGCACGCGACTTTGAGATCTTTGAGCGGCGACTTCACGGCTGTTTTGACCGTCTCCAGACCCACGCGCTCGAAAACATCAATCAGATTGAGTACGCGCGTGGAGCCGGGCTTCGCCTCGACAATCGTGGCCATCTCTTCGGCCAGCGCCGCATCCTGCGCCATCGCCCGCTGCGCTTTTTTCAACTGCATCGAGCACATCGAGCAGGGCGCGACCAACTCGTCGCATCCCTGACGGGCGGCCAGCGCCAGATTCCGCGCCGGAAGCGCAATCGACAGCTTGCGGTTCAGCGTGTGCGCCGCCGTCGCGCCGCAACAAATCCAGTCGTCCAGCTCCGTGAGCGAGACGCCGAGCGCGCCGAAACACGCCTTCAGCGATTGCTGATAGTCGTCCGAGGTGCCGTGCAGCGAACAGCCGGGATAGTAGCCGAGATTCATTTTTTGCCGTCCATGCAGCGCGCGAAGATGCGGCGCACCAAGTCGCGGTCTCGGACTTTTTCGCCGATGAGATGGAGCTTGTGATGCATTTGCAGTTGCGGCGCCAGCATCGCGCCGTCAAAAAGGAGGTCCAGCCGCCGCATTTTCGCGAAGCCCTCGATCTTGTATTGGGCGATCATTTCGACCTCGTTCACGCGCCCATTACGCCGCACGCTATCGAGAAATGCTTTCTGGAAGAGCACCACCGCGGTCTGCTGTTTTGAGGTCATGCCGCGCTCGTACGACACCTGCCGCAGTGCGTCCATGATGGCCGCGCAATCTACTTTCTTTGGGCAGCGCGTCGTGCAGGTTTCGCAGGAAACGCATTGCCAGATCGCGTCGCTTCCGAGTGCCGCATCCACCTGGCCGAGTTGCAGCAGGCGGACAAGCTGGTTCGGCATCTTGTCCATGTGCGCCGACCGCGGACAGCCCGCCGTGCACTTGCCGCACTGATAGCAGTCAGCGAATTTCGTCTGGGAGAGAGACTCCAACAGCGAAATCGGATCGCCCGGCATCGTAGTTTTCATGAGATTGCCCACGCGGAGGTCAACGGAAATTATCTCATATTCGCGCATTCTCCCACGTGCTGCCCGGCACGACGAAAGCCATCGCAAGGCGAGTCCATCGAGCGTGGCGGCTGGCTTGGCGACCGGCCCAATAAAGAGAAAATGGCAGAAAAGCGGCACAAAGAAAAACAGCGTTAACCTGCTTGAAGTGAAGCAGATTAACGCTGTCGATTGGACGATTTATGGAGCAATTAGAACGGAATATCGTCGTCGGAAATCTGGGTGGATTGGGCCACCTCATCCTGGTCGGCCGGGGGGCGCTGATCAAAGCTGGCCGCCGAACTAGACGAGCTGGCAGCCCGGTTGTAACCGCCCGAGCTGTTCGAAGCCTCTCCGCGGCTGTCGAGCATAATCAGCTCATTGACAAGGATTTCCGTGCGATAGCGCTTTTGGTGAGACTCCTTGTCCTCCCAACTGTTGGTCGTGATCTTGCCCTCGATATACAGCTTGGAGCCCTTCTTCACGTAGTCGCGGACTACCTCGGCGGTACGGTTGAAGGCCTTCAAATTGTGCCATTCGGTGTGATCTTGCCAGTTGCCCTGCGCGTCCTTCTGGCGGTCGCCGGTGGCCAGCGCGAGGCTGGCGACCATGACGCCGCTGGGAGTGGACCGAATCTCGGGATCCTTGCCTACATTGCCGATGAGAATGACTTTGTTTACGCTTCTTGCCATGTTCGTGCACTCCAATAATTGAAAAGCATATCAGACGCTCAGCCTGCACGGCAGAGCGTCTGTGTGTCGGTTTCTACTGTTTTCCGAAGCGGTAGACAAGGCCGACGGTGAAGGCCTTGGAATACTGCTGGGTCGAGCCAAAGCCGCTGAAAAAGTACTCGGGCGCAACGCGCGCGGCCAAGTGCGGAGTCACATTGAACTCCACGGGAATGCTGGCGCTGGCGGCGTAGGTCGTTCCATCCGGCCAGAGACCGAGCGAGGTCGAAACAGTGGTGTCGTGGTAGGTGTCGCCGGAGAACTTTCCGCGCATCACTCCGCCCATGACGCGGCCGGAGACGGAAAACCTGGGCTGCAAGTAGAAGCGGTAGGTCGGCCCCACCAGAGCGGTGTATTCGCTGATGGCCGGGTTGGTGATTCCCTGAACGAGATTCGGGTTCTCCGGATGGATACCCACAAAAGCGGTGCCGTAGTAGCCGCGACCCTCGGCGGTCACGCCAAGGCGCTCGTCCAGATAGCGGGTAAAGCCCACGGTCCAGGCGTACTCGTGCGTGCGCTCCAGCTTGGCTCCGGGTTCAAAACGCAGGTAGCCCATGCCGGTATATGCCTCATAACGATGAGCATAAGCTTCGTGGATGGCGGCGCTGCGGCGCTGTGCGCGGCGGGCCTTGATGCGGGCCTGAACGCTGATCTGGCCCTGCGACGGCGCGGTGGCCTGTTCGCTCTGGACCTGATCGGGAGCGGCGGGGTTGCTACTCGAGCTTGAGCTTTGGGCCAAGGCGGCGGTTGCGGCGGCGAAGCCTATAGCCAGCAGAAGGGCAAGACGGCGAGAAGAAGACATCGGTATTGGGTTACCTCCACGGGAGTACGAAAGCAGCCGCCTATCCGTGCAGGCAGTGCTCCCCCTAAGATATTAAAGCACCTTGGGGGGAGCCTTGAGGGGGCTCGGCGCAGGATTTCGCGCGCGGACGGCGGATTCAGAGCCTGAAGCGTTGCCGGAGAGAGAAATTCCGGATCAAAAACCTGGACATCGGCTTCCCGGCGGCACTGTCTCGGCGCTACTTGATCGCCTTCAGATCAGCCTGCAACTGGGCTAAATCAAAGCCGCTGGGGGCGCCTTGCGCGGCAATCCAGTCGGGCGAGAGCAGCGTGTGAGCTTCGTCGCAGTATTTCTTCCAGAAGGCCAAGGTCATGGTCTTCGGCGCGCCCCAGGTGATGCAGGTAAAGCCGTTGGCGTCGTATTTGGGGACGAAGACGCAGTGGCCGCCCCAACTGCCTTTGCTGGCGTTGGCGCCGCCATGGGGAACCACGTCCCACACCTCTTGCGTCTGGGCCGTCATCGGCAGCGCCAAACCGATATAGACGCCTCCAAACAGGGCGATGGACTGTTGGATTTCAACCAGCTTGGAGGGCCTGGGATCCGCAAAGGCCACCAGCGCATGGCCGGCTAGGCCGTTCTTCTGCCAATCCTTCAGAACATCGAGCTCGATGCCGCCGTTGTCGGTATTCGAGTCGCCGGGGACATACCCGTCCCATTGCTCGTAGTAGCTCTCAATCGTGGGGTCGGGGACGGTGGCTTCGCTGCCGGTGTTGGCGCTCCACACCTGAATGGCGTGGCCGCAACCGGCGATGGTGCAGTCGCCGAGCTGGTCGTTCAGCATCATGCCCCAACTGGCGATGCCCTTGGTCCAGTCAACGGCCGGCGGTGGCGGCGGCAGTGTTGGGGTCAGGTAGTCGCCGAGGGCCAGAGTGCGCGTGTCGGTTTTGATGGCCTTGCGGCCCAGTTTCCGGGGCCCCCAAGAGGCCGCTTTTGCCTCTTGGGGTGGAAGTTTCATCTTTGAGTGATCTGCCATGCGGATATCCTTTCCTGTCCATGGAGCGGTTCTTCGAATACTGTGCCCAGGAACTTCAATCGCAGAATGGCTATTTCCTTTAGAAAAAGCCATTTCCAACAAGTTGGGAAGGGCAACTGAAGGACAGAACCGTCCATAAGATCGCCGAGGGCGGCAGGCGCCGCGGAGGGCGTGGTCAAACTGTGCCAAAACAAGACGCTGTTGTCCAGCAATTTCTTCCTGCTTTTCCTTATAGCGAAATCGGGCTTAAATTCTGCAAGAAAAGCCCAAAATGCTCTACGATGAAGGGCAACGGAAAAGGGGACGAACAATGGGACGTATCTTGCTGGGAGTTTTTCTGGGACTCGTGTTTGTGCCGATTGCCATGCTGGGATGGCTACGGCTTGGTTCTGTGCCGGTGGCGGTGACCGACCAGCCCTTGCCCCATGAACAGCAGTTTGCCCAGATGACGCTGCATACGCGCATCGACCGCGAACTGGTGAAGATCCCGCCCATCCAGCCCGACGAGGGCAATTTCATCACGGGCGCGCACGTCTACAGCGAGAAATGCATCGTCTGCCACGGACTCCACGGCAGGCCTTCGGCCTTTGGCCCGCGCATGTTTCCTGCGGCGCCGCCGCTTTGGGACAAGCACGAGGGCAACGATATTGTGGGAGTCAGCGACGATCTGCCGGGCGCAACCTACTGGAAGGTGGCCAATGGAATCCGGCTGACGGGGATGCCATCCTTCAAGGGCTTGCTGACCGAAAATGAAATGTGGCAGGTGAGCCTGCTGGTGGCCAACGCCGACAAGCCGCTGCCTCCGGCCGCGGTTGAGATTCTGCTCGGCAGGCAATCGGCGCCAACGAGTAATCTTGATCTGAAGCATTGATCGAAACAAAGTCCATGGAGAAACCGGAATGCGAGTTGGGCAGAAAATCAAATCCACGTTATTTTTAGCGGCGCTTGTCCTCGGCTTGAACCTGCCTGCGTTTGCGCAAGTAGGCGACGTTAACAAAGCAACTCGCATCGTAGAATCTTCTTCTATGCCTGCATTTGCGCAGAAAAGCGACTACTTCACCAACTGGCCCAAAGGCGTCTCGCCCCAGGAAGTGGGCAAGAAGCTCTCGGAGCACTTTGTCACCAGTCCGCATCAGTACACACCGACCCTGCACTACGCCGAGGTCTGCACCTGGTATGGCGCGCTGACCTTTGCGCAACAGACGCACGATGCCACCCTGCAGAAGGAACTGATTCGCAAATTCGAGCCGATGATGCCGGGCGGCTCCGATCCAGCGCGGATTCCGGTCCGGCATCATGTGGACGATTCCATCTTTGGCGTCGTTCCCCTGGAGATTGCCATCCAGACCAAGGATCCGAAGTTCCTGGCCGAGGGCAAGCGCTGGGCGGACCGGCAGTGGGAGAATCCGCAGCCCGACGGGCTTTCAGGCGAGACGCGCTTCTGGATCGACGATATGTACATGCTGACGATGCTCCAGTTGGAGGCCTACCGCGCCACCGGAGACCGCGCGTATCTGGACCGCGACGCGAAGGAAATGGCGGCCTATCTGGACAAGCTGCAGCAGCCGAGCGGCCTCTTCTATCATGCGCCGGATGTGCCCTTCTACTGGGGCCGCGGCGACGGCTGGGTGGCCGCTGGAATGGCCGAGATGCTGCGCGATTTGCCGCAGGATCATCCGCAGCGGGCGCGCATTCTGGCCAGCTACCGGAGCATGATGGCCGCTCTGTTGAAGTACCAGGGCAAGGACGGAATGTGGCATCAGTTGATTGACCACGATGAGGCTTGGCCGGAGACTTCCGGCTCCGCTATGTTCACCTTCGCCATGATTACCGGCGTCAAAAATGGCTGGCTCGATGCCGCGACCTACGGACCGGCGGCTCGCAAGGGCTGGATTGCCGTGGCTGGCTATATCGACCAGAACCAGGACGTGACCAACGTTTGCGAGGGCACCGGCAAGAAGAACGATCTGGACTACTATCTGGCCCGCCGCCGCCGCACAGGCGATTTCCACGGGCAGGCTCCGGTTCTGTGGGCCGCTTCTGCCCTGCTGCGATAGGGATGAGGCGCCGATCACTCCAGGTCTCTGGCAAGATGAAAAAGTTCCATTGAGTTCATGGATCCCAGGTCTCAAAATCGAGACCTGGGGCACCCAGTCCTGGTACACCTTCAAGCTGTTGAAGATCTAGGTTTTGTGTCAGGGCACGACTTTAGTCGTGCCGGTTGTCGCTTGAAAACAAGGCGGGCTTTAGCCCCTGAGAAAATGCTCGAGGAGGAATAGAACTTGATCAGGGGTTTCTTTGAGCGCGCAATCGTCGGTAGTATGATCCATTTTTTGTGCAGCCATGAATTTTTTGCGAGTTGGCTTTTGTTGCGGGAGGGCGCATGGGTGTTCTGAGCAGGATCGGCATCGCTCTTGATTCGGAGCTTCTCGATCGGTTTGACCGTTCGATTGAGCGGCAGGGCTATACCAACCGCTCGGAAGCCTTCCGGGATCTGATTCGCGACCGCCTGGTCACGGAGCTGACCGCCGCGCCGGGCTCGATTGTCGTGGGCACGGTCACGCTCATCTACGATCATCACGCCAGCGGCATCACGGAAAAGCTCACCGAACTGCAACACGCGCACCATGAGTTGGTGGTCTCGACCAGCCATGCGCACCTGGACCACGACTCCTGCCTTGAGGTACTGATCGTGCATGGCAAATCGGCACAGGTGGCGCAGTTTGCCGACCGGCTGATTGGCCTCAAGGGCGTGCAGCACGGGCGGCTGGTGATGACCGTGCCGACGCACGCAATGACGCCCCCCTCCGGCAAAGCGCACAAGCACCCGCACAAGCATTGAGCAAACGTCAAAAAGAAATTGGCCGAGGAGTAATCACTCCCCGGCCATTCTTTTGCACGATCCGCAATCTTGCCGCTTGTTTCTATCGGCATAAGAACAACCTGTACACGGAAGCTTGCCGCGGCATTTGTCAAAAGCGCCGTTTTAATTCGAATCGCACCTGAAACGGTTCGACGGGATGGGCAACGCGCGTGAATGCCGCAGCACTTATCGGAGTTCCTCCTGAAGTTAGTCCTGGCGTGACGCGGGACTCATAGGCGTAGTCAATGTCGCTATCGTCGCGGTCCAGCATGTTCAGGAATTCGGCCGATACGCGCCATTTCTTTTTAACTTGATAACCGAGTTCCCCATTGAGCATCACCGTTTGCTTGGAGCGAAAGATTCCGTCCGAGGTCAGATCGCGCGGACCAAAGTAGCGCAGGCGCAGACTCGACGAAAAGCCTTCGTAATCATGCACGGTGACGCCGGATGAAATTACCAACCCGACAGCTTCGGGGACACGTTTGCCACCCGCGCTGTTGGGTGCCGCATCATCTCCGTCTATTTCGGTAAATTGGGCTCTGGAATTCGCAAGGTCAAAATCAACAGCCAAATGTTCACGCGGCGTGTAGTAGTTTGCCCATTCGACGCCATAGCGGTTGCTCGACTGTTCCGAAGCGCTCGTGCCTCCCGTGTCGCCATCCTGCATCAGCTCGGAATTACTGTGCAGAACCCAGAGCGCAAGAGTGCTTTGCAGATGCGGGACGGCAGTCGTGCGCACACCGATTTCCCCACCTTTGGTTTGCACCAGGGGAGGGATTCTCGACGCAGGAGTATTGGGGGTTGGATTGTCCGCCGAAATCGGCTCCACCGTTTGCGTTGTGCCGCGTCCGTCGTTGCTGTGAAAGCTGAATCCGCCTTGAGCATAGAACTCAGTATTGGCCCACGGACCAAAGATCAGACTTGCTTTTGGGCTGGGCAGGAACTTGGTGGCCGAGCCGGAATTTGCCGCGTTCACCGTGGCCGAATAGGCCAAACTATGGACGATGAATTTTTCGTCGTCGCCACGCAGGGCCATGACCGAGCGAAATTTGCTTGCCCACTGAATTTTATTTTCCGCATAAAAACTGCCTATCGTGTCCGTAAAGCGATCCCGCTCCCGGGTCTTGGGCAAAGTCGTGGGAATACCGTCGTCTGTGTCGTAATCGGTTTTGTCCATGCGCACGCGATTTTGCGTTGCGTAAAGGCCGTTGTTGATCCAATTGTTGCGGAGTTGCACGCCAAAGGTATTTGCCATCCTGCGGCCAACCCATTGGCTGAAGATTGTGTGGTGTGCATCCAACCCAGCCACCCAGCGCCTATCCTGCTGTTCGAACTGGTCGCCGCGAATGGGATCTACCAGGTAGTAAGTGAAATTGGAAAACAAATCGAGATCGTAATAAAACAGGTAGGCCATGAGTTTCGACTCGGAATTTGTATCTTGGCGATGGCCCTCACCCTGCAAGCTATAACGTTGCGAGTGGCCGCCGTCGGTCGGGTCCAGTGTGCCGTATAAGCCAACCAGAGGCACGGCGCTTACGGGGATTTGATCGCTCGAATGCCATTTTCCGTGGTAAGCGCGGGCCGTGATGCTGATGCCATTGGCGTCACCGCCCTGACTATATGTTAGGAGGCCGTTGAATTTGGCATACGCATCTGGGTGCTTCCAGGGGCCGTTGTCGTAATACGCCTCTCCGCCGTACAGCAAACTGCCCAAACCAAGCTTTTGCGATGCGCCGAAGACGGTCCGTCCATAGCCATACATGCCGCCTTCCACCTGAAAGAAATTCCGGGGCAGCGTCTTGAAATATTCCACATGAGCCGTTCCTGCCGAGCCATAGTTGCCGACATTCGCGTAATAAGGGCCTTTCTCGAAATTCACCCGCTTCACAAATTCCGGGATAACGATGTTCATGTCCGAGTAGCCCTCGCCGTGCGCGTGTGACGGCAGGTTCAGCGGCATATCGTCGATGAAAATAGCGAAGTCCGTACCGTGGTCGAGATTGAAGCCACGCAGATAGTATTGGTTGGCCTTGCCGCCACCGGCGTGTTGCGTGATGATGAGCCCGGGAACCGTCTCCAAAACTTCTCCCGAACGAAGAATCGGACGATCCTGAATTTCCGTCGCGCCCACCGTTCCCTGTGTGCCGGATTCGGCAACTCCGATGAGTTCATCTTCCCGGCCCTGCACGTTGATGGTGGTGTTCACAGCGCCCACTGCCAGAGAAATGCGCAGCGGCGCCGTCGCGTTGGTTTTCCCCAGGGTGACAAGGATTTCTTTGGCTTCAAAGCCGGGGTTCGATACGACGAGCCGGTAATTGCCCGCCGCGAGTCCAGAGAGAATGAAGGAGCCGTTCGTCTCCGACTTTGTCGTTTTTTGTATGGTGCCGATTGCGCTTCGAACCCGCACGGTAGCCCCGGCAATCACCGCGCCAGAGGTGTCAACGACAGTTCCTGATAGCTGAGCCTTATCACTGGTGGCGGCCGGGTGGCCCTGCGGATCGAGCACTTGCCCGCCGGTCACGGGCTGCTGCGCTGTAAGCAGCGAGGCCGCGGTAAACAAGGCAAAGGGAACAAATCTGCGGAAAAGCATTTGCATAGACTCCCGAAAAAAGGATTGGACAAATTGCTAGGTATGGATTGTCTGGGAATTATCGTCGCACATGTAGCACGAATTCGCAAATCGTATGCACATGAAAATCTCACAGGCGTATGCGGCATGGAACGGGACTCCGTGTGGAAAACCTTACGCCTCTACACGCTTGGCTTGACGATGCCAGAAGTGATACATTTTTAGAATGCGTGCTACGCCCTGCGCGAACTGATGCGTGACGGTGGCGCGCAGCCTGAAGGAACCCGATGCCAGTCCTGCTGAGAACCCTGCTTAATGACGAACCCGGTGGCGTGAAAACCAAAGTGGCCACCATTTACGCCATCCTGCTTCTGTTCAATCTGGTGGCCTGGTGCTGGGCCTTTGTTGCTTTCCAGCAGTTCCCGATGCTTCTGGGCACGGCCTTTCTGGCGTACAGCTTTGGGTTGAGCCACGCCGTCGACGCGGATCACATTGCGGCCATCGACAACGTCACGCGCAAGCTGATGCAGCAGGGCAAGCGGCCGGTTGCCGTGGGACTCATGTTTTCGCTGGGCCACTCCACGGTCGTCGTTCTGGGCGCGAGCGCCATTGCCGCCACCGCGCTCACGCTGCAGCATCATATCAACGGCTTCAAAGAGATTGGCGGAATGATTGGCACGCTGGTCTCGACCCTTTTTCTGTTTGGAATCGCGCTGGTCAATCTGGTCATTCTCCATTCGGTCTATTCCAGTTTCATGCGGGTGCGGCGCGGAGAACCTTATGTCGAGGAAGATTTCGACCTGCTGCTGTCCGGTCACGGCTGGCTTTCACGCCTTGTCCGCCCCATGTTCAACATGATCCGCTCCAGTTGGCATATGTATCCGCTGGGCTTCCTGTTCGGGCTCGGCTTCGACACCGCAACCGAGATCGGGCTGCTGGGCATTGCTGCCGCCGAAGCGTCCAGAGGTTTGTCTTTCTGGTCGATTCTGGTTTTTCCGGTTCTCTTCGCGGCGGGTATGTCGCTGATTGATACCACTGACAATGTTCTGATGCTGGGAGCTTACGGATGGGCCTTCCTGAAGCCCGTCCGCAAGCTGTATTACAACCTCACGATTACCTCCGTGTCGGTGTTGATTGCCTTCATCGTGGGCGGGATAGAAGCGCTGGGCTTGCTGGCGGACAAGCTGCATCTGACGGGCGGCGTGTGGGGCTTTGTCGCACGGCTCAATGAGAACTTCGGCGTGCTTGGCTACTGCATCGTGGCGCTGTTTGGCCTGAGCTGGGTTCTATCGATTGCGTTTTATAAGTGGCGCCGGTTTGACGATCTCGAACTAGGGCAGTGCAAGGAATAACCTTGACAACCACGCTTTGATGCTCGGATCGATTGTGTAGTTCCATTCGCCATGAAACTTGTCGGGCTTCAGCTTGGCCTGGGCAAACTCTTCATCCGCGATCCTGCTTTCGACAAATGGTCCTTGCGGGCTGGTTCGTGACCCGTGGGCTGAGGTTCAAATCCTCTCTCCCCGGCTATCTCAATCAGTTAGAAAAAAGATCCTGCGCTGAATGCCGAAGCGAACCCAATCTCCATTCTCTGAATATGTTCGGTCCGCGGCGCGACTCGAAAGACGCGCCGCGGTCGTTTTTATACACTTTTCCGGCAAATTTGGAACTAACATGAACTGCAGAAGCAGGGCGCCGTTTCGAGCACAAGTGTCCCGGTCTCAGGGTGCTGGAAGCAGTTGCCGAAGCCGGGGCTTGAGGACTCAGGCCCGCCAGTTGTCCTTCTTCCCGGAGGTTGCTGATGAACGTTCTGTTGATTTATCCGGAATTTCCCGATACCTTTTGGAGCTTCAAACATGCGCTCAAGTTTTTGGGCAAGCGCGCGGCGCAACCTCCGCTGGGACTGATGACGATTGCGGCTCTTTTGCCAAAGGCCTGGAAAAAGCGTCTGGTGGACACGAACGTCGAGCGGCTGCGCGACCGCGATCTGGCTTGGGCGGATGTGGCGATGCTCAGCGCAATGCACATTCAGCGCGAGTCGCTGGCCGCCATCATCGAGCGGTGCCGCGCGCGCGGGCTGCGGACGGTCGTGGGCGGGCCGATTGCCAGCAGTCTTACGCCAGAGGAACTGAAGGCGGATCATGTCGTGATCGGCGAGGCCGAGGCGCTCATGGGCAACGTGGCGCGTGAGCTGGAAAAGGGAACCGCCAAGCCGGTCTATCAGGCCGCGGAAAGGCCGGAGATGGAGACCAGCCCGCTGCCGGACCTGAGCCTCATCAAGATGAGACGCTACTCGACGATGGCCGTGCAATACTCGCGCGGCTGCCCCTTCAATTGCGAGTTTTGCGACATTATCGAAATCTATGGACGGCGGCCGCGTACCAAGGCCGTTTCGCAGGTGCTGGCCGAGTTGGACCAGCTCTACGCGGCTGGCTGGCGCGAAGCGGTTTTTATCGTGGACGATAACTTTATCGGCAACAAGGCGCGCGCCAAGGATCTGTGCCGGGCGCTGATCGACTGGCGCAGCCAACACAGAATCAGCTTCGACTTCAACACCGAGGCATCGCTGAATCTGGCCGACGATCCGGAGCTGATGCAACTGATGAAAGACGCTGGTTTTGTCTCCGTCTTTCTGGGCATTGAAACTCCCGATGAAGCGGACCTGATCGCCTGCAACAAGCTACAGAACACGCAGCGCAGTTTGTTGGACAGCATAGCCACCATCCAGAGCTATGGAATGCAGGTGATGGGCGGATTTATTCTCGGTTTCGACACCGACCGCGAAGACATTTTCGATCGCATGGTGGAGTTTATTCAGAAGAGCGGCATTCCCATTGCCATGGTTGGGCTGCTGCAAGCCATGCCCGGAACCCAGCTTTTTCAGCGGCTGTGGAAGGAAGGCCGGATCCTGGATGCGGGCCAGGGCGACAATACGGACGACAAGCTGAACTTCCTTCCTCACATGGACGCTACAAGGCTGGTGGAGGGCTATCGCTCCGTGATCAAGAGAATCTACTCCCGCGAGGCCTACTATGAGCGCGTCAAGCTCTACCTGAGCCGCATCCAGCCGCAACTTCGCGAACGAAAGCATGGTGAGCGCAGGGCGGGGCAGCAGTGGGTGACCGTGGGCAATGCCCGCGCCTTTGTCACCTCGATCGTTCGCCAGGGAATCTTTGCGCGGCAGCGCTGGAGTTACTGGAAGTTTCTGCTGACCGTTGCCACGCGCTATCGCAATTGCATCGGCCCGGCCATGACGCTGGCCGTGATGGGCTATCACTTCCAGGTGATGACCAGAAGGTTGGCCGGCAACGCGCCCGTGGCGATGGGTAACTGCCTGCCTGCCGAGAGCGGCGCGCGGACGCAATAAAGCATTTTCGAAAAGGCCATGGTAACTCTGGTTTTTCTTTTGCCATAAAAGCTCTGCACCAGGAGCAGAACCTGGCGTACTCTATTGGTCGTAGGAGGAGGGATCATGAAAATTCTGTTGGGAGTTGAGGATTCAAAGTTCTCCGGAACTGCTTGGCGGGCAATTGTTGCGCAGTTCCGGCCCGAGACGACCGAGGTCAGGGTTTTGCATGTGCTGCAACCACTCGTGTCGATGGCCCTCCCGGAAATGGCTCAAGGCTACGCTCCTGAGATCGAGGACCAGAAAAAGCCGGCTCAAGAACTGGTCGCGCGCGTTGCGGAGGAGTTACATAAGGCCGGCTTCAAAGTGGACACAGCCGTCAAGATTGGTGACGTCAGGGTGGGGATCATCGACTGCGCAACGCAGTGGGGCGCCGATCTGATTGTGGTTGGTTCCCACGGGAAGAAAGGCATCCCTGGGTTCCTGCTGGGCAGCGTGGCCGAGTCCGTCGCTCGCCATGCCCGGTGCTCCGTGGAAATTGTTCGCGCTCCGGAGAAGGCCTGACAGGGCTGGTCTCTGACCCCTTGAAAATGTACCAATGCTGGGTGCCCCAGGTCCCGATTTTGGGACCTGGGAAGTCATGTACTAGAGGTACAAAATCATGCTGTCGGAGACCTACTGGTAAACCTGCGGAATGAAGTTCTGTTCCTGGATGGGCGGACGCACGTACTTCGTCTTGTCCAGCGGGGGCAGAGCCAGCGGCGGCGGCGTCAGATCGCGGTAGGCGAACTGCGACAGAAGGTGCCGGATCACATTCAGCCGGGCGCATTTCTTATCCTCCGCATTGACCACCCACCAGGGCGACTGCTTGGTGTCGGTCACGGCGAACATTTCGTCCTTGGCGCGTGAATACTCGGCCCAATGCTTGCGCGACTCCAGGTCCATCGGGCTCAGCTTCCAGCGCTTGGTGGGGGTTTTCATGCGGTCCTGAAAGCGCCGCTCCTGCTCCTCGTCGCTGACGGAAAACCAGTATTTGATGAGGTGTATCCCGCTGCGCAACAACATACGCTCAAACTCCGGGCAACTCTGCATGAACTCGTGATACTGATCCTCGGTGCAGAAGCCCATGACGCGCTCGACGCCGGCGCGGTTGTACCAACTGCGATCGAACAGCACCATTTCGCCCGCCGCCGGCAGATGCGCGACATATCTTTGGAAATACCACTGCGTTTTTTCGCGCTCCGTGGGCGTGCCCAGTGCCACCACTTGGCAGACGCGCGGATTCAGAGGCTCGGTGATCCGCTTGATGGCTCCGCCCTTGCCGGCCGCGTCGCGGCCTTCAAACAGCACCACCACCCTCATGCCTTCGTGGCGAATCCATTCCTGCAGTTTGACCAGTTCAACCTGCAGGCGAATAATTTCCTCTTCATAGCGGCATTCTTTTCCCAGGTGCAGCGTCTCTGCGCCGGCTGTCGCAGGTGTGGGCAAATCGCCGCCCAACTTGGCGGCGCTTGAAGGCGTCACCTTCTGCTCCGCGTCAGACTTTTTCTTCTTGTGCTTGTCTTTCATCCGCTCTCCTCCAACCACGCAGACCGGATTCCGCTTGAGGTCCGCAGCTCCACGTTCTATTCATCGGCGCGACTCGCCGTCGCGACAATCATAATCCTTAAATGCGGGAGTGGAGAATATCCTTTGCGCGGAGATGGAGAGCGAAAATGCTCTAAAAACGGCAGATCCTTGCAAAATCACCTTCAGGCGATTGAATGTGTCAGGGCACGACTTTAGTCGTGCCACAAATGGTCCATTCAAGTTTTCCGGCTTTAGCCGCTGCGGAACAACAAACAACTGGAAACGAGTAGACACAGGGGCTAAAGCCTAACATCTTTTTGATCATCTTTCGGCACGACTAAAGTCGTGCCCTGACACTTCCTGCAAGCTCCAATGGAATTTTGCAAGTGGCTCGCGGGCCAAAGCTACTTCTGTTCCCTGTCCTATCTCACCTTCCACTTCATCGAGAGCGCGGCGAGCTTCTCATCCATGGTGGGCTGTGGCTTTGCGGCGGGTTTTTCCGGCCTCTTGGCAGGTTTGCCGGACTTTGCCGCGGCAGGTGCCGTCAGCGCCTTGATGGAGAGCGCAATGCGCTTGGTTTTTATATCCACGCCAAGCACTTTGACCTTGACGATCTGGCCGGTTTTAACGGCCTCCGAAGGCTCCTTGATGTAGCGGTTGGCCAGTTCGCTGATGTGCACCAGCCCGTCCTGATGGACGCCAATATCGACAAAAGCGCCGAACTTGGTCACGTTTGTCACCACGCCTTCCAAAACCATGCCAGTCTGGACGTCGGCGATTTCGCGGACTTCGTCGCGGAAGCTGGGCGCAACAAACTTGTCGCGCGGATCGCGTCCCGGCTTGCGCAGTTCCTCCAGAATATCGTTCACAGTGTATGCGCCTGCCGTGAGCTGGCTGCGGTCGACGTTTTCCAGTAACTTCGGTTCCTGGATGATTTGCGTCACGGTGGTCTTCAGCGACGAGGCAATCTGCTCGACAACCGGGTACGACTCGGGATGGACGGCGGTTGCGTCCAGCGGGTTGTCGCCGTTGCGAATGCGCAGGAAGCCCGCGGCCTGCTCGAAGCTCTTCGGCCCGATGCCGGCCACATCCAGCACTTGCGTGCGAGAGCGGAAGCTGCCCTTCTCGTTGCGATAACTCACGATGTTTTGCGCCGTGCGCTCTGTGATGCCGGAGACAAAGCGCAGCAGCGTCCACGAGGAAGTATTCAAATCCACGCCGACCTTGTTGACGCAGCTTTCAATCACGGTTTCGAGAGACTCCTGAAGCTGGTGCTGGTCAACGTCGTGCTGATATTGACCGACGCCGATGGATTTCGGATCGACCTTGACTAACTCGGACAATGGATCCTGCAAGCGGCGCGCAATCGAGATAGCTCCGCGCACAGTTAGATCCAGATCGGGAAACTCCTGCCGCGCAATCGGGGAAGCCGAGTAGATGCTGGCGCCCGATTCGCTGACCGTCGCGGAGAAAATTCCGTCAAGTTTTTTGTCCCGCAGAAACTCGCGCACAAACGCATCCGTCTCGCGCGATGCGGTGCCGTTGCCGATGGCGATGGCGCGCACGTTATGCTGGCGCAGCAGGGCTTCCAGCTTCGGCGCGGACTCTTCGTTGCCGTGCTTGGACGTATGCAGATACAAAACATCGTGCGCCAACATCTTGCCGGTTTCATCCACAACCGCGACCTTGCAACCCGTGCGCAAACCCGGATCGATGCCCAGCACGGAGATAGGCCCGGCAGGCGGCGCCAGCAGCAAGTTATAAAGATTGTCGCGGAAAACGCGGATGGCTTCCGTGTCGGAACGATGCTTCAACTCCAAGCGAATCTCGCCTTGAATCGAGGCATTCAGCAGGCGCTTCCATGCGTCGTCGATGGCCAGTTCGAGCTGAGGCGTCCAGTCGCCTTTCTCGCGCAGCACGTGGCTGCGGATGATTGCCGTGGCGCGCTCCGAATCAATTTCAAGCAGGAAGTAGAGCACCTTCTCGCTCTCGCCGCGGCGAATGGCCAACATGCGATGCGAGGGAATCGTCTTCACCGGCTCCGAGTACTCGTAGTACATCTTGAATTTTTCCTGCTCGTCGACCGCGTCCGTTACCTTGCGGCTGACAACCACGCCCTCGTCAAAGAGCAGTTGGCGCAGCGCCTTGCGCAGGTCGGCGTCTTCGCTGATCCACTCGGCGACAATGTGGCGTGCGCCTTCCAGCGCTTCGTTCGCCGTGGCTACGCCCAGTTCCGCATTCACAAATGTTGCGGCGAATGTTTCCAGCGGCGCATCGGAATTTTGTTGCGCCCACAAGTACGTGGCCAGCGGCTCCAGGCCCTTCTCGCGCGCAATCGTGGCCTTGGTGCGCCGCTTCGGCTTGTAGGGCAGGTAGAGGTCTTCGAGTTCGCTCTTGTCGAGCGTGGCTTCAATGCGCGCCTTCAACTCGTCGGTCAGCTTGCCCTGCTCGGCGATGGAAGCCAGAATGGTTTCGCGGCGGTCGGCGAGTTCGCGGAAGTAGGCCAGCTTCTCTTCGATTGCGAGAATCTGCACTTCGTCCAGATTGCCCGTGGCCTCTTTGCGGTAGCGCGCGATGAACGGCACCGTGCTGCCGTCGTCGAGCAATTCGATCACGGCGACCAGCCCGCGCATGGGGACATTCAGCGTTTGTGCAATGTGAAGAAGAATTTCAGGGGAAAGATTTTTTGTCTCGGTCATGAGGGTTCCATGTCCATGGTACATGGAGGCCGGGAGGAGCTGCGCATCTCGGAAATGTGCAAAAACGCGCATAATATAATTTAAGTCGATAGAGAATTCACTGTATTCTTACACCCTTTCCGCGCATAACGAGAAAAGGATGAGACCACTGGTCGCAGTGCTTTCATACCGAATCAGTTATCAGAAAATGCTTGCGGGATTCTGGTCGTGGCCACCGGCAGCCAACTCCACGCAACGAGAGCGGCAAACAGCCGGATGAGCACAGCGGACAACACACTGCACAATGCGGGAGACGAACATCGCGACTGGAAACCGGCCGCGAACCCGTGGCTGATCGCGCTGTCGGTGATGCTGGCGACCTTCATGACGGCGCTGAATGCGTCGGTGGCCAACGTCGCCCTGCCGCATATTGCGGGCGACCTTTCGGCTACGACCGACGAGTCGACCTGGGTGCTGACCAGCTATCTGGTTGCCAACGCCATCATGCTCCCCGCCTCCTCCTGGCTGGCGCGGCGCATCGGGCGCAAACGGCTGATTATCATTTCGATCCTGGTGTTTACGGTGGCCTCGCTGCTCTGCGGCATGGCGTTGAATATGCCGATGCTGATTGCCGCCCGCATCCTGCAAGGCATCGGCGGTTGTATGCAACCGCTGGCGCAGGCCATTCTGCTGGAAAGCTTTCCGCTGGAGTTGCAAGGCACGGCCATGGCCGTCTACGGCACGGGGATCGTTGTTGCTCCCGTCATTGGCCCGACCCTCGGCGGATGGATTACCGACAGCTTTTCCTGGCACTGGATTTTCTATGTGAATATTCCGGTGGGCCTGCTGGCTCTCGTCATGGTCAACCTGTACGTCGAGGATCCGCCCTATCTGCGCCACGCTTTCCACGGCGCGATTGACTATCTCGGCTTTGGCATGATGGCCATCTGGCTGGGCGCATTGCAGTTGGTGCTGGACAAGGGGCAAGAGGCGGACTGGTTCGCGACTCCATGGATCTGCTGGACCGCTGCGATCTCGGCCATCGCCCTGCTGGGCTTCATCCTGCGCGAATTCATGATCCGCGAACCCATCGTGCAATTGCGCATTCTCGCCAACCGCAATTTTCTGGTCGGGACCATCATTACTGGTCTTTACGGCGTGATTCTCTTTGGCGTTACGGCTGAGTTGCCGTTGTTTCTGCAGACGCAGATGGGTTATTCGGCGATGGATGCAGGCTTGGCAGTTACTCCGCGCGGCGTGGGCACCATGATTTCCATGATCATGGTGGGCATCCTGGTCAATTACATCGATGCCCGCATCCTGCTGGCCTGTGGTTTCGCGATCTTCGGCTATTCGAGCATCCTGTTAAGCCATATCAATTTCGCGATCTCTTTCAGCTCGGTGGCCTGGCCGAACTTCATCAACGGCTTTGCCGGAGGGTTCGTTTTCGTTCCTCTCACCACCATGTCCATGGGTCTGCTGCGCAAGCAGGAAATCGGCAATGCGGCCGGAATATACAACCTGATGCGCAATATCGGCGGCAGCGCCGGCATCGCCGCTGTCACCGCCCTTCTGGTGCGCGGCACCCAGATTCACCAGAATTATCTCGGGGCCAATGTGACGGCGGGCAGCCCAGCCGCCATGGCGCTGATCCGCGGACTCCAGGCGAAGTTCGCTGCGGGCGGGGCAAGCGGCTATAACGCATCTCAAGAGGCCATCGGATACCTTTACCTGAGCGTTCAGCATCAGTGTTCTCTGCTCGCTTATGCCGATAACTTCCGCTTGCTTGGATTTCTGGCGCTGCTCTGCGTGCCGCTGGCCATGTTCTTCCAGCGGATCAAAAAGCATTAGGTCACTAACAGCTTGGGGGCATAACAACAGGTCCCAAGCTGTGGATATGGGAAGGCATGAACTAGAGACGCAAGATTATGCGGTCAGGGAGCTAGTTTTCCGCGCGCACCAGCAGGCAGGTGATGTTGTCGTGGCCTCCGGCAGTTTTGGCGCCATCCACCAGGCGGGCGCAAAGCTCTTCGAGGGGTAAATCGACCGCAAGCATGGATTCAAGCAGCGGATCGGTCAGCTCGTTCGTCAAGCCATCGGAGCAGAGCAGGAAAAGATCGCCGGGCTCGGATTGCAAATCAAACAAATCCGGCGTGACGCTGCTCTGGGTGCCCAGAGCGCGGGTGATGACGTTGCGCATCGGAGAGCGCAGAGCCTCGTCGTGGGTCATGCGTCCCATGCGAACCTGCTCCTCCACCAGCGAGTGGTCCTGGCTGATCTGCTCCAGTCGGCCCTGATCTTTGTCGAGATTGCGCAGCCGGTAACATCGGCTATCGCCTACATTGAAAACCAGAACGCGGCGTCCTTCGACGACCAGCCCCACCAACGTAGTTCCCATGCCGCTGAGCCGGAAATTGCGCTGGCTGCGGGAATAGATGGCCTTGTTGGCGGTGGAGATTGCGTCCTGCACCAGAATTTCGAGTGGCACGTCCTCGTGCCCGGCGCGGCTGCTGAACTGGCGCAGCATCTCGTCGACAGCCAGCGAACTGGCAATTTCCCCAGCCGCGGCTCCACCCATGCCGTCACAGACAACATAGACGCCGTCCTCGGCGGAAAAACCGAATGCATCTTCGTTGGAAAGGCGCTTGCAGCCGACGTCGGAAACCGCGGCAGCCGCATAGCGAACGAAAGTTGTCGACAAGAAAACTCTCCCGCTGCCCAGTTTACATTACATGGTTTGTGCTTGCCGCGGGCGGGGCCATTTCCCGGTCAGCGCGTTGGAGTGTGAGCGCTGGAGTCGGAAAGCGGAGGCGAGGGAAGCTCGAAGACCTGGATTTGGCCGCCATTGAGCACGGCCACGCGCCGCCCCGAAGGCGAAATGGCCACATTCCCGCCGGCATCCAGAACCGGGCTGGCCTGCGCATCCAGCACGACCCGGCCGTCCGCCGTGTTGAGAATCTCGACCATCTGTCCCTTGATGTCCTCTTGATCGAGGGGCGCGCGGGCGCTGACCTCGTGGGTGATGGCCAGCGCTTCCCACGCCATTCGTGAGCCATCCGGCGACCGGACCAGAAGCGGCCAGGCCGTTGCCCTTGGGGTTTGGCGCTCCCAGAGGTGCCGGCCATCGGTCCCCATGGCCACCAGTTTGCGCTCCCCCAAGTCGGTGCAGGTGGTCAGCAGCATCTCCTGTGGCGCGACAAAATCGAGCAGCGGCGAACAGGTCGAATTCACTTGTCCCAGAAGGGAGCTTTCGCCACTGAAGTACTTCAGGTTCAGCAGCCACTTGTCGCCCGTGGTGCGCAGGCTCTCCAGGTAGCCGTCGGCGTTCAGCGCCATGTGAACGGTGGCGTTCGTCCGGCTGACCAGCATGACCTCGCCGGAGTCCCGGTGCAGAACGCGCAACACCATCTCCGACTGATCGGACAGTTCGCGGGAGTCGGTGACGAGAAACTGCTGCGCGGGGTCCATCTCCAGATAAAGCAGCGGCCCCGGAAAATGCAGAAAGGGCTTCAGTTCCAGCGAAGCGTTGCCCAGTTCGAGATCGTTGCGGTCGCGCAGCAGAAAGCGGCCATCGGCGAGCATCCACAGGTAGCGACTCCGGTCGTGAACCGTCCACAGCGCCTCGGCCTGGACTGCGCCTGTCGGCAGCGACAGAACCATGGCGCGAATCTGGCGCTCGTCTTCTCCGCCCGCTTCGCGGTGAATCAGTCCCGGCACGCGAAAGGTGAACAGCAGCCGGTTTTCGTCCAGGAAGTCCAGCGAAACGAGGCTGTTGCGTTGGCCGAGATAGAGCGGCCCCGGCGCTGAAAAGCCCAACTGCTGGACGGGAATCGTGAAAGCGGGCGGCTGAGAAGGCTTGCTGGCAAGCCGGCTGGGCAGTTCGCGTTTGGTCGTCGGAGCTGGCGCATCCAGCGCACCGCTTCCCGCCTCCTGAGCTGGAAGCGGCAGTGCCGCGCACAGCGCCACGCCGGCCACAGCCAAGCTGAAGCTCGTGCGCCATCCCCATCTCGTCCTAGATCGCTGTCTGGCCATCGCTTACCATTCTCGCCGATGCCGTCGGTTTCTGGCAGTGACACGGCCTGGTTCATAGCGCCGGACAGAAAAACGTTAAAATAAGGAGTGGCAACGATCACAACATCGGCCCGGCATCCCCGGGAACAACTTCTGACTGCGGGCCGGCGCATCGCGTTTCTGGGCTATGGCGCCTGCTTCCTCGCCGGGTGCCTATGGGGCACGGGCTTCTATTTCGGCCGGCTGGCGCTCAATGAAATGAGCGTCGAGTCCATGGTGCTTTACCGCTTCCTTTTTGCCAGCTTGGGCATGTTGCCTGCGGCGGTGATCTATTGGCGCCGCCTCCGGCTCACTCGTACCGAGCGGCGTCAACTTCTGCTGTGTGCCTTTTTTGGCATTCCTGTTCAGTTTCTGCTCCAGTTCCACGGTCTGGCTCGCACCACGGTCAGCCACGCCTCGCTGATGGTGGGCGCCATGCCGGTGCTGCTGGCCCTGGCGGCCGTGCTGTTTGCCGGCAAGCGGCGCAGCGAGGAGCGGCTGGACGTTTTCGGCTGGATCGCCATTTCGGCTTCCACCGTGGGCGCGGCGCTGGTTGTTCTGGGCGGCAGCCACGCTTCGGCGGCGCACGGCGAGCCCTCGCTGACCGGCGATCTGATGGTTTTGCTCTCGCTCTGTATTTCGCTGGCATGGATTTTGCTCAGCAAGAAACTGATGCAGACGCACAGCCCGACGGTGGTGACGGCGTACACCATTCTCTCCGGCACTCTGATGCTGGCCGTCTGGGTGCTGGGGCCGTGGCTGCTCAGTCCGTTGACCCATGCCAGCGTTGCGCCGCCGCCCTTTGCTCACGTCAGCCTCACGGCCTGGATCGCGCTGGCCATGAGCGGCCTGTTCTGCACGGCCACCACCACGTTTTTGTGGAATTGGGGCATTCACCATGTGCCAGCCTCGCGCGCCGGAGTTTTCATGAATATCGAGCCGGCCCTCGGCTCCTGGTTGGGCGTCAAACTGCTCGGTGAGCACCTGGGGCCGCACGCGTGGGTGGGCGGCTGCCTCATTCTGGCAGCGGCCGTGGCCTTGACCACCCGTGGACCCAAAAAGGGATCCGTTGAGGAACCGGCTGTCATCCTGGAGTAGCAGGCCGCCGCGGTCATGGCGCGAAACTTAGGTCATGGCCTCTGAAAAAAAAGACGGGTAGTACCCGGTCTGGTCCGGCCGATAGATACGCCAGTGTTTTATGGAGCTTCATGTGAACCTTTTGAGCTGGAATCGTGCTTGTACCGTCGGCGTCAGAGCCATGGACGATCAGCATGGCATCCTGATGGATACCATGAACGAGCTTCGCCTGGCGGCGGTGCGCGGCTCAAACTGGGAGCAGGTCAGCGAACTGCTGAACCGGCTGATCCAGTTCACGCGTATGCACTTCGGGGGCGAAGAGCAGCTAATGGAGCAGTTCGTCTATCCCGGCTTGGCCGAGCACCGTATCGAGCACCAGCGCATGATGGCGCAGATCCTCCGCTCCTCCCATCGTGCGCGGCACGGCGAGAAGGTACAAATGCGCCCCCTGCTCAGCTTCCTGCGCGAGTCCTATGCCGAGCACATCGATAACCTTGATCGGGAGTATGGAGATTGGCTGAATGAGCGCGGCGTGAACTGAAAGCCTGTCGCTGGCAGGCGGCTCTACGCCTCGACGGAAAACTGACTCGACGCAAACAGCCCCGCGTCGGGCTTTGCCTCGGAGGCCAGTTCGTAGATCAGCCGCTCCAGTACCAGGCGTTTGTCGGGCGGCGAGGAGCGCAGCTCCAGATCGGCGCGCGCAACCAGCTTGAGCGCCCGTGTCAGGTCGCGGCTTCCCTTGTAGCGGCGTGCTTGGCGGATCAGATCATCGGCGGCAAAAGGCGGCATCCGGAAACCAGGCCATAGCGCTTGCCAGATGGCGCGTGAGTCGCGCACATTCTTTTCCTGAATCACCAGCATTTGGCGGAAGGTGCGGGCCAGCATGTAAAGGTGCCCGATGGCCGCGTCCTCGCCGCCTTCGGAGCTGTTCAGAAGCCCCTGCAGCAGCCCGAGCGCGCGCACACGGTCGTGAGCGCTGATGGCGTCGGTCAGCTCGTAGAGCGAGCGCTGCTTGGCGCCCACCACCATGGTTTCCACGTCGACCAGCGTGATTCTGTCCTTGCCCGTGACGTAGAGCAGCAGCTTTTCCAGCTCCGAGCTGATCAGCATCATGTCCTGGCCCAGCGCGTCGGCCAGTTCAAGCGCCGCGTCGGGCTCCACGCGCACGCCGGCTTCCTGCGCGGTGGTCGTGATCCAGCGTATGGCGTCTTCCTCGTTGGCCCGCGCCAGCTCCACCATGCCGCAGTCCTCGCCCAGGGTCTCGGTCAGGCGTTCGAAGTGCCGCTTGTCGTCCATCTCCATGCGCCGCGCGTCGGCCGGAATATGCACAAAGTCGGCGACAAAAATCAGCAGCGCCTGCGGGTTGGGCGATTTGAAATAGCGCTTCAGCGCCGCGAACTCGTCCTTCTTTGCGCCGCGTGTGTAAAGCTGGCGTATATTGCGCACGAAAACCACCTGGAAAGGCGACATCAGCGACGGGGTCTGCGCGCCGTCCAGCACTTCGAAGATCGAGGTGGTGGTCAGGTCCATCTCGGAGAGGCAAAAATCCCGCAACTCCGGCGGCACAAAGCCTTTGAGAACGGCCTTGCGGCAGCGGTCTAGCAGAAAGGCCTCGTCGCCGGCCAGCACGTAACCGGGCTTGAGTGTGCCCTTGCCGGCTGCCGCGGCCTCGATTTCCGCCACAAAGCGTCCCGCGGCGGCAAAGCCCGCGCCCCAGCGCGCGCCGCTCATCGGGCAACTCTCCGGATTTTGAATCTATCGATCATGCGACTCCAGAATATCGTGCCCAACGTGCCAAGCCAAACCAGTCCCTCGTCCCTGTTCCCTAGTCCCTGCTTTTAAAACCCTTCCAGCACATCGGCCACCAACTGCCGCGCAAACTCCCGCGAGAGCCTCTCGACGGCTGCCGGGTTTTCTTGCAAAAAGGTTGGCAGGTCTGTGGTGGACTGGTACTGCTGGCGGTAGACGTAGTTTTTGTTCTCGTAGAGAACCTGGCCGTCCCGGCCGGTCAGCGTGACGGAAACCACCATGGTGATCAGGAAGCTGGACGACTGCTGCGTCGAGGAGTTGTAGGTGAGCGGCGCCACCGTTTCCTTCAAAATGGTCCCGTGCAGCACGGCGTCGGCATCGGCGCTCGTATCGGGCGTGACCCGTAGCCGTGTGCGCGTGGCAAACTCGCGGATCACCGCCTGCGTCATCACCGTTTCGCTGCGATACGTCTCGGTATGCGTGGCAAAGACCGGAACCGAAAGCGTGCGGACGCCGGGCGGCAGATGGGTGGCCGCGCCCAGTGTGTGATATCCGCAGCCGGAGAACCCGAGCAGGGCAAAAGCGATCAGGGCGAGTACAAATCGGCGCATGACTCATCTTATCGCGCAGCGGTTCTCTTAGACCCAGGCGGTCGCCACCCGGCCCCGAACCGCGGCGGAAAGCCGCAGACCGTCGGCGCGGTTCTTGAAGTAGATTTCGTTGAGCGCTGCCGCATCGCGCAGCTCGAAGCGCTGAAATCCGGCGCGGCGCACCTCCGCTTCCAGCGCCTCCGGTGTGAAGAAGAGCCGGAAGGGCTCGCCAGCTTCGGCCACGCGCCCGGCCAGCCGTTTGAAGATTTTTTGGCGTTCCGGGCTGAGCGTTGCGGGCGGGCACTCGTAGTCGAAGCTGACGGCGCTGCCGGCAGGCAGTTGCGCGATGGTGCTCAATGTGGCGCGAAAAGCCTCCAGCGTGAGGTAGGGCACCACCCCCAGCCAGCCAAAAAATGCAGCCCGCTGGGTGTCGAAGCTCGCCTCGTTCAGGCCCTCATTCAGCGTCTTGCGCTCAAAATCCAGCGGAACAAACGTTAAGTTGGCGGGTAGTGCAAGGCCGGCTGCGGCCAGCATCTCCCGCTTCCACTCCTGCGTGGCCGGAAAATCCACCTCAAAGACGCGCAATGACCGGAACGGATTGCGATAGGCAAAGGTGTCCAACCCCGCGCCCAGCACCACGTATTGCGATCCGCCCTCGGCGACGAAGGCCGCCAGGTGGTCTTCGGCGTAGCGGCTGCGCACGGACAAAAAGAAGCGAAAATCCTGCGCCACGCGATGCCGTGCGCGCTTCATGTCCCGCGCATAACCGGAGCCGACCAGTCGCACCGCAATGGGATCGTCCAGAACCGGGGGCTGATCGATCAACTGGTGCGCGGCGCGCCGTATGGCCACGCGAAGGGCTGTTTTGCTGGCGCGGCCTGTCTTCATGAATCCAAGTCTAAATCACAGTAAAAAGCCGGGTGCCCCACCCTCGGCGCGTTTTCGTTCTTGCGCCTAGGGTGGGAAGCCAAACACGAATCAAGCGGAATCCGTAAGCAAATCCGCGTACCATAATCTTCATGAGCTGGATTGGATGGGCATTGCTCTCTGCGGCCTTTGCCGCCGCCACAGCACTGTTGGCCAAGGTGGGCGTGGCGCATGTGGATTCAAACCTGGCCATGGCGCTGCGCACAACAGTCGTGCTGATCTTTGCCTGGGGCATTGCCCTCGCGCTGGGCAAGCAGGGAGAAATCCACTCGCTTGACCGCCGCACCCTGCTTTTCCTCACGCTTTCCGGCCTTGCCACGGGCCTGTCGTGGATCTGCTACTTCCGCGCCTTGCAACTCGGCCCTGCCTCGCGCGTCGCTCCGCTCGATAAGCTCAGCGTGCCGCTGGTCATGCTTTTCGCCTGGCTGCTGCTGGGCGAAAAGCTCAACCCTCCGGCCATCGTCGGCGGCCTGCTCATTACCGCCGGAGCCGTGGTCATCGTGCTGGGCTGAGCGTCGCGGCATGGCTTCCTTATACTGAGAAGAGATCTTGTAGTTTTTGAAGCCGCGAAAAAGCCCATGACCGACCAAGCAAAATCCGCCGCGCCGCGCCGCATCGTTCTGACCGGCTTTATGGGCTCGGGCAAAACGACCGTCGGTCCGCTCGTGGCTCGGCGTCTGGGTTGGAGCTTCGTCGATGTGGATGACGCTATCGAGGCCGAGGCGGGTGTGACCATCGCCGAGCTTTTCTCCCGCCATGGCGAGGCGGCATTCCGCGAGCGGGAACGCGCTGCCATTGCGACTCTGGCTGCCGCCGATTCGCTGGTGCTGGCACTCGGCGGCGGCGCCATTGAGCACCCGTCCACGCGCCAGTTGCTCGTTACGGCTCCCGGCACGCTGCTGGTTCATTTGGAGGTGGAGCTGGCCACCACGCTCACCCGTTGCCGCGGCACGGAGCGCATTCGCCCCGTCCTCGCCGACCAAGCTAATCTTGAAAGCCGCTACCAGCGTCGTCTGCCGCTCTATCGCGAGGCGCACATCTCGATTGCCGTCGATGCGCTCAAGCCAAGGCAGGTGGTCGACGCAATCCTCCGCGCTGCCCATCTCGACTGAGAAGCGACGGGCTGATCCTCGTGTGACCGCATGATTTGGTCATTACGACAAGAACAGAACAGGTGCCCCCGGTCTCGATTCTGAAACCGGGGATTACGAATTCATACGGTCACGGTATTAGCCTAGTTCCTTTATTGCAGGATCGGAATCCCCGCAATCCTCCGCTGCCATTCCGCTGGGCCGGTCTGGTGAACGCTGGTTCCCTTCGCGTCGACGGCCACAGTCACCGGCATATCGCGCACATCGAATTCGTAAATTGCTTCCATGCCTAGCTCTGGAAACGCCAGCACGCGCGCGCCGCGAATGGCCTTTGAAACGAGGTAAGCCGCGCCGCCCACCGCCATCAGATAGACCGCGCCGAACTCCTTGATCGCCGCAATTGCCGCCGGTCCGCGCTCGGCCTTGCCCACCATGCCCAGCAAGCCGGTTTCGGCCAGAATCTGCCGCGTGAACTTGTCCATGCGCGTCGCCGTTGTCGGCCCCGCCGGTCCCATCACCTCGTCGCGCACCGGGTCCACCGGCCCCACGTAGTAGATGAACCGCCCGCGAAAATCCACCGGCAGCTTCTCGCCCCGGTCAAGCTTTTCGGTCAATCTCTGATGCGCTGCGTCACGGCCAGTTAGTAACTTGCCGGTAAGCAACAAAGTCTCGCCGGGCTTCCACGTCGAGGCTTCCTCGCAAGTTACTGTCTCCAGATTCACGCGCCGCGCGGCCGAAACGTCATAACTCAACTTCGGCCAGTTAGATAACTCCGGCGGATCGAGATAGACCGGCCCCGAGCCGTCCAGCACAAAGTGTGCGTGCCGTGTCGCCGCGCAGTTGGGAATCATCGCCACCGGCAGGTTGGCCGCGTGCGTCGGATAGTCGCGCACTTTCACGTCGAGAACTGTCGTCAGGCCGCCGAGTCCCTGCGCACCAATTCCCAGCCGGTTGACCTTATCGTAAAGCTCCAAGCGCAGTTCCTCGGCGCGCGTCTTTGCCCCGCGAGTTTTCAGCTCGTCGATGTCGATCGGCTCCATCAGCGATTGCTTGGCCAGCAACATCGCCTTCTCCGCCGTGCCACCAATGCCGATGCCCAGCATCCCCGGCGGACACCAGCCCGCGCCCATCGTCGGCACGGTTTTCAATACCCAGTCGACAATCGAGTCGGACGGATTCAGCATCGCGAACTTGGCCTTGGCCTCCGACCCGCCGCCCTTGGCCGCGACGGTCACCTCAACCGTTGCGCCGCGCACCAACTCCACCGTTACGCAGGCCGGCGTGTTGTCCTTGGTGTTGATCCGATTGCCCGCCGGATCGGCCAGAATCGAAGCGCGCAGCTTGTTCTCGGGGTCCAGATACGCCCGTCGCACGCCCTCATCGACCATCTGCTGAATGTCTTTCTGTTCCTCGTCCGGGCCGGACGCAAAGCGCACGTCCATGCCTACTTTGAGAAAGGCCGTCACAATCCCCGTGTCCTGGCAGATGGGTCTGTGGCCCTCGGCGCACATACGGCTGTTGATGAGGATCTGCGCCATCGCATCCCTGGCGGCTGGCGACTCTTCGCGCTCATAGGCGCGCGTCATGCCGCGAATAAAGTCCACCGGGTGGTAGTAACTAATGAACTGCAACGCCGCAGCAACGCTCGCAACAAAATCTTCCTGCCTGATGACGGTCATGGGGACTCCTGTGAACCTAGGATAATGGCTGCGGAGCATACTCACGCCTCTGGTACTGCCGACCTTAAATCCGTATGCACAAAGTCATCGCCCTTGTAGAGCAGGGGTTCGCGCTTATCGCGGGCCAGGGCGTAGGTGAGGCAGTCGCCGAAGTTCAGGTTGGCAGGGCTGCCACTGCCTTTGCCAAAGTCGCGATAGGCTTCCCACGCAATCTTTGCCTGCGCCGCAGTGACTGGTTCGATCTGGAGTCCGGGGTTTTCGAGAATTTCTTCCAACCGGGCCATGAGAATCGGATCCTTGTACCGGTTCACGACGATCCTCGACTCAAGATAGGATGCGGCGGAAAGGCGTACCACCTTTGCCGCCTCGATTGCGTCGGAAAAGGCTTGCGCTTCGGGTTCGTTCTTGAGAATCGCAATAATGGCCGAGGTATCAACGATCATACCGGCAGCCCCGTTTCCGGATCGTAAAGCTCGTCCATCAATTCCTTGGAAGTCTTGCCGTCGTTCATCCTCGGCCCGGTTTCACGGCTGATTTTCATGAGCCATTCCGCCATCAGCTTTTTTTTGCGCTTGAGTTCTTTCTCATTCTTGATCTCGCGCTCCACAGCCTCATTCACTGCGGTTACAAGGGTTACTCCCCGCATCGTCGCAAGTTCCCGAATGCGCGTCTCAACTTCAAAATTTTTGATATTGATGGCCATCGAATTCCACCTTTCCACCAATTGTTTCCACCATTCTACCATTTGCCGCCCGATTCACTCACGAAAACCAGGCAAATCCTCCCAAAATGGCCCCCAATAGCCTAATCTAGAGCCATGAGCGACTCGACACAGAAAACGCCAGCGGCGCAGGACGAGATTTTTGACCTTTTAGTGGTGGGCTCCGGGCCCAACGGGCTTTCCTGCGCCGTCGAGGCAGGGAAGGCAGGTTTGCGCACCGTGGTGGTGGACAAGGGCTGCCTCTGCAACTCGGTGTTTCACTATCCCTCGCGCATGACCTTTTTCACCACGCCGGAACAGTTGGAAATCGGCGGCATTCCCTTTCCCTGTGCCCATACCAAGCCCATGCGTGACGAGGCGCTCGAATATTACCGTCACGTGGCGGCCTATTTTCATCTGGATGTGCGCCAATACCAGCGCGTGGAGCGGGTGACGGGCGCGGACGGCGCGTTCACCGTGCACACATTGGATCGCTTTGGACGGGTCGGAGCGATTCAGGCGCGCAAGCTGGCCTTCGCCACCGGCTACTTTGACCGGCCCAATTACCTGAACATTCCCGGCGAGAACCTGAGCAAGGTTTTTCACTACTACTTCGATCCCCATCCCTACTTCGACATGGACGTGGTGGTCATCGGCGGCAAGAACTCGGCGGCCATTGCGGCGTTGGAGTTGTGGCGCGGTGGCGCGCGGGTCACGCTGGTGCATCGCGGCGCGGAGCTGCACCAACACGTGAAGTACTGGATCAAGCCGGACCTCGAAAACCGCATCAAGGCCGGTGAAATCAAGGCACGCTTCAACTCCAAGGTGGTCGAAATCACGCCGGATACAGCGGTTCTTGAGACGCCTCAGGGCCGGGAAACGATCAAAAATGACTTCGTTTTCGCCATGATCGGCTACCACCCGGACTTTGAGTTCCTGAAGGGGCTGGGCGTGCGTTTCGAAGGCGAGAACCGGATGCCGGTTTGCAATCCGGAGACATGGGAGAGCAACGTTCCTGGCATCTTCCTGGTCGGGGTGCTTGTGGGCGGCGCGCTCACCAATGATATTTTCATTGAGAATGGACGCTGCCACGGCTGCCAGGTCGCCAAGGCGATTGCGGGCAAGTAAAGGCAAGACCGATAGACGAGTAGCAAGATTACGGGTGTAACTTTTCGCTTGACTTCTGAAGCGTGACGCGTTTCACTATACGCATGATTAAAAGCTTCCGGCACGCCGGCATTGAGAAGTTTTTTACTGCCGGAAGCAAAGCGGGTATTCAGCCTGCCCATGCGGCCAAGCTGTCTGTTCAACTGTTTCAGTTGAATCGTGCAAGGACGGCGCTCGATATGAATGCTCCGGGGTGGGATCTACACCCCTTGCGTGGCAATCTGAAAGACTATTGGGCCGTAAAGGTAAATGGCAACTGGCGCTTGACGTTCGCCTTCGAGGGCGGGGATGTGATCCTCGTTGACTATCAGGATTACCACTAGGAGAGAAAGCATGGCGCGCATGCACAATCCGCCACACCCAGGCAAAGTGCTTCGGGAGTTTTTAGGCGACATCGATGTAACGGCTGCCGCAAAGCATCTGCAGGTTTCTCGTGCGGCGCTTTCACGCGTGCTCAATGGTAAAGCAGGCATCTCCGCCGATATGTCGTTGCGTCTTTCCGCTGCATTAGGAACCCACGCTGCCATCTGGTATGAGTTGCAAGCTGACTACGATATGTGGCAAGCATCCAAGAAAAAATTGCCAAAGATCGAACCTTTCAATCGGGCAGCTTAGAAAGCCCTCTATCCATAGTCTCGGCTCAGTTCAGCTCCAAACTCCGTGGCCGGAACAGATCAAGCGGATCCAAGCGCATCGGCTGGCTGGCCGGTATGTGCGGCATACAGTGAAGCCCAGGCCTTGTCGGAGCGGCATAGGAGCGCGTCACGTGCAGCCGGTCCATCACCACGTAGCGGGTGCGGAGGCCGTTCACAGTCTGCGGCAGTTGGGCTGGGAGGCGCTTGCGGTCCACATAAATGACCAGCGCCGCTTCTTTCGGATTGTCGAGGCTCTGGCCCACGCCCACGCCAAAAAAGGCTGAATGACGCTGCATCAGTCCGGCGGCCACCTGGTTTTTGATGGCCATGGCTTGGGAGATCGTGGCAAATGGCAGGCTGACGGAGCTGCCCGCAAAAGGCGTTTGCGCCGCTGAATCGTTGGCCACAGCGCGCGCCGTTGAGGGAACCGCCAAAGTGCGCACGCCATTCACCGTGGCTGGCACGTTGATCGCCCGGCTCTCGTCCGTGTACAGAATGACGGCAGCCTCGCCGGGGTGGTCGCTGCTCTTGCCGATGGCCGCGCCCAGAATGCCCGCAGCGGAGTTCACCAGCAGGCGAGCCTGGAGCAAGGCCCGTTGGGCGCGGGTTGTTTCCGTGTCGCTCAGCGTGCGATTTTGCGCCGCCGCGAGGGTATTGTTGCCGTAACTCAGGCAACTGACCGCGTGATCGGCCGTGCCGACAAAGGTAAAAGCGGCTCGTCCGCCCATCCGCGCGCCCAGTTCGCTCAGCACGTCGGAGGCCGGGTTGGCGACGCCCTGGCTAACGCCGGAGGTGTCCGTTCCGCCTGCAAAAAACAGGCCTACGGGCTCGGCGTTTGCGGTATCGACGACCAGCGCGCCCGAGTCGCCCGCATCGCTGAACTGATTGCCGCTGAGTCCCAACTGATGCGTGAACGTCTTGGACAGGTAACGCCTGGTTTCCGCGCAATCGAGGAAGTAGTCGACCGTCACGTCCAGATCGACCGCCAAGACGCCGCCGCACGTCAGTCCCGTGCTTCGTCCGCTCTTTGCCACCCGCTGCGAAAGCCATGCTGTTTCGCCCTTGCCGCCGGTCGAGGAGATGCCGGGCGCGGCGGCCGACAGGGAGCCGCCCGCCTGCTTGCTGCCCAGTTCCAGAATCCTGCCGGCCGGGTCCACGGCGCGCGAGGTCACCTGCGCAATGGCCGCGTCCGCGTTGGTTAGCCTGGAGCTGAGCGGCAGCCAACTGGTCAGCGAGGCTACCGGCTCAACGCCCTTGCCGCTTTCCAGCGGGGAGCAACTGTTGTCGATTAGCCCCGGCTGGATGATGATGTCGCCCACGCTGGCGTGATCGCTTTTGGCCAGCACGTGGTTATTGCTCAGCAGGTACTGGCGCTTGCTGCCGTCCTCGACGAGCGCGCCCAGCGTGCCGCTGCAGCAGTCCACAATCTTGTTGCCCCTCGTGTCGTAGTCGTTGTTGTTGCCGCCGGAGCCGCCCAGCGCGATGAAGGTTGCTGGCTGCTTCTGATGCGTGGCGGGATTGCTCGTCACTCCGGCCGTGTTGACCAGCACCACAATGGAGGTTCTGGAGAACGATGCGCCCACCGTGGCCACCACGTAGGTTGTGTTGTTGGCCTGCACCGAGGATGGCGCCGTGTAGGTCACCGTGCAGGAAGTGAAGGCCGGGCTCTCGTGTTGGCAACTGGTCGCGCCCAGCCAACCTTGTCCTCCGCCCTGGCCTGTGGGCGAACTGGCCAGCGCAAAGTGAATGCTGGTGGAGCCGCCCGCCTCGGCCAGCAAGCCGGTGATGGAGAGGCTGCCACTGGCTCCCACGGCGGCGTTTTCTGGCGTCAGCGGCTGCAGAAATCCCGGCGTTACGGTCAGCACGGCGCTGGCCCGGAGGCTGGGGTCCGCATTCAGAGTCGCGGTTACGATTACCTCGGCGCGATCAGCGGTCAAATAGCTGGGCGGGGTGTACTGGCCGCGCGCGTTGATGCTTCCCGGTCCGCTGGTCGCATCTCCACCATCGACCGACCAGGTCACCTTTGCCGCGCCGCCCTTGGCCAGCTTGGCCACGAATTGGTGAACCGGGCCGCCCTGCGCACTGGTCGCGTTGCAGCCGGTGCAGTTGGTGTCGATTGTCGCCGTGTCGGGAGTGATGGCAAAAACCGAATTCGAGGATTTTGGCGTGGCCATGCCGCCGCAACCGGCCAGCAACAGGAGCGCTGGAGCTGCGGCGAGCGCAAGAATATGCAGGCTCTGGCGCAAGCACCGATTCCTGAGCGCTGTGCAAGGCATTGTCCCTGGCCTCATGGCTGTTTTGAATTGCGGCAATGCTCTCTACGCTCTCCTGCGGAATATAACTGAGCTTTCATCGGTTTGACGCCGCTCTCGTGCAGCGGTAAGCCTTTTCGCCTTCATCCTTTGGAAGCATCAAGTTGCTTGCGGATGCAATTTTACGCCATGGCGGCCGATGAATCCGGTTCGTTCACGAGTGCTAAAGCCACAGTGCAAAGGGTCGGCGACAGCGAAAGATGCCGGTCAAGGCAAGCGCGGTGGCCTCAATGCAGGCCTGTCGAGCTTCTTCGCCATCAGAAAATCGCCGCGATTTCAACAAATCGCCGTGCCAGGCTTCGTCCGCCTCCGGAGTTTGCAGGGCAGCATCTTTTCTGGCAAGCCCAAAGGAATCAACACAGAACCGCCGAATCTGTCCGCAAGAATGGGAGTTTTAGCGCACCGTGAGAAGCTCGATCTTCATTTCACGGGGCGCAAAGCGCGGAATCCTCGTAAAATAAAGAGAGGAAGACGATTCAAAAATAAATCAGCGGAGGAATGGATGGCAAGTATCTTAGAGCAGACGGTGATCGGCAAGGATTCCAAAAAAGAAGAGGCCAAGCATCTGGCCAACGTGGTGCGTGCCGAGAAAGAGCGTCAGAAGCAGGCGCTGACCTTGCAGAGAAGGAGCATCCTTTCGCAAACGGCCAATCAGCCGGCTCGCCATGCGGCTCTGGAGGCTGCCTTGGCCCAGATCGACGGGCAGATCGCACAACTCGGATAAAAGGCGCGTTGGACGGCTCTGCCCGGTCCGCTAGGCATCGCGGTGAAAGAGCAGGGAATTGGCCTGTTGCACAGATGTCAGCAGGACCCGCGCAATATTTACATGTTCAGGCCGGTTCACGGCCCAGACAATGGCCTCGGCGACATCTTCCGCGGCAAGCGGCTTGATATCCTTGTACACATTGGCGGCGCGCTCGGCGTCGCCATGGAAGCGCACCAGGCTGAAATCGGTCTCGACCATGCCGGGATCGACGGTGGTCACGCGGATTGGCGTACCCAGCAAATCCTGGCGCAGGCCGTCGTTGATGGCGTGCTCGGCAGCCTTGCTGGCGCAGTAGACGGCCCCTCCGGGGTAGGTTACCTCGCCGGCTGTCGAGCCAAGGTTCACCACGTGTCCGCGGCCCCGCGCCACCATTCCCGGCACCACGGCGCGGGTCACGTAGAGCAGGCCCTTGACGTTGGTGTCGATGATTTCTTCCCAGTCTTCGATCTTGCCCTGATAGAGCTTGTCCAAGCCGCGGCTGAGTCCGGCGTTATTGACCAGCACGTCGATGGCTGCCCACTCCGCGGGCAGTGCGCCGATGGCTTTCTCAACGGCCTTGCGGTCGCGCACGTCGAGGCTGATGGTGTGTACGGCTTCGGCCCCGCGCTCAAGTGCGGCTGTGGCTACCTCGGCCAGTTTGCTGGTACGGCGGGCGGCCAGCAGAAGACGCGCTCCCTCGGCTGCAAAGGCCTGTGCGGTGGCGGCGCCAATGCCCGACGAGGCGCCGGTCACGAAGACGATTTTTCCCTTGAGAGTCATGGCTCTATTTTAGTCAATCATTCCACGGATTTTCGATTTTTTGTACTTCTGCGGGTACGGCTTTTGGAAGCTGCCATTTTGGAATTAATTCGATGTGCCTTTATAGCTTCACGGTTAAAACTACCATCGCAGACCTGCACCCGATTTACGAGCGATCAACCAGTTGCGAACACTTGCGAGAACGTTGCGGCCACCCAAGAATACTCACAAAATGCACTGACTGTCCCGGCCTGTTGCTCCCGAATCAGTCAGTGTTTGTCGCAAAGAACAGCTTATCTTTACAATTCCGGCTATGCATTGCGTGCAAAATCCAGCTCGGAATAGTGATTCGGCAAGTGGAGATAGGCGTGCTCGGGAAGCGGTGCAAGCTCATAGGCCTTTTTGAAGGCGACCTTGAACTTATCCATTTCTTCCTGGGTTCCGACCGTGATGCGGGGGTAAGTGGGAAGGATAGGCCATGTGCGGCCGATATAGATATGATCTTTGGCTATCTGCGTGGCGAACTCTTTGCCGGGGCGTTTGACGTCGACCAAAAAGCAGCTTGCCTGGGAACCTTTCAGATAGGAATAGCCGTTCTTTTCCAGCCATTCAAGAAAATTTTCGCGGACATCCCTGTTGATTTTGCGGCGCGTGGGGATGAGGCTTGGATCCTTGAGGCTGGCGAGTGCGGCAGTCGCGGTCAAAATTGAAACACTGCTTTGCCCTGTGCCGGCTCCAGATGCTACGCCAAGCAGGGAAAATTTCTGCTGGGATTCAGGCTTGGCGATCAGAAACCCAGCGCGAAGACCGGCCATTCCGTACAGCTTGGAGAAGGTGCGAACAACGATGACGTCCTGATCGGCGGCCACGAGGTCAATAATGGAATCCTCGGTCGAAAAGTGATGATAGGCCTCATCGATGATAACCACAGAGCCTGCCGGCTTGTTCTTGACTAACCGGATTAGTTCCGACTTAGGAGTTATGGTGCCGGTTGGATTATTTGGGTTGCAGATATAGAAGGCTCCAATGTTGTTCGAGGCCTTCAGCATTGCATCGATATCATAAGCGCCACTGGGAAGTAAAGGAACCTGGTAAACCGTGGACCCGATTCTGGCGCCGGCAAAGGGGCCTTGCTCATAGCTGGGATCGCCCGTAACAAGATCCTTCCCGTTGAGAAGGCTGGAATAGAGAGCAAGATCCAGCGGGCCCCTTGAACCGGGATAGAGCTGTACGTAGTCTTGCTTAAGTCCGAACAATTCACTGAAAACCTTGATGATTTCCGAATTATAGGTGCGAGAATAACGGCCGCCTTCGTTGCCTATCTTGGCGATTGCCTCGCGGGCGGAGAGGGATGGTCCCAGCGGGTTTTCGTTTGCGCTGATATAGATTCCGTATGGGTCTGGAACAGGCGCTTTGAAGTCGCCGCCGAAGTTAAGGCCGCCCCGTGTGCTGTTACCAAGATTCTGCTGTTGAGCTTGTGAAGAAGCCGGCAGGCAAGCCGCTGCTGCGGAAGCTGCACCAAGAGTACGCATGAAGGATCTGCGCGAAAACAATTTACTAGAAATGCTGGTCATGGATAAAGGCCTCGATTCTGGTAGGGGGTGGATGTCAACTGAGCAGCGTGTCAACGCCAATTCAGCATAGATACAACAGGGACTTAGTTGGACCGCGTCCGAAAAGCATCGTTGCAGCCTCGAAATGTTACGGAATTGCTCATCAAGTTAAGCCCAAGTCCGTACATTTGCCGACCGACCTTCTAAGCCGAGGCGGCGTGCTTGGCAGCGAGGCGGCCCTGGACAATTCCCCGCGCCAAACCGTGCAAGCTGAAGCCTCCAGCAGATTCCCCTCCGCAGTAAAGCCCTGGAATGACCTCGCCTTTCAGATCCACCACCTGGCTGTGCGCGTTGATCCTTAGTCCGGTACGGCAATCGTGAACGGCGGGAACGGCGTAGGCTGCGTAAAACGGTGGAGTTTGTATCTTGTACAGCGGCTTTGGCTTGCCGAAATCGTTATCGAGTCCAGCGTCCACAAACGAGTTATACCGGGCAACCGTTTCCTGAAGAGTCTGCGGAGGAATGCCTTTCTTCTGAAACTTGTTTACGATCACCGAAGCAAGTTCAGCGAGGCTGTTGGCCTCAAAAAAGTATCCCGCCTCAATGTCGACATAAGGAGGCTTTGGTATCCAGTTTTCACGTTTCACTGCATCGGCGTCAAAAATCGCCCATATAGGACCGCCGCCATTGACGGATTGACCAGTGCCGGCCAGCGAAGCATTTAAGAAATTGCGTTGATGTGGATTGTACTCAATCTTGCCATCCTTTTGACGACTGCTCGGCGCCCAATCTACTATGCCGGCGGGGACGTTAGGATTGCCGGATGGGTAAGCGGTACCGTTGCCGCGGCCAGCGGTCTCATCATAGAAGCGTTTTCCTATTTGGTTGACGAGAATCAGATTTTGCCAATCCCTCACCCTGAGCCCACTGGCGCGAGCCTTGGAGAAGATCGAGCTTCCGGGCTGCCACTGCAGCGATCCGTATCGATACTCAGTGCCAATCTGAGCTGCTTTTGAAATGTTGATGTCAAACTCTCCCACCTGGTTATATGCGCCCCAAAGAGAAGCGCCAATGGCCAGGGCGGCTATCTCTCCACTGGCATCCTGGTAGGTCCAAGGCTCGCCCGCAGATCCGTTATACTCTTCGGTCAGCCGGGGATCGAAAATGCGCCGGAAGTTTACGTTCCCAGAGGAACCGCCGGTTGCAATAATAACTCCCTTTCTGGCACGAAACCTCAAGGTCTTTCCCTTACTTTCGGCGGTAATGCCTATCACTCGGCCGGATGTTGGGCTCTCGCGAATGATGCTGGTCATTCTGTGTTCCAACAGAATAGGAATGTTCAGCTTTCGTGCCGCGATTTCCAGTGGCCTGATCAGACCAACGCCAGAGGAGGTCTTCGTCCGCAAGGCGGCAGCAACGGGTTTGCCGGTTTGCACCAGCGGCCAATCCAACGCCGCGGCATGCGCCTCTCTTGGAACGGAGTTGCCCACTGAAAAACCTCCTCCACCGTCTGGCGGCTCGTTAACGAAAGTAACTCCATGAGCAAGCAGCCATTCAAAACTTGGGGCGGCGTTATCGGCAAAAGCGCGAATGATTTCTTTGTCGTTGTAACGGTAATTTGGAAAGCCGTTGGACTGTACGCTTGTCCAGTCAGTAAGATCGCTGAAAAGCAAGTCGGGGGAATCCTCGACGCCAAACCTCTTTTGGTGACTGTTGCCTCCACCCAAAGGAATATTCGCAACGCTCAGGATTGCGTGCCCGCCCACATCGTGGTTGGCCTCGACAAGCAGGACGGAGGCGCCAAGTTCGCGGGCCTCGATGGCGGCGGGAAGGCCGGTGGCCCCTGCTCCGATCACGATAACGTCGGCTTCCTGATCCCATTTTTCAGAATGCGCAGCAGCGGAAACGGTAGACGTCAAACTCCCGGTAGTTACACCCATGCCGAGAAAAGCAGCATTCCGAAAAAAACGGCGGCGGTTAATCTTCATTTGTTTCTCCTTTGGGTCGAGCTGCTTTCGCAAATGCTCTCATCCTGTTGCTTTTTCTTTGATTGCTGCTGCGGCCTTGCCGCTCTTCTGATTTGTGCTTTCCTCGGCTGCTACCAAAAATCGGCTTCACCGGGGATTACCAGCGTGTTTACGCGGTTAGAAGGTTAGCCGTCCGCCGAGTTGAAACTGGCGTGCGAAGCCTAGCTGCGATGTTATTGCGCCAGTTGTGGCATTGGTCGTGGGGTCGGTGAAGGCTGCCGAAGTCAGACTAGTGCTGCTAAAGGTAAGCGTAGTGTTTGGCTGCCCGAACTCCGGCGTATTCGTTACGTCTGTAATTTCCGCACGGAATTCGAAATCCAATCTGCCTCGTATTTTGAAGTGTTTGTTGATCGACGCATCAGAACCAGAGTATCCGGGACCTTTGCAGGCCAGCGTGCGCGGCGCGTTGCCATAGGTATAAGGAAGCGCAGGCGTGAAGGCATTCAGATTGAAATACGGCTTGACTCCTCCGCTACCTCCGATACGACTTTGCGGACTTCCGGAGTAGCATGGATTGGCTCCCGCAACCAGATTGGGACGCTGATTCGATCCGCCAACGCCGGTAGTTCCAAAAGCTCCAGAGCTGAGATCGGTCTGAATAACCGGCAGCGCGCCGCCGTTCTCAAAGATCGTTACATCGACAATCTTCCACCCACCAACAGCAGTATCGAGTATGTGATTGGCATTTCCGAGAAAGCGCTTGCCCCGTCCCACCGGAAGTTCATAAGTACCAGCGACGCTGAACCGGTTTGGAACATCATTGGTTGCGCGCGCATACTCTCCGTTCGGATTGTAGTTATCCTGGGGCGCCGCGACATTGGGATTCAGTGAATTCAACCCTGCCACAGTAGCCCCATACAGGTTGTCCCAGTTGGATGACCATGTATATCCAGCCAGAACGGTCAACCCGTAGCTAAGCTGCTTTTGCACCTTTATATCTAGCGCGTTATAGCGGCTGTGACCATTACTCTGCGGCTCGGTAATAGAGGAAAACTGCGGAAAAGGCAGCAGCAACTGGCCCTTCGCTACCGTCTTCTGCGCTATGACACCCGTTGATGGGTAGCCAGCGACGGTCGCAGCGTAGTACGGATTAGTCACTTTGCTCGACAGTTTCGTGCCTGCATTCACACCTCCCGGAGCATATGAAGCTAGAACACTGTCGGGAATCTGGTTGATGTTCACGTTATTCGCAAGGTTTCTCCCATGTGCTCCGACATAGCCGACCTTCACAACGATGTTGCTCGGAAACTGGCGTTCAATACTGGCGGAATACTGCTGGACCAAGGGATATCCAAGATGAAAACTAGGAACCGTGATGGAACTGCCTACACCAGTCAGGTTTCCAAATGAGGAGCCTGATGGCGCAAGAAGCGTCGAGCCAAATGGATTCGCAAGCCATGCGTATTTACCCGTTTGTTGGGCGCCATTCGTGTTGAGAGTCTCCGTTACGCTGCCAGGAGTATAATTCGTAGCTTGTGAGAAACCTGTAGTCGCTGCGTTTCCCGTCGTAGAGGATGACGTCGAGTTGGTTATTAGAGGAACCGCAGCGTAGAAGATTCCATAGCCGCCATGAATGACTGTTCCAGGTCGTACCTCATAGCTGAGGCCAATCCTGGGCGAAAACTTTGTGTTGCTCAGGTGGTTAGCGTGCTGTGAGTATCCATTCAAGCCGGCAAAGGCAATTGTGCCATAAGCCGTAGGGGCGGCGGCGCTCGGAAACTGGTAAGAGACATTCGGATCGAATCCAACGTTGAAGCGATTATCAGACTCTTCCTGTCCGGGCTCATACTCATACCGCAAGCCGGCATTGGCAGTCAGTTTGTTGCTTATGCGCACGTCATCTTGAACAAACAGGGCTTGATAGTGGAGAAATTGGTCGATGTTAGATGCATTGATCAAGACACTGGCCGACGAAGGCAAACCTAGTAGCAAGTCAGCAATCGCTTGCGGTCCGTTTGTTACCGCAGCGCCGTTCTGGTCGGTATATTGCCCATTGAATGTAAATGAACCGTTGCTCGACGCCTGAGACGAGACAGACATACGAAAATCGCGGAAGCTGTAACCGGCCTTTAGATTCTGTTTTCCAATTGTTTTGGTGAGCACCGCGACAAAATTCTTCTGTGCTTGAATTGTCGGTCCGCTGTTGGATCCGCCGAGCGAACCGCTCGCAGTCACGCCGGACAATGTGATGGATGGAAATGTTTTCGACTGTAACTGGTCAGCGTAGGCTGCTGGAAATCCAACACCACCAAAGCCAGTTGTCTGGTCAAAGCCATTGCTGTATTGCGGTGAACTCGAGTAATAGCGGCTATATCCGTAGCCGAGGGTCAGCACCGTAGTTGGGGTGATGGTGAGCGTACTGTTTACTGCTGTTGTGTCGATATAATACAGCAGCAAAGTATGGCTGGCTGCGCTTGAGTGATATAGATTGCCGCTTGGTTGCTGGATCGCATTATGGGCATAGGAGGCCGATGCCTGCCACCAAGTCGCGAACTCGTGGTCCAACTTGCCGATATACTCATCGCCACGCGATTTATAATCATCGGCTCCGTTATAGTTTGGGTGGGAGCCATCGTAGTTGTAGCCATTGCTGGTTTGTGCGTTGGGCAGAGGAAATTGATTCGCAATATACTGGCCGATCGGATTGATCAAAGTAGACGGAATTACGTTGTTGGTGGCCACACCATTGAGTGTCCCTTGAACCAGTGTTGATCTCGTAATGCCTGTACTGGTGGTAGTAACGGACGCCGTCGGGTCGTAAATGTTTACGGGGGTATTCACCGTGACACCATTGACGACTGTAGGAAGCGTGTCCAAACTGAAGTCGCCGGCGCGCTCATTCGCAGTTGGAATGTAGAAACTTGTGGTTGAGCTGACAAGGGGCTGTGCCTGCCTGATCCCCTCTTCACTTACCCAGAAGAAAGTCTTCTTGAGATAGCGAATCTTATCGCTGAAAGGCACCGGCCCGCCAAATGCGCCAGCGTATAGATAGGTTGTGTAATCCGGCTTGGCAACACCTCTGTGGTCGTTCATCCATTCGTTAGCCACCAGCGCGTTTTGCCGTGTCGCGCCGAAGAGTACTCCGTGATAAGTGCTTGTCCCAGACTTTAGCGACGTGTTAAATACGCCGCCGCCGGTTCTTCCCAGTTGCGCGTCATAAGTATTCGCTTGCACCTTTATCTCAGATACAGCCTCTTCGCTGGGGATAAGCGTTATTCCGCCGGTCGAGGTGGAAACGGGAATTCCATCCGTCACAAAGTCGTTTGCGCCGATCGGCGCGCCGCTGATCGAAAACGAAGCGACGCCATTGATGCTGTCCAGACGCTGTTTTTTGGGATCGCCTGTAGGCGTCACATTGTTATCCAATTTGATTACACTGACTAAAGGATCGCGCCCAAGGCTGGGAAGGTGCTCGACCAGATCTTCGGTGACGATTTGCCCACCCGATGCAGTTGCGGTGTCGATCAAGGGGTCTGCGCCGCTTACTTCGATGGTTTCTCCCGCCGCGCCCACGATCAGCTTTTCATCCACAGTGGCAGCCTGTTCGAGATCGATGGCGATCCCCTTGTGCTCAATCTTCTTGAAATCCTTAGAGAAGATGGTCACCGTGTACGTTCCGGGTTGTACTGCGGTAAAGAAGTAATCACCAACCTGGTTGGTAATCGTGGAGCGCGTGATATTCGTTCCTTCGTTTGTCAGTATGACGTTGGCGCCCGCAATGACGGCTTCCGATATGTCCGTGACGCGCCCGCGCACAGTACCATAGTTGTTCTGCGCCCGAATCGAGGGTGTTATCGTCCCGATAAGTGTTATGACAAGAAATGCTAAGGTATGTATATAAAAAAATCCAACCAAGTGTTTCATTCCGCATTCTCCGTCGCCTTACGATTGCATCGCGAATCGAAAGACTGCTAATGGTTCAATGGCGGTTTTCAAAGCGGAGACAGTGATTCCCCATGGACTGGCGACAAGTCGCATCCAATAAAAAAACCCGCTCCAGTTATGCTGGTCAGCGGGTCTTTACGTACAGATTCCTATTATGGATCTATGACGTAGATACATTTTCTGTATGCTTCTCCCGCTTCGTCAGCCGATGCTGTGTGAAGCAGCAACAACCAAGCAGTGTCAGGAGCAAACGCGTATGGTCGGGATTTGAAGAGAAACGCGTAATAGACATAAGTAGGATTTATATAGAAATACGAAAATAATGCCGTGATGGCTGTCACAGCGCAGAGAGCGCGCATTCAAAAGTAGCTCCAACGCCCGGTAGAGGAAGGCATAGTCCAAGACGTCGGGTTTGTGCGGGTGTCAAAGCCAGCGACAAATGAAGGAGAATCACGAATCAGTCTTCCTTACTTACTAGGTCTCTGACCGCATGAATTCGTTCTTTGGAGTTTCTCGTTCCCAGGTCTCAAAATCGAGACCTGGGGCACCCAGTCATGGTACAAAATCAAGCGGACAGAGACCTAGTCGCGTGTCTGTGTTTCTCCGGTGTCAACCGAATTGCCATACATGCGGAAGACGACACGATTGCGGCCCTCGGATTTGGCGGCATACAGGGCCTGGTCGACGATTGCGAGCAGAATTTCAACGCTTGCAGGTGCATCGGATGGGTCAAAGACGGTCGCGCCCATGCTGCAATTGAGCGTGAACTTGGTTTCTCGCGCGCAGATGTGCAGATTGGAGATCGAGTCATGAAGGCTGCGCAGTCTCTGCTCAACGGAATCGCGCGGAACCCTGGGCAGTATCAGCAGAAACTCTTCGCCGCCGTAGCGGCCGACATAGTCGTAGGAGCGAATGGCGGATCCGACCGCAGAGGCGAACCAGCGCAACGCGTCATCGCCGGCCAGGTGCCCGTAGTTATCGTTGATGCGCTTGAAATAGTCCAGGTCGATCAGCGCCACCACAACGGTCCGGCTCTCCCGCTGCGCACGCTCGAGCTCCGACGACAGAGCCTGCAGAACAGCCGTGCGATTCAGCATTCCGGTCAGCCCGTCGTGAGTTGCCTGGACGCGCAACTGCGTACGGCTGGCTTCGAGTTCTCGCGTGCGCTCCGACACCAGCTTTTCCAGTTCCTGGCTTCTGGCGCGCAGATGCCGGGAATAAGAGCGAAGGGCGCCCGCCAGCAGCATCAGCAGAAGCAGTGTGCACACAGCATAGAACCAGATGCTCCTCCACCAAGGAGGAAGAATCTTGATGGCGACCTTCACTGGAACGGAATAGGAATTCAGACCGGGATTAAAGGCCATGGCCATGAAGGTATATTCCCCGGGAGGAAGGGCTGTGAAGGTAGCCATGCCATCCTGGGTTTCGGTCCATTCCGGCTGCAGGCCCTCCATTCGATACTTGAGAATCAGATCAGCGCGGTCGCGCATGGCGGGCGAGGAAACCTGAAAGCGCAACGGCAGAGCGGCCCACGGCAGCGTAATCTGCTGCGTAATCGTGTAGGCGTAAGCGCCGCGCGTGATGCCCGTGATCGAAACGGTCAAAGGCTCTGAGTCGAAAATCCGCTCCGGATGCGCCATGTGCCCCAGGCCGCCGCTGGTTTCCACCCAGAGAGATCCGTCGGGGCCGTTTGTCAGAGTTCCTTTATTGACGTCGTTCCAGACCAGTCCGCTTTCCTGCGTTACATGGCGCCATTGCTGGCCGTTCCACACCACCAGGCCCCAATCTGTTCCCAGCCAGACCCAGCCGCGCCGATCCGCAAGGATGGCCAGCGGCGCGAGCGTTTGGAACTCCACCGGAAGCACCAATCGCCAGGCCTTCAAGCGCTGGCCGCTGGGCGTCAAGTGCCACATACCGGTCAGGCGGCCGGTGACCCACAAGGCGCCATTCGCGCCGCAGGAGAGGTAGAGCAACGGCCCGCCCACTTTTGCAAACCCATCAATCAGCGGGACTGTCCAGATGTCGTTTTGTTCGCGCAATAACTTGTTGTTGGCGAGGAACCAGACTGCGCCGTCAGACGTGATGCAGCTTGCATCGATTCGGGTGGAATCTCCCAACAGTGCGTCTGCGGCGGGGATTCGGTGCGGCGCTGCGTTCGGGTTCCCGGCTTCACGCAGATAGATTCCCGCGGCCGTCGAAAAGAACACGCGACCGGCAGGATCCTGGACGGCATTGGTGATCAGCGCCGGCAGCTTTGCGGTTTCGCTGACGCGGCCGGTCTTCTGGTCGATGCGGAGTACGGAGCCTGAAAAGGTTCCGGCCCAGGCCGAATCATCCCGATTGACGCCGATGCTGCTGACCTGCCCGTAGGTCCACTTGTGCCCTGAAAAGAGTGGACCGGCCGATCCGCTGAGCGGGTTGACCCAGGCTGGTCCTTTTTCCGTTCCCACCAGCACCCGATCCGCGCGCTGCGGAAAGGCGCTCAGGATGTTGGCGCTCGGCAGCCCCTGGAGTTCCGTCCAGCCTTCCCAGTTTTCACGGCCGAGCCAGTGGTAGAGCCCATGACCAAAACCGCCCAGCCACAGATCCCCCGCCGGATCGAAGGCCATGCTAGTGATATGGCCGATGTGCATTCCGTTGGACGGGTCGATCAGATGCCAGCTCGTTCCCTCCCAGCGGGCGACTCCATCCTCGGTGGACACCATCACCCGGCCCTGCTGGTCTTCAACCATGGCGGTGTGCTGGTAAACGCTATTCGGATCGGGGCCGGGAAAACTGCGGTCGACAAAGTGCTTTGCACCGCTGTGCAGCACGACCACGGCATGCTTCTGCCCGGCAGCCCAAAGTGTTCCCGCGGCATCCAGAACTGCAGCATGCCAGATGCTCTCGGGAACGCCCTTGTCCTTGCCCCACTGCGTGACCGCGCTCCCGCTTCCATCGGACCATGAACAGAGTTGCTTTCCGCAGCCCATCCAGACGGTGTGGTTGCCGACAACGTTGACGCTTGAAAGATGGTTCAGCGACGGGGTGGAAGCCAGTTCCGCGGCAGAGAAGACCGGCGTATAGGAGAGCATTCTTCCCGCTGAGTCATGTTCCAGGCGAAAAAGCCGGCCGTTGTCCACAACCAGCAGATGGCGTGCGTCTTCGGTCGCTATCTGCTGTGCGCCGGAGATATGAATTGCTTCACGGCCGACAGCCAGAAACCTCTGGCCGTCCCAACGGTATAAATTATTGTCCGTGCCAGCCCAAACCGTGCCGCCTGGGTCCGCATAGATATCTTCGATGTCCCGCTCGGCTATCCCCTGCGATCGGCCGTACTGCTGAAAGCCGGAACCAAGAAATCGGTAGGCTCCATTCTCCGTGGCAACCCACAGGAAGCCCGAACTGTCGGTTGCCAACGCGTTGACCGCAAGATTCTTAAGCCCCTCGTGTTGGCGATAGGAGCGAAAAAGGTACTGCTGCGCTTGCGCGGCAACGGCCAGAGCCATCCAGCACGCCAAAACCCGAACTGAAATAATTCGCCTCAAGCTCATCCTTGCGCGAGATAACAATTCTCATCGGAACCTATCGGCATTTCGGAGCGAAAGTGGTATGCTTCTTGAGATTTGATTTGGAAATCATTTCGCACGCATCGCTCCTCTCAGCCAAAAAGCTCACATGAGAAAACGTCTGAAGAAAATGATCTCCTGTAACTCTACACTAAACTGCATACTTCAACTCCCGAAAGAAGCTTCGGGTACGTGAACGTGTGTTGAAGCGGCGAGCTCTCCTCGGCTCGATTTCAAACCGAATTTTTTCAACTCAATTTATCTAATTTTGCTTGATGCAAAACGGCTTACGCGCCGCGCGTCGCGCCGCGGCCGTGGGTCTTCACCATATACATGCGCGTGTCGGCGACGCCGATGATGGCATGAACGGTCGTGCCGTCGTCAGGGGCCGTCGCCACGCCCACGCTGGCGCTCACGCGCAGTTCCAGCCCGTTCTTCATCCGGAATCTGGTCTTCATCAGCGCATGGTTCAGCGCCGTGGCTTGCGTCAGAGCCGCCTGGACGCCGGTTCCCGGCATCAGGATCACGAACTCGTCGCCGCCATAGCGGAAGCACAAGTCCTGCTGACGGCTCAATTCACGAAGCTGCCGCCCCGTGCGCTCCAGCAGTTCGCTGCCCACCAGATGCCCGTGCGCGTCGTTCACCAGCTTGAAGTGGTCCAGGTCAAGAAAAGCCAGGCTTACAGGCAGCTTCTGGTCTTCGTACCGTTTCAGTTCCTGGTCCAGTACTTCGTAGAGATGCCGCACGTTGTAGAGGCCCGTGGTGTCGTCCGTGATGGTCAACTGCTGAATGCGGGCCACGTCATGCGCATTCTCGATGGCGATGGCCGCGTAATCGGCCAGAATGTGCAGAAACGCGATGGAGTAGTCGGTGAGCTGGTCGGAGCGCGGGTTGAAGATTTCAATGGCGCCGTGGGTGCCTTTGCGGCCGCGCAAGGGCAGAGCGATGATCGAGCGCACTGTTGCCGGATGAACGCCGTGCAATGCCTTGACGCGCGGATCGTTCTGCGCCTCGGGCACCAGCAGCGTTTCACCGTGCTCGACCACCCAGCCGGCCACTCCCTCGCCTACCTTGATCCGCAGATTGTGCAGCGAGGATTCTCCCTGGCCGGCGGCAACCGCGTAGTAAAGTTCCTGCCGCTTTTCATCCAGCATCAGCAGAGTCCATAACTCTGCCTCGACGAAGTGTTCCATGTGCTCGATGATGGTGCGCAGAATCGTGTCCAGGTCGAAGCTCGTGGTCAGTGAGCGTGCCACCTGGTGAAAGACGAGAAGGTCGTCCAAAGGAATGCGGCTGTTCGTCTTTTTGGTCATACGGGGCCCAGTGTGAAAACTCTTCCCGCTATTCTTGCATACCGGGCTGGCCATGCGAAGAAACCAGCTCTGGCTCAGCCGCGGCGTGTGCCGGCCATGACGGCCATGCGATTCTCCTTGTACCAGCAGTCCGCATCCGTGAAACCGGCCTCGCGGAGCCATTGCAACTGCTCCTCGACCGGGGCGCAGCGGTCCTCCCGCTGACGATACAGGGAGGCCTCGATCTGCTCCGGCGTTGCGTCCGCCTGGCGGACTTGTTCGAGCCAGAGCGCCTTGTAGCGCTCATCCAGATCGGGAGTGGGGCCGGCGACTTGATCCGCATTGATGAATCGGCCGCCGGGAGCAAGCGCGGCATAGATCTTGCGGAAAAGCTCGCGCTTGTCGGCGTGATCGAGATGATGGATGGAGAGGGAAGAAACGACGGCATCCAACCCCTGCGGCAGAGCAGCCTTTACATAGTCCGCCTGCTCAAAGGTGGCAAAAGGAGCCTCGCCGAGACGGCGTTTGGCATTTTCCAGCATAGGAGCGGAAAAATCGATCAGGTGAATCCGTGCCTGGGGAAAGCGATTGTGAATCAGAACGGTCAGCAGGCCGGAGCCGGCTCCCAGGTCGAGAATATGCTGCGCGTGCGCCGGAATCAGGTCGATGGCCCAGCGATAGAACGAGTCACAGCCGGGAATCAGCCGCGATCGATCGGCATCATAACTGGATGCCGTGGCGTCGAAGACTTCCTTCGTGCGATTCGCCATGTTTGTCTCCTCTTCCACTCAACAAAAGGCTTTTGATTCACTATAAAGCCCATACCCTTCAACACTGGGACAATGATTGGCAGGAAGACTTTCTGTCCATCATTGTGCGACGAAGGTTGGGAACAATCTGCTTGTCGCCATAGAGGCTCATGAAAGCCACTGCACGCTGAGCGGTTTTCTGGGCGGCACGAGCCGATACGCAACTTTGCGCTCGCCAAGCATCAGGCCGCCACAGACGGCATATCCAGCGGGAACGGACAGCGCCTTGCGAAGCGGCGGATGAATGGCGGCGATGCGGGTCAAGATACCGGCCCAGCAGACGCCCAGGCCGCGAGCCTCCGCCGCCAGCTCAAGATAGGTCAGGGCAATGGCGCTATCCTGCTTTCCCCAGCCATACTCCTCCGGCGCGCAGGCCACAACAACCGTGGGAGCGCCGCGCAATACGCCGTCATTTCCGGCCTCCCATTGCGCCAGCATGGCCGGACTGCTGCCCGAAGCGCGCCCCCATTCGATCACCTCGGCGGACAATGCATGAACCTTAGACGGATCATTGACGACAATCCAATGCACCAGTTGAGAATTGGAAGCCGTCGGAGCCCGGCGGGCCACGTCGAGCAGTGCATCCAAGGTCTCTTTGTCGAGGGGCCTCTTTTTGAACTCACGCACCGACCGCCGATTGAGCAGAAAGCTGTCCATTAGCGCTGGGGAGGGCAGGGTATTGTCCGCAGGCAGGAACTCCTCGCGCGGCAGGCCGGTGTGGATCAGCGCGTCGTGGGGGCAGATGGCCACGCACTGGCCGCAGAGAATGCAATGACTGTTCGGGACTTCTTCGGGAAATTCCTCCTTGCCAAGAGCAAGGACGTTGGACGGACAAACCGTTACGCAGAGGCCGTCTTTCTTGCACAAATTCGTATCCACAATAAACTGGCTCACAGTCGATTCCCCCTTGAGTTCCGGGCCTGAATAGCCGAGAGACTTCATCCGCAGTGTACCCCCGTGGAAGTCCCGGATCGTAACCCGCTGAAGAGATTCAAAATAATACCTTCACGGCGGCCGCAATCCGTCCTACACTGACGGTATCAATCAGGTGACGCCATGCCGGTCGCTCAACTGACTTTGGAAATCCGCATCGAGCACGCCCAGTCGCTGAAGGACCGGCGACAGGTGGTGCGTTCGCTCAAGGATCAACTGCGCCAGGACTTCAATGTTTCAGTGGCCGAACTGGATGAGGCCGTGACGTGGCAGTCGGCCACCCTCGGCGTGGTGGCCATTTCCCGCTCCCGCGACTACCTGCACGGGCTGATCGAAGAGGCCGAGCGCGCCGCCCGCCGCATTCTCAACGAACACGGCGCGGAACTGGCCGACTCCTTCTGGGATTTCATCGAGAGCGACGAAAGCTCGGAGCAGGTTCTCTAGCATTAAACAAATCTCAGCGATCTGATTCGCTTTTCCTCAGGGGCTAAAGGCTACGTTGATTCTGCGGCACTTAGGGCACGACTGAAGTCGTGCCCTGACACAAAACAGCTTTTTGAAATGCGTTCTACGAGTTTTTTCAGCAGCCTTTAAAGCCCGTACCCTTCAAAACATGGCTTGTTGAGAGCCTATGGGAGCAGCCATTCCGGAGATGAGGCCGGATCACCTGCCCTTTCTTCCATTTCTTCTCAAATCGGACAAGCCAAGGGCCGAGAAGCTGGTTCCCTTGGATTGATCCCCGATAGAGAAAGCTGCTATTGTGCATTTCGTCCAGTCCTTTCAAGTCCCTCTGTTATCCTGAATGTTTCACTCATGGGAAAAGGGGCGGGAGGAGTTCATGCCGGAGCACAGAGGACGGAAGCACCATCAGGACCGTGTGGCGGAGACGCTGCGCGAAGAGATCGGCGCAATGATCGAGGGCGAGCTGGTCGATCCGCGCATCAATCTTTGTTACGTTACCGAGGTGGTGTTGAATTCAGGCGCCAAGTCGGCGCTGGTTTACGTGGCCATCGATAGTGCCGTCAAGGATATTGACAAGGCAGAAAAAGATACCGTGGCGGGGCTGGAGGCAGCCAAGGGCTACATCCGCTTTGAGTTGAAGGAACGGATGGGCGTGCGCTTCGTGCCCGAACTGAGCTTCCTGGCCGATCGCTCAGGTCGCTTCCAGGCGCGCATTGAAGAGCTGATGGACCGGCAGCGCAAGCGGCAGAAAACATCCGTACAGGAGACAAGCGCCGAAGAGAATCCAGCGGCGGAACAAAAGTCTGCGGTGGAGTAGCAGTGCATGAATCAAAGCAGACAAAATCCGGCTTTGCCTTCGAAAGGCGACGCGCCGGAGCCCACGCGGGCTTCCGCGTCTGGTTCAGCTTCGTCCAGCCGGATCGACGAGATTCTCGACATTCTGCGCCAGGGGGAGCGGTTTCTGGTCTGCTCGCACTCCCGGCCGGACGGCGATGCGGTCGGCAGCGTCCTGGCTATGGGAATGTTTCTGGAACAACTGGGCAAGCAGGCCGATCTGGTGATGGCTGACCGCATTCCCAAGATCCATCGCGAACTGCCGGGCGCGGAGCTGATTCGCACCGCTCAGAAGGTTCAGGGGCCTTACGACGCCGTCATTCTGCTGGAATGCGACGGACTGGAACGCACACGGGTACGCGATCTGGAGCGGTTCTTCCTTATCAATATCGATCACCATGCCACGGGCCGCGAATACGCCAACCTGAACTGGATTGACCGCGAGGCGGCCAGCGTGGGCGAGATGGTGCACCGGCTGGTGAAGGCCGCCGGAGCCAGGCTTACGCCGCAGATGGCCACCTGCCTTTACACCACGATTCTGACCGACACAGGCGGATTTCGATACGGTTTCATGCAGGCTTCGACCTTCGACCTGGCGCGGGAACTGGTAGCGGCCGGAGCCAATCCCGTTCAAATTGCCCAGAATGTGTATTTTTCTTCAACGACTTCCAAACTGCTGCTACTGAGCGCGGCGCTCGCCAATCTGAGGCGCGAGGGCCAGTTTGCATGGCTCTGGGTCACCCGTCAGGACATTATCCGCACCGGAGCGGCCGAAGAAGACTGCGAGGGGATTGTCAACTTCGCGCTGGGCGTTTCAGGAGTTGAAGTCGCTGTCTTCCTGCACGAATTGCCGGAGCAGTCGATCCGGCTGAGTATGCGGAGCAAGGGCCGTGTGAATGTGGCTGCGATTGCCGAGCAGTTGGGCGGAGGCGGCCACAAGAGCGCCGCGGGTTGTACGCTGGAAGGGCCGCTCATGAGCGCAATCGATAAAATTCTGGTTCGGTTGCGCTCTGGCGCGGCTTGCCGGGCCGATGGCGGTCATGAAAATCATTGAGATTTCGTGCGGATCTGTTAGCCTTTTTCTGTCAAGCATAAAACGGTTCCGTGCCTACCCCCCTGCGCGGAGCATCACCAGGCTGGGTCGCCCCCAAACGCTTCGGTCTGAAATAGAATCATGATTCTGAGCGGGAGGGCTGCTGAACCGCCCGGTGGAGAAACACTGCAAGTGGAAGAATCTTTAAAAACGCCTATCCCCGATCCCCCTCAGAAACGGCGCCAGCCATTCCGGCCGCCTCAATGGTCCATGGCCTACCTGGAACCTTTTCTGGAGCCGCCCGATCCGGCTTCTCCCGAAGAGCTGCACTGGCGGTTTCCACCCCGTGCGGGGGTTTGCGAGGCCCTTTTCTTTCTTGCCTTTACGGTCTTCTTCCTGGCTTATGGACTGACGCCAATCTTTGGCGGCGGCGGTCTGGGCCTGGTGGGTGCCGACGAGCCGCGCTATGCCCAGATTGCCCATGAAATGCTGGACCGGGTCGACTCCGCGCAAACGCTGAAGGGAAAGCTGACCGCCTGCGTCACCCCGTTTCTTTACGGCCATCCATGGCTGGAAAAGCCGGCGCTCTACTACTGGCGCGCGATGTTTGTTTTCAAGGACTTTGGCGTGCATGACTGGGCTGCCCGTGTGCCCTCCATTAGCTTCGCTTTCGTCATGGTGGTGCTGATCTACCTGCATATGCGGCGATTCCGCCCTGGCGGGCATCTGGATGCGGCGATCATCACGGCCGCCAGCGCCGCCATTATCGGATTCTCCCGCAGCGCCTCGACGGATATGCAAATGGCGGCGCCGCTGGCTATCGGCCTGCTTGGCTGGTACGCCTGGTATGAGACCGACTCCAAGTTCTGGCTCATCGACATCTACTTTTTTACCGGCATCGCCACGCTGGCCAAAGGGCCGGTGGCGCCGTTTCTGGCCATCGTGATCGTGACCGTCTTTGCCGGGCTGCGCCGCGAGTGGTCGCTGCTGAAGCGCTCCTTCTGGTGGCCGGGAGCCGTGCTCTACTTTGCCATCGTGCTGCCCTGGTTCATCGCCGTGCAGCACCTGAATCCCACCTTCTTCCGCGAATTCTTCCTGGAACACAACCTGCAGCGCTTTGGCACCAATCGCTTCCAGCATCATCAGCCCTTCTGGTACTACCTGGTGGTGGTGTTGCTGGCCGTGATGCCGTGGACGGTGATCGCCGTGCGGGCGCTGATCGACAGCATCCAGACTTCGGTACGCGAGTGGCGGACCCTCCGCTCCTGCGGCTGCAAGCCCTGCGCCTGCCGCACGGGGGACGCGTTCCCTGAGTTTCTGGTGGTGTGGGCGCTGATTCCCATCATTTTCTTCTCTTTCTCGCAATCCAAACTCCCTGGTTACATCCTGCCCTCCATTCCGCCGATCACCATTCTCACCGGCGATTATCTTTTCCGCCGCCGGAAGCCGGGCCTGAGCCGCTGGGTTCTGGTGGGCCATGCGATTCTTTGCGGCGTGATGACCATGTTTGCGCTGCTGCTGCCCTGGTTTGTGGCTCACGGTCCGAAGATGCCGCCCTTGCAGGCTGTCGTGGTGGCGCTCGCGGCCTCCTCCGGCGCGGCGCTGCTGATTCTCGTCGTGGTGAAGGGCTTCGGCGTGGTGCGGTTGCGGGTGGCGACCACGGGCGTGCTGGTGGTGCTGGTGCTGTTCCTCTATGGCATCGGTCCGTTCTTCGGCATTCCGGCCATCGGCCAGACGCAGCGGGTGATTCACCTGCTGGACCGCTCCTACTCCGCGCGCCCGCTGGCCGAGCGGCTGGGCACGGTGGCTCCGGGCAACGAGACGGTCGCGGTTTTCCGCGTCCGGCGCGATGTCGAGTACGGACTCGCGTTCTACCGCAATCGTGAAGTGGTGAACTACGAGCAGAGCGGCGTGCCCGATGAGCAGCATCTGCTGGTGGTGCGGGTGACCGGCCGCGGCGGGGTGGATTTGCACAGCCAGGACGCGCTTGAACAGTACCTGGCGGGCCGGAACTATGAACAGCTCTTCAGTTGGCCGGAGCAGGATCTGGTCGTCTATTCGGTCGGCAGCCGGTAAGCTGCCAGCTTACAGAGGACAGCTTACAGCGAACAGCAGACAGCTAGCAGTTGGTAACTGTCTGCTGTCTGCTGTAAGCTGTTTGCTGTCTGTCTCCAGAGGAGAAGCATGGCATCGGGCGTTTCCATCGAAATCCTGGACTTGCGGCACTTTGCGTCGCCGGTATTGCGCCCCGTGCTGGAGGCCGAGGGCGAGATATGGAAGCAGCGCTTGCATTGGGACTATCAGCTCTCAGCCAAGCTGCTGATGCAGTTCCTTGATACGCACACGCTGCCCGGCTACGCGGCCCTGGCGGCTGGTTCGGTCACCGGCTATGTCTTCTGCGTCTATGAAGGCGCCAAGGCCATCATCGGCGACATCTTCGCGTTGCCCCGCCTCAGCGACACGGGTGAGTCGTCCCACGAAATCGAGGAAAAGCTGCTCTGCCACCTTCTTGAACTGCTGGTGAACTCGCCGCAGACAGACCGCGTGGAATCGCAACTGCTGCTGCACCCATCCGGCTTTCACGCCGGCATCTTCCGGCAGGCAGGCTTCCAAATCTACCCGCGGCTTTTCATGGCGCGGCCGCTGCGCGGCTTTTTTGCGGCGCCTCGCGTCCAGTTGCCTGCTGGGCAGGAACTGCGCCCCTGGAGCGACGCGGACCTGACATCCGCCGCGCGGCTGATTGCCGCGGCTTACAGCGGCCATCCAGACAGCGTGGTCAATGACCAGTACCGCACAGTGTATGGCGCGCAGCGCTTTTTAAACAATATCGTCCATCACGCTGGCTGCGGAGCCTTTTCCGCGCCCGCCTCGCATGTGGTGGTGGATCGCGTGAGCCGGGAGCTGGTGGCCATGATTCTGAGTTCGCGGGTCAGTCCGGAGAGCGGCCACATCACCCAGATCTGCGTCCATCCCGCGTTCCGCCGCCGGGGCTTGGCCAGGATGCTGCTCGAACTGGCCATTTCAGACTTTCTGCGCCAAAGCGTTGCCGAGGTTTCGCTGACCGTCACCGCGGCCAACTCCGAGGCCATCGCGCTCTACCGCGCCGAGGGCTTCGATTGCACGCAAACCTTCGACGCCACCGTGTGGGAGCGCAACCGCATTGCCTGAGAGAGTTATGCCTCTTATCTCATGTTTTGAGACTGGGAAACTTCAAGGTCGTTCGGTATTTCAGCGCGCAACCAGATACATCAGCCAACTGAGCGCAATGGCCGAGGCCACGAAAAGGATAAAACAATAGATCCCGTAGCGAAGCATGCGCCGGGGCGTTTCGCGCTGGGTGATGCCGAAGACGACCGAGGCGAACAGAGCAAAGAACACAACCGCCGCAAAGTGGGTCATGACTTCCTCCCGGTGCGAAGATTGTGCGCGTCCACGGCGGCAATCACATTCAACAGGCCCGCCACGACGATGAAGCGCGTGCCGTAATCGCCAGTGGTCACCTGCACCTGATCCGCGCCCAAGCCAAAAATCCGGCTGACTACGAACAGCAGCCCGTTGCCCAGATCACCGGCCAAGCCCAGAATGTCCAGGATGTCGTGAGCGTTCGTGTAGAGCTTGCCATGCATGGCAAGCCCCATTGCAAACATACCCAGGATCGACGCCGCCAGCAGCGCCCCACGGCCCCATTTGCGCAGCAGAAAATGCCCCGCGCCGGGCACCAGCCAGCCGGCAATCAGGGGAAGGTAGACAAACCCGCCTTCTGCCGCGACATTCTTGTTTTCTTGAGTTGCCATACCTTTTTGACTATACCGCACCGGATCAGAGATCAGAGAACAGAGACCAGGGATCAAATGCCCAATTCCGGCTCCGAAGTCTTCTCTTGTCGCTTCATGTATGGCAAGAGTGGGGGCTATGGATCTCAAATTCAATGATCGCTGATCTCTGTTCTCTGACCCCTTTTTTTCAGATCCGCACCAGTTCCTGCTGCCGTCGCCCCGTTACCCAGGCCTTGCCCGGCGCGGTCAGCATGTCGATCTCGCTGCGCACGCCGAACTCCGGCAGATAGATGCCCGGCTCGACTGAGAAGCAGGTGTTGGGCAGCAGAAGCCGTTCATCGTGGGTTTCCAGATTGTCCAAGTGCGCGCCGGGGCCATGAATCTCCTGCGTGATGTTGTGGCCGGTGCGATGGGTAAAGAACTCGCCGAAGCCCGCGGCGCGGATCACGTTGCGGGCCGCGTCATCGGCCTCGAAGCCGTGGATCGACCGCCCTTCGGCGAAAGCCTTTTGCACGAAGGCGATGGCGGTGTCGCGAGCATTGCGGACGGTCTCGAAAACCAGTTGTTCGCGCGGCGTTGGTTCGCGCCCCACGACCCCGGTCCAGGTGATGTCGTAGTAGACGCTGCCGGGCTTGTTCACCTTGGCCCAGATGTCAACCAGCAGAAAATCGCCTTCCCGGATCGGGGAGGCGTGCGCGGCGGTGGCCTCATAATGCGAGTCGGACGTGTTGGCGTTGACGCTCACATCGGGGCCATCGTCCCAGACGAGGCCTTCGCGGCCCATGGCCTCGCGCAGCCACTGCGCATGATCGAACTCCGTCAGGCCGCCCTTGCCGCCGGTGGCCGGACGCAGACGCCGACCAACCTCTTTCCAGCCCTCGGCCACAATGGCGTCGATGGCCTTCTGCGCCACGGTGTGCGTGGCTTTCTGTTCGTCGCTGAGCACCGCTTCGAACTGGGCCACCAGGTCGGCGGAGCTGACAATTTCCTTGCCCAGTCCACGCAGGAACTCGATCGTTCCGGCATCCACCATGGAAACGTACATGATGGCATTGTTGGGCGAGTACTGCATGGCCAGCCGGCGCGCTCCGTCCAGCATTGCCTCCAAGCTCGCCGCCAGCTCCTGCCAGCTCGAGTACTGCACCTTGGAGCCGGGCAGCGTGTCCAGCCGCCCCTGCTCGATGCGATGCACCAGCTTGCGCGGCTCGCCCACGGCGGGCACAAAGTAGTACCAGCGCCGCGTGGTCATTGCTTTCTCACTCAGCCCCAGGATTTGCCCGCCGATGGGGTCGCGGTGATGATGGTCATAAAACAGCCAGCCATCGAAGCCAGCCTCGCGAATTGCCGTCTGAATCGCTTCAAGGTTCATACCCGCATGATAACTCGCTGGAGGCCATCGAACGCATACAGAAGATGATGACGGGCTCCGCCTTCATCTGGGGCCAAATCAGAGTATCGAAAGGAGCCACGTCAGCGGAATCATTCCTGCTTCATGCTTTTCATACGGTCCTGCCCGCCGCCACCGCTGAAGCCCATGCCCACTGCAAGTTGAACCCTCCCAACTGCCCGGTCACATCGACCACCTCGCCAATGAAAAACAACCCCGGCACGGCGCGCGCTTCCATCGTCCGCGCTTGCAGCCCGCAGGTGTCCACGCCGCCGGCCGTCACCTCAGCCTTGGCAAAGCCCTCTGTCCCGACCGGATGCAATTGCCACCGGTGCAGCCCCCGTTCACAGGCCTCCAGTGCCGCATTCGACCAGCGCTTCGGCTCGGCAATCTCGGCCAAATAGCTTGCAAGCCGCTGCGGCAGCGACTCACGCAACGCCTGCCGAAGCGCCGTCAAATCCCGCCGCGCTTCTGGTTGCCGCAAAGTTTCCAAAAGGTCTGCGGGGCCTTCCCGTTCCGGTGCGAAATCCAGCATCAACGTCTCGCCCGGCTGCCAGTACAAGGAGGCTTGCAAGACCGCCGGGCCGCTCAGCCCGCGATGCGTCACCAGCAGATTTTCCCTGAATCGAGGCCCGCTCGAAGCCTTACCATTGGACTTGCCGACCCAGGCGACCACCTCCGCCGAAACCCCGGCCAATTCCGTCCAGCCAGCCTCCGCGCTGCCCAGCACCAGCGGAACCAGCGCAGGCCTCGGCTCGACGACCTTCATCCCGAACTGCCGCGCCAGTTCGTACCCCAGCCCGGTCGCTCCCAGCTTCGGAATCGACATGCCTCCGGTCGCAACCACCAGCGTTTCTGATTGGAATTCCCCCGTCGACGTTTTTACGCAAAACCCGCCAGAACGAGCGACTTCAATGCCGCTCGCGTTGAGGACAAGCTCCACGCCTCCCCGGTCGCATTCGGCCACGAGCATCTCCAGAATCGCTCGCGACGACTGGTCGCAGAACAGTTGTCCCACCGTTTTCTCATGCCAGGGGATTCCATACCGTTCGACCAATTCAAGAAAGTGCTGGGATGGATAGAGCGCCAGCGCCGACTTGGCAAAATGCGGGTTTTCCGAAAGAAAATTCTCCGGCCCGCAGCGCAGATTGGTAAAGTTGCACCGCCCGCCGCCAGAGGCAAGAATCTTTCGCCCTGGCTGGCCGTTGTGATCAAGCAGGGCGACCCGCCGGCCGCGCTGCCCAGCCACCGCCGCGCACATCAGTCCAGCCGCACCGGCTCCCAAAACAAGCACATCGAATTGACGCGAGTTGGTGGTCATGAGGGTCTTGTTAAGAATACCCGCAAAACACTGTGAGTTTTGCGATTTTCACCCCAATCGCAACGGTTGTGAGCAAAACAGCACAGCCAGGAGCTTGAGCCAAACCTGAAAATCAAAATGAATCGAGTGTCGCCTCCTCACTTCATCAGAGACAGTCTGCATCCAGATGCGACGCCCCTTTAGCTGCTTGGAACTGCGTTGTTGATGCCAGGATGCGAACTGCGCTCAGATATCATGTCTGAATTTTTTTGCAGTCCCTGATGGATTCGCCATAAACACAGGTCATTTCCAGTCCTAAGTGGCTTTTTCGGGGCCTTTGCCCCTACACCGCGCAACCTGTTTAGAACGGGGCTATATCTTGAAAGACAAAGACACAAAAAGTACCTTCGACTGCGCCGCTTTTCTTGCGAATGTGGGGCTTGGACGTAAAATCGTTGCACTGCAGCCCAAAGAAACCTTTTTCTCCCAGGGGGACGAGGCTAACACCGTTTTCTATCTTCAGACTGGCCGGGCAAAACTCACTGTCGTCTCGCAAAACGGCAAAGAGGCCACAATCACGCTTCTTTCCGCCGGCGACTTTGTCGGAGAAGAGTCCCTCGCATCCATTCCCGGACCGCGTTTGGCAACAGCCTCCGCTGTCAACTCGTGTGTGGCGCTTAAAATCACCAAGGACGAGATGGCCCGCGTGATGCATGATGAGCCGGTGTTCGCTGACCTGTTTCTGAAGTTCATGCTGAGCCGCAGCATGCGAACCCAGGCCGATCTTGTCGATCAGCTTTTCAATTCCAGCGAAAAACGCTTGGCAAGGATTCTTCTGATCATGGCGGAATTCGGCAAGCTTGGCGAACGGGAGACGTCCATTCCCCCCATCTCGCAGGAAACGCTGGCGGAACTGATCGGCACCACGCGGTCCCGCGTCAGCTTTTTCATGAATCGCTTTCGCACGCTCGGCTACATCAGTTACAACGGACGCATTCAGGTGAACAGGTCGCTGCTCAATGTGGTGCTTCTCGATCAGTTGCCGGAGCACAACGCCCAGAAGCCACTTCTTCCTGTAATCGGCACGATCCTGGAGCCCGTCATCCCGATCGTCAAAACGATTCTGAAGCCCGTTATTCCGATTGTCGAAGCCGTCAAGCGTAGACTTTCAACCGTCGCGGAGGATTAATAAGTGACAACTTGATTGAAGGGACAATCGATTGCGGGCATAATCATTTCTATTGATTCGGCCTCATAAGTTAGAGAACAAGCACGATTAAGCAAATATTCACAAGGCCAGTGCGACTTTCAAGTCTCGAACTTCGTAGCAGAAGAATAATGCATATTTCTGGACTCAAGTAGTTATGGACAGGGCTGGAGATTGTATTCCAGCGCTCGCAAGATGGTGCTCTATATTGCTCAGACGGCGGCGATTGGGGCACCTAAAGTAAAGAGCGTAAGGGCAGATAGAGTTTCAGCCGGGTACACGCGGGAGCTGACGCACGAACCTGAAAATCCTTATGGTAGCTGCTGTCGCTGGACTGTTCTCTACGGCTGCATACAGCGTCCAACGCACTTTCATCCATCGCAGATACCTTCAAGGAGGGTACTTATGCGCGGAATAAAAGCTTTTCTTGGCACGGCAGCTTTGCTCACAGGCTTGGCTCTGGTGCCAGCAGCGAACGCACAGATCGTGGTCGATATCGGCGTTCAACCAGTTTGTTCCTACGGGTACTACGGTTATGCGCCCTACGAGTGTGCTCCCATGGGCTATTACGGTCCTGGCTACTTCTATAACGGCATCTTCCTGGGCATGGGGCCTTGGGGAGGCTGGGGTTATAGCCATGGCTGGGGCGGGCATCGCTTCAGGGGCGAAGGTGGAGGAAACTATCACGGCGGACCTGGCCGTGTAGCCTATCGCGGTAACGGCGGAGGAGCAGCTCGCGGTGGCGGTGGTGGATACCATGCCAACGCAGGCGGAGGCCGTTCTGCGGCAGTACGCGGCGGCGGATCTCAATCTCGTGGTGGTGGCGGACCTCAGGGTGGCGGTGGCCATCAAGGCGGCGGTGGCGGCCATGATGGCGGTAATGGTGGCCATGACGGCGGTGGTGGTGGACACCGGTAAACTTGCCTGAATCAGACGTTCAATAACATTCCTCGGCAGTGCGTTACCAGATCATGGATCTGGTGCACAGTGCCGAGGATTATTTATATAGCAGCGGATTTGATTGAAACCGCTGGCCGGTTGATGGATCTTCGACCGTTGGCGCCTATAGCATTTTCGGAATTGCTGTGCACCAAAGCCATCATGCCGAGAGGCTTTTTCCTTAACAAAAGGCCGCCTTCGACAAAGTTAGTTAGAACTATATCAAGTGGAGAACCGCTCTAGCTGGCACAAAATCCGCTCAAAAAGCCCTATTTGTCGTGTCTGTTGTGGTCGATGTGGTACTTATGCGGAAAGTACAGAGAAATTCTGTATCGCATTTTTACAGGGCCAACGTAGAATAGCTATTAATCCGGCAACTAAATACTGTTTGCGTGCCCCATCCATATTCGCGTCTTTTTGCGGAAATGGGTGGGAAACGATGCCACTGTTTTCTTGCCGGATCAATAGGTGCTATGGCGATTCATGTTCAGTGCTTACCCGCAAGTCATGAAAGGAAAGAGGCTTATGAAACAGGTTAGGTGGTTCCACGCATTCGGATTGGCCGCAATTATATTGATGCTTAGTGTTACGCTGGGTGCGCAGGGTGACCCGAAGGACTTGCTTCTCAAAAAGCTGAATGAGCAGTTCGTGCCCACCAAGTTTACGGCAGACAAAAGCGATATTGTCAGGGCGGGTGCAGTCGCGACCCTCAAAGAAGATGGGCTGCTGATCTATCCGGCCTGGCTGCCCATGGCCCCGATCAGCGTTCCCAAAAAAGGAAAGCTCGCCCAGGGTTTTGGAGACACGTTATTGGTGGGCATGAACGATGGGTCGAAGGTGGATGGAGGGTCCGCGGCGATTCCAAAAAGGACGCTGGTTGCAGGCGAGAAGGTTTGGGTCAGCCTCATCGAAGTAGCCAAGGATTCCATCAAGGTTCTGGTGGTTACCGACCCATACGACGATGGCCGCTACTTCGGCACGATCAAAATCCTGATTCCAAAGGGGAGCGTTCCCACACCGGAGGACGGCGTGAAGATGGTTTCGGAAGTCCTGGACGCACAGCCTTCACCGGATCAGGGCGCTCAGGCGCCTCCCGCGCCAGCGCCTTCGCCGGTCCCGCTACCGGCCATCGTGCCTCCGCCTCCGCCCACCGACGCCCCGCCGCCAACGATTGAAATCGGCCAGACGAAGGATCAGGTAACCGCCGGATTTGGGCAGCCGCTGAGAGTGGCCAGGGTAGGCGTGAAAACCATCTTCTACTACAAAGACATGAAGGTGACATTTACCAACGGAAAAGTCAGCAATGTTGAGTAACACGTTCGCGCAACCGGGCGTAGTCATGCCCCAAGGATTGAGAAAGGATCCGATGAGTAAGTCAAATCTTGGCAGCACCATTCGAAATGCTTCAGCAGTCCTGATTGTCGCCAGCCTCTTGAGTGTGGGGAGCTTGGCCGGCGAAAAGAAATCTTCAGCGCCCGCACCGTCCAGACCAGCACCGGCTGCAAGGCCTTCAGCACCGGTGGCTAGACCTGCCGGGAATTCCGGCGGGGGAGCCATGCAGAGACCCAACGCTGGACCGTCTGCCAATCGCCCGACAGTGAACGGGCCTTCCGCCAATCGTCCGACAGTGAATGGTCCTTCCGCCAATCGCCCAACCGTCAATGGACCATCCGCCAACCGTCCGACAGTAAACGGGCCGACAGTGAATCGTCCAGGTCCAACGGGCGGCTCCGGCTTCAACGGAGGAAACAGACCCGGCCAAGTCCAGACGGGGCAGCGTTTTGATAGAGGAAATTCCGGTCAGAGGGGCGGGTCCAATCAGGTTTTTCAGGGCCGCACCCCCAAGGGAAACAGCATACGGGAAATCCCGGGCGGCAGCGCGGTTCGCATGGGGCCTAACGGCCAGGTGCGCGAGGTGCATGACGCCAAGCGGGGGATGGACATTCATCGCGGGCTGAACGGGAACCGCAGGATTTCGATGGAGCGCCCTGACCACAGCCGCTTTGTCTCCGAGCGCGGCCGTCCAGGATTCGCCGAGCGCCCCTATGCATTTCATGGTCATGATTTTGCGCGGCGCGCCTACTTTTACCATGGCAGGGAGTATGACCGCTTTTATCGTGGCTACGGATTTCACGGGGTGTTTCTGAACGTTTACGCTCCGGGCTTTTATTATGGCCCCGGCTTTTATGGTTGGGCATACAACCCCTGGGCCGCTCCGATTGCCTTCGGGTGGGGATGGGGAGGAAGTTCGTGGTACGGGTACTATGGCGGATATTTTCAGCCCTATGCTGTTTACCCCAGCGCCTCGTACTGGCTCACGGACTATATGATCTCTCAGGATCTGCAGGCAGCCTATGCGGCGCATCAGGAGGCCGGCGAGGTGGACGGTGCTCCAACCCTCGCAGGTGCTCCTCCAGAGCTAACGCCAGAAGTAAAGCAGCAGATCGCCGACGAGGTTAGAAACCAGTTGGCGCTGGAAAACATGGAGGCGTCACAGACCGCGCAGCATCAGGATGTGGACCCCGGCTCCAGCGGGATTGCGCGCCTGTTGGCCGATGGCAAGCCGCATGTATTTGTGGCCGGAGGCGCGCTGGACCTGGTGAACGCCAACGGGCAGGAGTGCGGAATCAGCGATGGCGATGTGCTTGCGCTGCAGACGCCCCCACCAGCCGACGCAACCGCCGCGGACTTAGTCGTCGTGGCCAGCAAGGGCGGGCAGGAGTGCCAGAAGTCCAGCACGGTTACGGTCCAGTTGACCGACTTGCAGGAGATGCAGAACCAGATGCGGGCGACCGTCGACCAGGGGCTCCAGGAGTTGCAGGCCAAGCAGGGCAGGAATGGATTGCCCATGGCGCCGCCTTCAGCCCTAGTCAAGCCGACACAGACCGAGTATGCCGCGATTGCGCCACCGCCTGATCCGAGGGACGCTGCCGATCTTCAGCAGCAGAGTCAACAGGCCGACCAGTCCGAGAAGGAAGTTACCGGGGAAGCGTTGCAGAAGCCAGGTGCTCCTGTCAGCGCCGCTCCGGCCGCGCCTGTATCGGTCGAAGTGGGCCAAACTCTCGATGAAGTACAAGCTGCTCTGGGCGCTCCGGCGCACGTGGCCAATCTTGGCTCCAAGGTCATTTATTACTACGATGGCAAAAAGGTCATCTTCATAGATGGCAAGGTGAGCAACGTGCAGTAACCGGCAGCCCGAAGACAGGATACGCATGATCACGATGTGAAAGGACGCACAATGCATTGCACTGGATGCGACTCCGCGCTTTGTGAAACATGTGGTACTGTTTGTCATAAGCCCGAGCCAGTCGAGACCGCGATGTTCGCGGCCTCGGCTGGCTCTCAAAGCAAGCATTCCAGAACAGGCTATGAAGCCCTGCTCTTTTTGCGATATTGACTGCCGCGCCGACCTTGCGGATCCAACCTGGAATGGATTTACGTTGAACGCGTTGACGCCCCTGGTCTTACCAGCCGGGGGCTCATCTCTGAATGACATTGCTGTTGCAATTTGCCGGATTGCCCGTTGTTGGGACGTATATTTCACCGGAATTCCGCGCAGATTCCAGATGCCAGCGAGGCCTTGCTTGGCCTTGGAAGCAGCGCATAAGCTGAAAGAAATCGTGCCGTATGGAGATGTGAATGGCAAATCGATACTGCACCCGATGTGGAAGGGAAGCGCTTGCCGATAAGCGCTTTTGCTCAGGCTGCGGCAAGATTCTGCCAGTAGACGACGCAGCAGTAGAAAACGAAATTGCAGCGGCAGCGTTAGTCTGTGGACAATGCGGGATGGCACTTACTCCTGGCAAGCGATTCTGCAAGCAATGCGGCCATCCTGTCGATTTGCCAGTGGAGTTACCGAAAACAGCAGTTCCGTCCGCGGCAGCAGTTTCAGATGCCTTTTCCGTTATTGCGTCGTCCCGGGTGCGCCGTCATTGGTCAAAGGCGAAAATCGGCTGGGCTATTGGCCTTGCCACGGTGGTGCTGGTCGTGGCTGCCGGCGGCTGTGCGTGGGTTGCCTATTTGCGTCGGGGCGCTTCCGGCGGGCCTGAACCGGTTGCGCCGACTCAACAAACCCATGTGCAATCGCAAGGCGCGACGGCGCAATCGGCCAAGCCGTCGTCAGGTGCCGCCCCGGTTCCTGACGCGCTGCGGACGGCGCCCCAGTCTGCACTCAAGTCCAGTCAGAATTCGATTCCATTGGTTCAGCCGCTGCGTTTTGGCTCATCCGCGCATGGGGATCCGTCGGCACCTACTCCCGTGTTTCAAAAACCTGCGAATATGCCGCAGACGCCGTTGCCATGGCAGACCGAGCAGGCGCGCTCGGGGGTGCTGCACTATCAGGGACCGCCCGTTCCTCATGGCGGAATGGTTGTCTTTGACAAACTGCCTAAGGCGCGGCTTAAATTCACCTTTGACCGTACAGTGTGGCAGTTGCTTATCAAGCTCAATCCGGACGGCACAAAAAAAGTGACACTGATTTCGCTCGCGCGGGGTGATCAATCCAGTTGCGATCTTGGCTGGGAGATTCTCGAATAGACGAGCCGCCTGTGTCTTGCCCACGCTCCGTCCGGGCGAAGTTATGATCTGATTCTCATCTATTGCCCCGGTGACCAAATACTGTCTGTGAACCGACACTCATTTTCTTGGCGCGCACCATAGAAGAGCTGTGGAATCAACGCACAGAGCGCTGTGCTTTTGCTCTGCAAGCGTAGAATTATAATGTTGCCAAGCAGGCGGACAGGTGCTTCTTCAGTCGGCCTTCAGTGAGATGCGCTGCGGAAAAGGAGCATTCCATGGATGCCGGGCAAGTGACCCAGCTACTGCAAGATGCGCGCGAAGGAAACAAATACGCCTCGGCGCAACTCATTCAACTGGTCTATGCGGAACTGCACCGGCTGGCCTCGCGCTATTTGAGCGGCGAACGCAGCGGACACATTCTGCAAGCTACGGCGCTGGTCAACGAGACCTATATGCGTCTGTTCGGCTCCGGCGAACCGCTGAAGCTGAAAAACCGCGCGCACTTTTTCGCCGTGGCCGCCACGCAGATGCGGCGCATCCTAGTGGATGACGCGCGCAGCCGCCATACGCACAAGCGCGATGGCATCCAGATCGAACTGAATGAGGCTTTTCAGGTGGCGCCAGAAAAAGACGCCGAAATTGTGGCGCTGGACGACGCGCTCAAGGAGCTGGCCGAAGAGTATCCGGAAAATGCGCGCGTGGTGGAGTTGCGCTATTTTGGCGGCTACACCAATGAAGAGACCGCTGAAATTCTGGCTGAAAGCGTGGCCAAGGTGCGCCGCGACTGGGAGTTTGCCCGCGCCTGGCTCTTTGACCGGCTGGCCGTGAGTTGATGCGCTGTTCTGACTACGCCTTACATCTAGGAGTTAGTTGGAAATTGCCGCGGACGGTGCGGGCGTTCGTCACTCCGGCGCTGGGATTCGATGCAGAGTACTTAGTAACTGCGTGACTACCTGCTGGACATCGTTGTTGCCTTCAAGCTTGTTGCCCGTAAGGGCCTTGGCTGCCTGAATGGCTTGTAGCGCTTTTTTACATGACTCGGCTGCCTGCGCGGGCTGATTCAGACTTGTGCCGTCAGGGTTCCACTGAAGTTCTGATGCGGCCAGATAGGCGCGTCCCAGCGCAGCGGCGGAGGCTGGATCCTTGACCGTCTCCGGAGCGGTCCTGGAAAAGAGATCGAGGCTTTGATCGACCATGTCAGAGGTCAGGCGTCGCGGCGCCAACGGACTGCGCAGCACAGCGGGCGCAACGGACTCAAGATCATGGGTGAGCTGGTTCAGATCCTTGCTGAATTGCGGATTCAGTTGGGGAACTGACTGAGAACCGGAAGATGGACTTGCCTGTACTGGCACATGGGTCAACACTTGAGCCGCCGCATTGGACGGCAGATAGGTGCTTCGCAAGGTTTCCACTTCGTTGCGAATTTGCAGGATCTGATGACGGTAGTGGATGGCCTGATAGGTAGAGAAGCCGCCGAAGGCCAGCGATGCGGCCACGACAAGCGATGCGGCGATGCGCACTCCGTGGCGCTGAAGCGTTTTGCCCACGAGATAGAGCGAGGATGTCCGCCGCGCCATGACCGGCAGGTTCTGCTGGAACCGCTCAATATCGGTAGCAAAAGCAGCGGGGCTCGCGTATCTTCGGCTGGGATCTTTGCGCAGGGCCATCAGTACGATGCTGTCCAGGTCGCCGGCCAGACGGGAGTGAATCGCGCCAAAATTGGGGTCGACGCCGCCGGGTGCTGGAGGGATGGGAACACGGCTGGGCGGACAGGGATCAAGTTCGGCCACAGCCTTGAGCATCTGCTGCAGGCCCATGCCATCAAAGTTGAGCGGGCGCGCGCCGGTGAGCAGTTCATAGAGAACCGCTCCCAGCGAATAGATGTCCGCAGCCGGCGATGCGGAGCGGGAGATGATCTGTTCCGGGCTGGCGTAGCCGGGGCTGAGCAGGGGCAGGCCCGTGGTGGCTGAGGTTGCGCTGTCGCTTGGCCGCGCGATGCCGAAGTCGAGTAGTTTGACGACGCCGTCTTGGGTGACCAGCAGGTTGGCCGGTTTCAGATCGCGGTGAACAATGTGGTTGTCGTGCAGATACTGTACGGCCTCGCAGATCTGTCTGAAGAGATTAAGCCTCTGCGTGAGCGTGGCGCTGCGCTGGGAGCAGAAGATGTCAATCGGCAAGCCATCCACGTAATCCATGACGAAGTAGGGCAGTCCTTCGGCGGTCTGGCCACCGTCGATAATGCGGGCGATGTTGGGGTGATCGAGGCGGGCCAGAATCTCCCGCTCGGCAAGGAAGCGCTCGACCAACGGATCGGAGCGGAGTTCGGGACGAATGACTTTGAGAGCGGCCAGGCGATGATAGGCCTGATCAGAGCGGACGGAGAGGTAAACGATGCCCATGCCGCCCGAACCGAGTTCACGCAAGACGCGGTATGCACCGATAATCATGCCTTCAGTCATGGGAGGCAGAACGCGCCGGCAAGCTGGCTGAGCGAGAAATTCACCGCTGGCGCTGCTGGCCTGAAGCAGGCGGGCAACCTGCTCGTAGACGGCGCTCTCCGTGCCGGTCTGTTCGCGAAGCCATGTCAAGCGTTCAGCGACAGGTTTTTCAACCGCCGTCTCGAAGAGATCCCGAACACGCTGCTGCATTTCATGACTCATTTTTCATGCTTCCTGTCTTGCGAGTATTCTGTAAGTCGTACATTCATCATAGCGATAATTCGCTGCCCACTTGCGCAAAATTAATTTACGCAAGTATGCTGGTTTTTCTCGCTATAGAAAGTTAGAGAGGTGTTTGGCATGAAAACAGCATTGAGCATTGCACTCATGGGGATGATTCTGACGGTGGCAACTGCCGGGCGCGCGCAATCTGCCGGACAGGCCGCGACCATCGGCAAAATCGAAGTGAAGGAAATCAGCGTAGTGGAGATCGATACGACCCATGTGAAGGTTGCCGTGGATCTTGGACTGGCCCCGGCGCGGTCGGCCAATCTGCAAAATCTGCGCTTGTGCTCATTGCGACTGAATGGACAGCCGGTCTTCGCCGCTCCGTTCAAGCAGGAGATCGTGCTCAAGAAGGGCGAACCTATTGCCTTGCCTCCGCTCTATGTCACGCTGTTATTCCGCGACCTTGATACGGTGGAGCCACTTAGCCAAGTGATTGAAAAGCAGAGTGTGCACTTGGAAGGCGAACTGGTGGCGGACCTGCGGGTGAACTTCATGGAAAGGCTGATTCTGGCCACGCAGCATCCCAAGGTGCAGATTACTTTGGATCAGGAAGTGCCGGTTCAGATTGGCAGCACACCTTTCGAGCGCGGCGCGGCGCTGTCCATCCTGGCGGTTGTGGATGCTGGGCTCAAATCCAAGGCCGTGGCGGCGCATTTGCTTCCTGGCTCCAAACCCGCCTGGGTGCGCGATTTGGAAGCCAAGGCTCAGTCGAGCGTATTCAAGGTTGAATCGAGTTATGTCATCAAGCAAAGCGGCAAGAACTATCCCGTTCATTTGGACCAGTTGGGCTTTCGGCTGGGATCGGGAGAGATTGTAACTACCGCCGAGGCGAATGAACCGTGGAAGTACGATGCGGAGTTTCTCGGCGCAGTCGAATCGGGCGAGGCGAAGTTAGACAAAAAGAGTCAGGAGATTGTGCTGGCGCAGGTCGGCAAGAACAGCCCCACGCTGAGCTTGAACGGCAAAGACTTTTCCGTTGTAACGCGCGGAACGGCGGAGAAGGACTCGATCACACTGGCCGATGGTCATGGCCAGGTCAAGGTTCTGCGGCGCGATTCGCCTGGATCGTTGTCGGTGCTGACGCAGCGTGTGGGAGTTCAGGCGCAGGGGCTAACAGTGGCTCCATCCACGGTGGCAGCGCAGGATCGCTGGGAACAGGTCGCGGTATTCCGCCTCAAAATTGATCCGGCGAGCAAGGCGGCTTCGCTGGAAGTGCTCCAACTGGGCGCTTATCGCGAAGGCAAAAGCATTCATCTGACCGAGTCTGTGGATTCAGCGGTCTTTGGCTCTCCGATTGTCACGCCGGATGGCGTGATCGGCTTGGTGCAAGACGAGCAGACGGGAACGTTTTTGCCGACGGATACGGGAGACGCTTTGGGAAGTCATCCTGCTGATCGATAGCAAAACGAGCCAGGACAAAATCGATCTATTGTGTCGAAAAGACACAATGTACAGCAACTAACTCTTTGAAATGTCAACGTTATATTTGCGATTCTTTGCGGATCGTATAACCACAACTTCTGTTAACAATGCGCATAGCAAGGAGAAATGCATGTCTGTAATTCCATACTCGATCCGTAGTGCGGAGGCTCCCTTGCCAGGATGTATTCAGCACGAGTGCATCTGCTGCAATGGAATCAAGAGATTCAAGGTGAGCTATTGCTATATGTCTATAAGACTGTTATTTATGTTCGGAGTAATTGTAAGATGGTGGTATATGGCGACATGTACAGAGTGTGGAACAAAGGAACGCATTAAAAAACGAGAAGTTGGCAACAATGCACAAAATGCTCATATTCCTTTTTTAGATAAATGGGGCCTTCTTGCTTTTATCGCACTATGTATTGTGATCGGATTGTACGCGAATTATTCGCATTGATTGATATGCCAATTCCATGGCCCTGCTCAGATGAGCAGGGCCAATTATGCTTCTAAGTATAGTTTTGACCTCCAAAAACCTTTTTCATATACAAGAGACACTTGTGACTGCTCCCGAACAAGCACCTGAATCTTTACACCGTTGATTCGTATACTATGGTGCCCTGGGTCGCAGTGGTATACCATGGGAAATCTTGATACAATTAGCTCTCTCTTGTTCAGATGAACTGTAACACTTTCCCCCCTAAATGACGGATTTTTATATTTAATAATAATCACACCTTTCTTTTCTGCGATAGATCCAGAATCTTTATTCTTAACGGATTTTATAGTCGATTGTTCGTGAATAGCTTCATCTGATTCCGTACGAATGGGCGTCGGCGAATCCTGGCGATTGCAAGAGTGAGCGTATTTCTTGCCCTCTATAATTGAGTCCAGCGCCGCGAGCACGGAGGCTACATCTACGGGCCTTTCCTCTCGTTCCCGCCTCATCATCCAAAGTACGATCTCGTCAGCCCCCTGGTATTTCGTCAGCCTTTGGTCTACTTGGCTGGGTGGCTTCGGAGTGCCAGTCAGATGTTGATACATCCAGCCCTCGTAGCTCTCGGAGTTGAAGGCGGTTTGTCCAGTGAGCATCTCGTAGAGCACGCCGCCGAGCGCGTAGATGTCGGTTCTTCCATCGAGTTCGGCGGCGCGCATCCCGCGCCATTGCTCGGGAGCGGCATAGGCTGCGGTGAGCAACGATGCGCCGGTACGCGTGTGCGTGAGGCTGCTCTCCTTGGTGGCGACGATGCCGAAGTCAGCGATTTTTGGCACCCAGGCGTCGCCCTCCCACGCCATGAGAATATTCTCCGGCTTGATGTCGCGATGGACCATGCCTCGGACGTGTGCCGCTCCAAGTCCTTCGGCGATGCCGCGCGTAATGGTCAGAGCCAATTCCACATCAAGGGGCTTGGGATGTTTGTCGAGAAAGTCGCGCAAGTCCGGCCCATCGACAAATTCCATAGGAAAAAACAGCGAGTCATCTTCGGCTTGTTCCGGATCACCGCAATCCACAACGTTCTTGTTGCGTAACTGGTGCAGGGTCCGCACCTCGCGCAGAAAGCGGTTAGTGAAGGATGGGTCGTTGGCTAACTCCGGGGAAAGAAACTTCAGCGCGCGCGGCTCATTGAGGAGCAGGTGCTGCGCCAAATAAACACTTCCCATGCCCCCCTGCCCCAGCTTGCGCACAATCTTGTAACTATTGCGAATCACCATGCCCGGCTTCAGGTCGCGGATCTCGTTGAGAATCGTGCCGTGAATCGGGCAGGTGCTCTGGCTGTCGTGAAATCCAGAGGTGCAATAGGGGCAGGTCTTCATGGTTCTTATCCTTGTCGTGCCATGCGAGGAGCGATGTTTTTACAATGCCGATCCTTGTGCTGATGCGTGCGGTCGCGATTAGTGACTTGGATTGGTTGTTGTGCCAGAAAGTGGGGTCCTTCTTGCTGGTGGAGTAACAGGCGGCTTCGATTGGTTCGATGACGTGTGATCCGTGTTTGACGGTGTTACTGTATTCACGGTGGTTGCCGGATTCTGTTTTTTGCCAGTATTCGCTTGGTCTGTCGATGCAGGAACCATGGGCAGGCCAGAGTGAGTATCTGCGGGTTTTCCCGGCGACGCAGGTTGACCATACTTGCCCGGATTTGTTGTCTTGGCCTTGGCCGGAACACCAGACTGTGTCGGGTTGGCCTTATCGTGGCTAGGCACAAACACAATCACATCGAATTCTCCGCATGGATGCGTGTCTTGATTTGTGGACTCGATGTGCCGTATCTCAATTTGGCCTTTGTGGTTGTCGAGAAAAGACTGCTGGCTGAGGAATGTGCCTCTTTCTGTTCCTTTTTTGAACAGGATTGTCACCTTGCTTGCTTGCCCAATAACGCTCCGGCAGGATGGCTGGTCTTCCGAATGAAAATATTTGATTGTCGAACCGGCGGGGAAGTAACCAGAAAAATCGAAGGAGTCGGCGTTTGGATCCTTGAGCACCGCGACATTCAGCTTGATGGCAGGAACCGGAGACTCTGGTTTGGGATGGTGAAGCAGGCTCCACAAGTTATGTACCCAAGGGCTGTGCAGACCAAAGTATGCCGAAGCTCCCACTACGGCGAAGGCCAGCAGGCAAATCGCCAAAATCTCCATGACTCCGGCGTGGAAGCGCCTGCTGACCGGAGGCGCTTCGGCGGCGGAGGGGCTCAGGCGCACCATTTCGATGCCGATGTTGTCGTGGCCGCCAGCGGCCAAGGCCAGATCCAGCAGCGACTGCGTGGCGGTTTCCACCGTAAGCTCGGGGTCCGTGGCCACGAGCTGAAGCTCTTGCTCAGGGACAAATCCCCACAGGCCATCAGAGCAGAGCAGCAGGCTGTCGCCCAGCTCCATCGAAATTGGATCGATGTCGATTTCAACCTCGCCTTTATGGCCAAGACAGCGCGTCAGCACGGAGGCGTCAGGGTGGTGAAGAGCCTGCTCGGGAGTAATCAGGTTGCGGTTAAGCAATGCCTGCACGGCGGAGTGGTCTTTCGTGATCTGTTGCAGTTGGCTGGCGCGGACCAAGTAGGCGCGGCTGTCGCCAACGTGGCCGATCCAAGCCTGAGTTCCGGCGGAGTCCTGCTGAATCAGAGCCAGAACCACGGTCGATCCCATTTGCCGGTACGGCGAGTTGGGCGCACTGGCGGCGGCCGCAATGCTGGCATTGACGCGCACCGAGGCCTCGCGAATCGCCTGGTCGGGTGGGTAGTCCTTGGGCAGGCTGGCCAGATACTCGTGAAAGCCATCCACGACCATGTGTGAGGCGGTTGCCCCGCCTTGATATCCCCCCATGCCGTCCGCGACGATGAATAACTCGCCCAAGGCAAAGCGGACATGAAGAACGCAGTCCTGGTTCTCTTCCCGCACCTTGCCCTTGTCGCATTGTTCGCCAAAGGTAACGACTGTCTGTCGAGGAGTTGGAACTTTGCTCATGCTTGAACCTCACGTTCAAAACAAAACCTGCACTTTATACGTAAGCGCGAACCAGTGAAGAAGGTGCGCAAGATTTTTTGTTAAAGCACCACCTTGCGGCATCTTCGCGGAAAAGTTGCATAAATCTGGCCGGCCTCGCACATGCGATTCATTGCGGATCGTTGTCTCGCTTGCGAAGAATCACAATGACCGAGCTGATCAAAAAGATAAACATTCCCGCCAATACCGCCAACGAACCGCTGAACCTATGTCGATTTTCCACGGCATACGATGTGGGATTTGTCTGCGGGTAGCCTTGACCAGCATAGGCACGGCAGATGCGCTTTGCACCGGATGTGTCGCTGTAGGTGAGAATGTAGTCCGGGATGCTGTTTTCGGCCGTATCGCCTTGAAGAGAAGGCTGGGAATTGGCTTTTCCGGAAGCGCCCTGTCCCGGTTGCTGACTTATGGCGGACTGGTCCTGCGGTTGGGCCGTGCATGCCGTGTCGGGCATCGCCTGCTTCGGTCCCCACTCTTCCGCGCTAGCTTCCTGCAGGAGATTGGCCTCAAAGGACCAGCGGGACGGAATGACCATGCTGAGGATCTGACCGGCTTTGGGCATAAGGTAGATCGGGCGCATCCCCCCGCCCAGGGCGATGATGGGCAGCAGCACGACAGGCAGCAGCGCAATGGCGCTTTCATTGGTTCTGGAAAGCGCGGAGATGCACAGCCCCAGTCCGGCGCCAATCATAGAGGAAAGCAGCAGAACGAGGAAATCAGAGAGAAAATTGCTATGCAGGCCGCAAATGCCGTAGACGATGGCCAGCAGGGCTCCGCACTGGAAGATGCAAAGCCCCGTCAGCACCGCCAGCTTGGAAAAGACATAAGGGATAATTTTCAGCGTGACCATGCGCTCACGTTTGTAGATGGTCCACTCGCCGACGATGTCGCGCGCCGCATTGTTGCAGCCGAACCAGATGGCCGCCACCACCATCAGAAAATGAATAATGGTCAGTTTCTGGGATAACTCAATAAAGTGATCCTGGCCTGTCTGCAACGGGTAGTTGACCAGTGCGACCAATACAGCAAACAGCGGTGCCTGCAGAAGCAGAATCGCAGTCTGTGCACGGTCCTGGAGCTTGATAATCAAGTTGCGTTTGACCAGGGCCAGCCATTGCACCAGGCCGAACTGCCGCCGTGGTTCCTCTTCTCCGGTCTTCTTGGTCAAAAGCGGCTGCTTGCCGCTGCGGCTGGCAACGAACTCCTGCTGATAGCGAGAGGCGCTGTAACGCTTGCGCCAGGCATCTGTACGGCCTGCTTCGCCTACCGTGTTCATCCCGGAAAACAACATTTCCGGATTGAGATCCTGAGGAGGAGCAGGGGCTGGCTCTACAGCCGTGGGAGGATTGAAGAACTGAATCGAATCCGGATAAGCTGGCCCGAAATAGACCATGGCTCCAGGCTTCTCTCCCTTGTCGCGGGAGACCATGATCAGGTCATCGAATTGCTTGTAGACCTTGAGGCTGGGCTGATGGATGGTGGTAACAATGGTCTTGCCCTTCTTCGACAAGCCCTTCAGCATATCGACCACCGATTCCGCATCATAAGAGGAGAGGCCGGAGGTCGGCTCATCCAGAAACAGCACCGGCGTATCGGTGATCAGCTCCAGCGCGATATTCACTCGCTTGCGCTGACCGCCACTGAGAGTCTTACGCTCCGGTGATCCGATGATGGTGTCGATCTTGTCCGGAATGCCCAGGTCGTCAAGCACCTTTTTGGCGCGCTCGTCGATCTCTGCGTCGGTCAGGTCAGTGCGCAGACGGGCGGAAAAATAGAGCGCCTGACGCACCGTTAATTGAGGATGAACAATGTCGTCCTGCGGCACATAGCCCATTTGCTGGCGGAAAAGGTCGTAGTAATCGTAAAGGCTTGCTCCATTGAACAGCACCTTGCCTTCCACGGGTTTCGTATAACCATTCAGCGCTTTTAACAATGTTGTTTTGCCAGCGCCGGCCGGTCCCATCAGCGCCACCAGCTCTGAAGGAAAGACGGTGAGCGAAACCGAGTCCAGAAGGCGTTTGCCGTTGGGCGCGTGAACCACAATGTTCTTGGCTTCGATGGTGACGTTGCCGTAGTACTCGCGCTGCTTCAGACCGCCGTCATCCTGCAGTTGAAAGCGAAAGCTGCCCAGGCCAATCTCCTGGCCCGGCTTGGCCAGCGTTTTGCCACCGATGCGAACGCCGTCCAGGTAGGTGCCGTTGCGCGACCCCAGATCCTCGACCAGAATCCCGTCCGTTTTGCGCGTAAGACGGGCGTGGCGCCAGGAGACCATGGGAAACTGGAGCGGAACGTCGCACTGTGGGTCGCGTCCAATCTCCATGGTGTTGCCGTGAAACGAGATCTTGTGAGAGGCCGATTCGCCAATCTCGACCTTCTTGCCACGGGATAGCAACAGAGATGCGGCAATCTTGTACGAACCCAGGTACACTTCGTCGGCTGGGCTAAGAACGGCGCGCTGGATGCGATGACTCGACTCTCCAATTGCCGTTCCATTTCGCGAGTTACGATCTTCCAGAATGTATTGGCCATTTTCAACGCGAATGAGGGCGTGATTCCAACTGACAATAGGCAGGTCGATCTGAACGTCGGAGGCCGGATCACGACCAATGGTAATCAGGTTTCCGCTGACAGGCGCACAGGCTGATTGGTTGTCGGATGGATTTTTCGGAGTAGCAGGCCATGGCATTTCCACACGGCTGCCGAGCGTGATCTGCGTCTCCTGACGTACCCAAATTGGTTCGCCGGGCGCTATCCTTACCCCGTTCACGAAGGTGCCATTGGTCGATCCGAGGTCTTCAACCGTATACCCGTTCGCATAATGGGTCAGTCGGCAATGTTGACTCGAAACTGGAGTCTCCGGCACAACAAGATCACAATCCTCTGCGCGCCCGATTACCCAAGTACCCAGAGGTTTCAACTCATCGTCGGTCATAAAAGATATTTCCTGAATGTTCACACTTTAGCATGAGCGTATTGCCTCTGAGTAGAGAAGAAAATACGGAGTGCAAGAAGCGGAAAATTCCGAAGCCTTGTTTCATGCCGTTTCCCACAATTGCCTAACACGATTGCCTAACTTGAGCAGAAGGCAAGGAACTTTCCGCTTTATGGAGTGAAGAGCAGAAATCTTCGACGTGCTAGAATTCCTAGCAAATCATCTTTCAACTTCAGAACAGGCTCAGGCGATGAAGATCTGTCCCGTATGTGATACAAATTTTCCCGATCAGCATCACACTTGCCCGACGGACGGTGCAGTACTGATCGAATCGCATGAGCTTGCGCCAGGAATGATCGTCCACGGAAAATACCGCATTCTGCGCAAGCTGGGCCAGGGCGGCATGGGCGTGGTCTATCTGGCCGAGCACCTGTTGCTGGGTGGTCAGGTGGCGCTTAAGTTTCTGGCCACCGAATTAAGCCAGACTCCCCAATCCATCAAGCGCTTCCGCAATGAAGGGCGCGCGACCTTTCAGTTGCGCCATGCCAACATCGTCGAAGTGCTGGACATGGATCAGGCCGAGGACGGCAGCCTGTATATAGCCATGGAGTATGTCAACGGCCCCAGCCTGCGAAAGGCCATTGATGGGGCACAGGGCAAAATGCCCGTCGCGCGGGCTTTGGCCATTGTGCGCGGAGTTGCTTCTGGACTGGATGCGGCGCACCGTCGCGGTACGGTGCATCGTGACATCAAGCCGGAGAACATCCTTCTGTCCTGTGCCGTGGGCCAGGATGAAATGCCCAAAGTCCTGGACTTTGGCATCGCGGCCATCATGGATGGTGCAACCAGGCTGAGCCGGACGCGTGGTCTGCTGCTGACTCCCGAGTATGCATCGCCCGAGCAGTGGCGCGGCACGCCAGCCGGCGAACTGGATGGGCGCACCGATATGTATTCACTTGGCTGCGTCTTCTACGAGATGCTTACCGGGCAAACGCCCTTCCATGCACACAATATGGAGGGCTGGATGTACCAGCACTTGAAGGAGACGCCCAAGCTTCCCAGCGAATTGAGACCGGAATTGGCCTCGTGGCCGGGGTTGGATGCCTTGGTGCTGCGCATGATGGCGCGAGAAAGAGATCAGCGCCCACAGGGCACCGAACCGTTTTTCGCAGCGTTGGCGCGTGTTGCCACAAAGTCCAGCGAGCCGCCACCGCCGGCGCCTTCGCCTGTCTGGAGGGATAGCAAGGAGCAAGCCGAACCATCTCCCATCCTCACTGGATTGCAGGACGAGGGAAATAGGGCGAAGTGGGACGCTGAGCTTAAGCGCAAAAACAACCGGAATCTGCTGATAGCCGGTATTGCCCTTGGGGCGATTCTGGTGGTCGTCGTGATCGTGGTCATTAGCGATTCCTCTGCCCACAGTTCCGCGCCCACGCCTCCCCCGCAGGTGAAAAGCTTGTATGAACAGGCAAAAGACGCCCAGTCGAGTGCGGATTACAGTCGGGCTGTCGCTCTCTTCAATCAAGCCTGTGATGGCGGGGATGCGCCCTCCTGCGTGGCGCTCGCCGGCATGTTTGGAACCGGAGATGGGGTCACCAAGGATGCATTCCGGTGGGCGAATTACAAGGGGAAAGCCTGTGACGCAGGGGACATTAGTCAATGCTTTGATGCGGCCTATGTGTACGATACAGCCAAGGGAAATCTTCATGATTCGACCCAGGCCGCGCACCTTTACGAGAAAGGTTGTAATGGAGGAGATGCAGCGAGTTGTACCAACCTTGGCGTTGATTACGAGAACGCCATAGGCGTCTCACAGGACGAACTCCAGGCTGCAACTCTTTTTAAGAAGGCATGTGATGGTGAGAACGCTCTCGGCTGCAGCAACCTGGGAAGTCTATATTGGAGCGGCTCCGGTGTCTCCGCAGATCGTGACAAGGGCAAGAATTTTTGGCAAAAGGGTTGCAATATGGGAGACAAATTAGGATGCGACCGGCTAAAAGAAGCGACTCAGGATGTATCGAATGAGCAGTGATGCGAATCGGAGCGAGAGTTGCGGCGGCTTGGGCGTGCGGTCTGCGAAGGGCAGTGGCGCAGGAAAGGCTCATGACGGGGCAGCGGATCTTTTTCAAGGCCTGCGACGCGAGCGATTCAAGAAAATGTAGCGTTTTCGGACATTTTCTCAACTTGGCTGCAACTTTAAAGAGAACACATGGAAAGGCTTGACCAATGTTAGCAGGGCCTGCGGAAAGATCCGGATGACCGCAAGAAGCTGGATTCAATAGAGCGAAACCAGAGTTGCTATGCCCTGGCAAGTTTGTGGCTGGTCGCCGCTCCCTGATGGTCGCGTCGACTCGAATGCCTGGTCTTTGGGTACACCTGCTTTGGTTTTGCTCTAGCCCAACAGCGACATGAATTTTTACGCTTCAGCGGCCGATAAGGATATTGGAGTGAAATCTTTCTGTGGGTCATCGCCATTCTTGAACAGGGCGAAGAGAATTCACTGCAGCTAAGAGTGCTGGGAGGTCATCAACGTGTTATCATTCCAGCAAATAATTTTTCAATTTCAAGCAAGGCGCGAGCGATGAAAACCTGTCCCGTATGCGATAAGGACTTTCCTGACCAGCATCACACTTGTCCCACTGATGGCGCCATCCTGCTTGAGTCATCCGAGCTTGCGCCGGGGACGATCGTTCGCGGCAAGTACCGCATTGTGCGCAAACTGGGCCAGGGCGGCATGGGCGTGGTTTACTTGGCCGAGCACACTCTGCTAGGCGGACAAACGGCGCTCAAGTTCCTGGCCCGCGAGCTGAGCCGAGACCCGAAGTTCATCAAGCGCTTCCGCAACGAGGCGCGTGCTGCTTTTCAGTTGCGCCACGCCAATATTGTTGAGGTGTCGGATCTGGATCAGGCCGAGGACGGCAGCCTGTTCATCGCCATGGAGTACGTCAACGGGCCCAGTTTGCGGGCAGCCATCGATGGCGCGCATGGCGGAATGCTTGTTGGCCGTGCCCTGGCCATCGCGCGCGGTGTCGCCTCGGGGCTGGCTGCCGCGCACTCCCGCGGCACGGTGCATCGCGATATCAAGCCGGAAAACATCCTCTTATCTTGCGCTCCTGGCCGGGAGGAACAGCCCAAGGTCCTGGATTTTGGCATTGCCTCCATGCTGGAAGGCGCTACGGTCTTGAACGGGACGCGTGGAATGACGCAGGGGCTCTTGCTCACTCCGGATTACGCAGCTCCCGAACAATGGCGTGGAGTTTCCGGAACGCAACTGGACGGTCGTACCGACCTCTATGCGCTGGGCGGAATTCTCTACGAAATGCTCACCGGCCAGACGCCCTTCCATGCGCACAACATGGAAGGCTGGATGTACCAGCACTTGCAGGAAACACCCCGGCCACCCAGCCAGTTGAAGCCGGAACTGGCAGATTGGCCCGGTCTCGATGCCCTGGTGCTGCACCTGCTGGCGCGGGAACGCGAGCAGCGTCCGGCCAGCATTGATGAGTTGCTGGCGGAGCTGGATTGCGTCGCGACAAAATCCATCGAACCACCGCAGCCGGTTCCTGCTTTCATTCCTGATCCGATACCGACCCCCGATCCTGATCCATGGCCCTTGCCGGAGCCTGTTGCTCCCAAATCGAAGACAGCGCTTTGGGCCGTGGGGGCGGCGCTGGTGGCTGCCGCGCTGATCGGTTTCGGATTCCTGGCCATGCAACAGCCCAAGACCATGGCAGCCGTACCCAACCTGACTCCTCCCGGAGGCTCTTCTATGGCGCCACAAGCCGTGGTCATCGATGACGCGACCCCAGGCGCGGCGATCCATTACACTCTGGATGGAACTCCGCCCTCCAGTTCTTCCACCCTCTATACCCATTCCCTGACGAATCTGCGTAGCGGCACGGTGGTGCGCGCCATGGCTGTTGCTTCCGGCTACGCGCCCAGCAGCGACGTGACGGGTGTCTACCTGAATGGCGTCGGAACCTACGAACAGGGCAAGGCCAGCTACGACCAGAAGCAATACGATCAGGCGCGTTCGTCGTTTGTCCAGGCCTGCGATGGCGGCGAAATGAGGGCCTGCGAATATCTTGGCTATCTCTATCGCGAGGGCCTTGGCGGCCCTCGCGATGCGCAGAAAGCGCGCGCGGCTTATCAGAAGGCCTGTGAGCAGGACAACTACACCAGTTGCGCCGCTCTCGGCGTGGTGAATCAAGATCTCGGCAACACCAGCGAAGCCCGCACATACTTCCAAAAAGCCTGCACCGGCGGAGTGACAGAGGGCTGTACCCTGCTGCGCGGAGTGAAGTGAGCTGCTTGCCCGCGCAAGGAATGGCTCGCGCGTTGGACAACAGAGCGCCAGCAAGACGCGGAGGCGTCGTCAGATGCAGAACGGATGTCTTGCTCGTTGGGCGCTGATCGCAGTTCTGTTTTGCTATGCCGGCTCGGCACTGGCCCAGAAGCCCGGCGGGCCGCCAATGATTGTTCCTAAAAAGCCGATCGTCCGACCAGTTGCAGCCAGCGCCACACTGCTTGTGCTCTGCGACTTGGCCTGCAATTGGAAGCTGGATGGCGAGGACAAGGGCCGTATCGAGGCGGGCAAATCTGCCAAGGCAAAGATCGAGTTGGGCGAGCACATCGTCACCGCCTCTACCGAGGATGGCCTGGATGCGACGGAGATGGATCGCACCGTGAAGGATCTTGGCCAGTCGATTGTACGCATCAAATTGCAGCCTGTTCGTGAGGCGCGTCTTGCAGCCAGACAGAACCGCCGAGAACAGGCTCCTGCCTCTACTTCTCAAGAACAGACTTCTGCCTCCAGATCTTACGAAAAAACGTGGACGGATCCGTCCACGCGACTGATGTGGACGAAGAAGGACAACGGCAGCGACATAACTTGGCAGCAGGCCACTGATTACTGCTGGAATCTGCGGTTGGATGGCCACTCCGACTGGAGATTGCCTGAGATTGACGAGCTTGAAAACATCTTCCGATCCAGCTACAGAAACTTGCAAATGTCTGGCTGGCCATGGAGCGTGTCTGGAACAGAATCTACCGCAAAAGTGTGGACAATCAATCCCGGCACAGGAAGTAGATATGCCCTCCAAATCAGCTATAACACCAACGAACGTGCGCTTTGTGTGCGCCGTTCCGGGGAATGATCAGAGAAACTCATTAGTTGCGAAATAGAACGAGTTTGCTGGCAACAGGGATGTGAAATGAACGCAAAATGTCGGTTGGCGGTGTGGTTCGTGATTGCAGGGTTGACTGTGGGGGTGGCGCTGGCCCAGCAGCCCGGCGGGCCGCCGATGATTGTTCCTAAAAAGCCGATCGTCCGGCCAGTTGCAGCCAGCGCCACGCTGGTGGTGCATTGTGATTTGGCTTGCAACTGGAAGCTGGACGGCGAGGACAAGGGCCGCATTGAGGCGGGCGAATCTGCCAAGGCCAAGGTCAAACATGGCCAGCATATCCTTGCCGCCGTCACCACGGACGCCAAGGACAGGGTGCAACAGACCTGCGATATCAAGGGTAGTGGCCAGATCATTGTGGATTTCGTGTTGCAACCCGTGCGTGATGTGCGACTCGTGGCTGAGCAGGCGGCGCGTGAGCAACAGGAACGCGAACGACAGGCGCGGGAGCAGGCAGCGCGAGAGCAACAGCAGCGCGAACGCCAGGCCGAGGAAGCGCGCAAGCGAGAGGCTGATCAGCGGACCATTCAAAGCGCACAGGAATTTTCGGACAAGTATGAGGCATGGCTGAAAGCACGCCGGACTCAGATGGGCTCCGAAGTGGTTACCGTACGGCTCAAAAACGAGTGCGCCACCGATTCGATTCGAGTTGTCATTCGCTTTCAGGTTCCAGATGATTCTGGTCACTGGGTCACGTCGGGATGGTGGATTCTCAAGCCAAACGAAAGTCTACGGCCTACCTTTGCAACTGCTGTGCGCGATGTATATTTTTGGGCGGAAGGCACATCCTCAACCTATGTATGGAATGGAGATGGAAAATCTGACTCCATCGCTGTCCCCGTCGTGAGCAATAACTTTGTCCAGGAGGATGGCAATAATCTGATAGGCGTCAATCAGAAAACCGTCAATATGTTTCATAGCGTCTTCAAGGCATGGGGTGAGCACACGCAGTCGTTTAGCTGCAAATGAGTACGGCCGCGACGGAGGGAACACAAGGAATGTCGCAACCTTGGGTACTCCTCAGGGAGAGGCGACAAGTTGACGAGAATCAAACCAAGGGGAGAAAGCCTTTCCATATTGGGTGCAACATGGGAATCCATAGGGCTGAGACGAGCTGAGGAAACTGCCCAAGGAAATCTCAGGATCAATCGATGATTTGACTTTTATCTGGTCTGCTCGGAGATGGATGCAACGGTTTGCGAAAGCGCATATTTTGCGCCAAGGGAGTGTGCGATGTACATGAAATCCTGGCTAGCGATGGGGTGTGTGGTACTTGGATTGACGGCGGGCGTGGCGGCCGCCCAGACGAACGACGGGCCACCGATTCCGCATCCCCATACAAAAATTCAGTCAATCAAGCAGGCGCCTTCCAAAGCCAAACGGGAGCCAATTGCGACTCAACCCGAGACGGAGGAGGCGGACAGCCTCTATGCCAGGGGGCTGGCGCTTGACGAAAAGAAAGAATTTTCCCAAGCCGCGGCGCTTTATCAGCGGGCCTGCAATGTGGGCAGTGCCGATGCCTGCAACAACCTCGGGTATCTCTATGGCAATAGCGAAGGTGTACAGCGAGACGATTTCCGCGCAACATCCCTCTACAAGAAGGCCTGTGACGGCGGGAACGCAAACGGCTGCTTCAATCTCGGTGTCGCTTATGACTACGGCAAAGGTGTAAAACGCAACGAAGCCCAAGCGGCGTCCCTTTACAAGAAGGCTTGCAACAACGGGAACGCCAACGCCTGCTACAACCTCGGGATTGACTATGCCAGTGGCACAGGTGTGGGGCACGACGATTTTCAGGCGGCTTCTTTTTATAAGAAGGCTTGCGACGGAGGAAACGCCAACAGTTGCACCAACCTTGCTGTTGCCTATGACAACGGCAAAGGCGTACCGCGCGATGAATCTCAGGCTGCAACTTTCTACAAAACGGCCTGTGACGGCGGGGACGCCAACGGTTGCTTCAATCTCGGCGTTGATTATGCCAATGGCGCAGGTGTCGGGCGCGACGACTTTCATGCGGCCTCCCTTTACAAGAAGGCTTGCGATGAAGGAAACGCCGACAGTTGCACCAACCTTGCTATTGCCTACGACAACGGCAAAGGCGTACCGCACGATGAATCTCAGGCGGCAACTCTCTACAAAAAGGCCTGTGACGGCGGGAGCGCCAAAGGTTGTTTTAATCTCGCCATCGATTACGATGACGGCACGGGTGTAGGGCGCGACGACTTTCAGGCTGCATCCCTTTACAAGAAGGCTTGCGACGGCGGGAACGCCGAAGGCTGCACCAACCTCGGCGTTGATTACGCCAAAGGCACGGGCGTACAGCGCGACGACTTTCAGGCTGCTTCCCTTTACAAGAAGGCTTGCGATAGTGGTGAACTCAACGGATGTAACCATCTGGGGTTTGTCTACGACAGCGGCACAGGCGTACAGCGTGACGAATTTCACGCTGCATCCCTTTACAAAAAAGCCTGCGACGGTGGGAACGCCAAAGGTTGTTTCAATATCGCCGTCGATTACGATAACGGCACAGGCGTGCAGCGTGACGAATCTCAGGCGGCATCCCTTTACAAAAAAGCCTGCGATGGCGGGAATGCCGGCGGTTGCACGAATCTTGGTGTCGATTACGCCAACGGCGCAGGGGTACAGCGCGATGATTTTGAGGCTGCCTCCCTTTTCCAGAAGGCCTGCGATGGCGAGGATGCCAACGGCTGCAGCAACCTTGGAATGCGTTATTGGCAAGGGCTAGGTGTGTCACAGGATCGCGACAAGGGCAGAGAGCTACTGCAAAAGGGATGCAATATGGGAAACCAGTGGGGCTGCGACAAACTGAAGGAACTGCAATAGGGAAGTCTTTGGATCGCCGGATGCGGCGTAGTGTGGAAGTGCATGGATTGTATTGCTTGGAAGGATTGGGCGCGATGAACGTAAAAAGTTGGCTGGCAGTGGGGTGTGTGGTTCTTGGATTGACGACAGGCGTGGCGTGTGCCCAGACGAACGGTGGGCCGCCAATTCTTGTTCCAAAGGCCAAGAAGTCAGTCACCAAACCTGTGGCCAAGTCGGCGGCTGCCAGACCCACGCTGCTGGTGATGTGTGATCTTGCCTGCAATTGGAAGCTGGATGGCGAGGCCAAGGGCCGCATCGATGCGGGAAAGTCGGCCAAGGCAACGGTCGAACTCGGCCAGCACATTCTTACCGCCAACACCGTGGATGGCCTCGACAAAGTGCAACAGCTCAGCGAGGTCAAAGGCGTCGGACAGACGGCGGTGAGTCTGGAGTTGCAGCCGGTGCGCGATGCACGCCTTCTTAAGGCAAAACAGGCAAGCGATGGCCAGGAGCATCAACGCCAAGTCCCGCAGCCCAGCGAACATAGGACTGGTCCGATTTCTGTGGCCGGGGTGCGCACCCTGCAAAGCCATTCTAGCGATGTCAACGCCGTAGCCTTCAGCCCCGATGGCCATAGGCTGGCTTCGGGCAATGTGCAGGCAGAAGAATTATGGGATGCGGTCAATGGCGATTTCATTCGCACTCAGGACGGAGGCATATCCTATTCCGTAGCTTTCAGCCCTGACGGCAACACGCTGGCAACAGGAACAATATTCAAGATCGACCTGTGGGATGTGCATAGTGGACAGCTTTTGCATGCCCTGGAAGGCCACTCTGGCGAGGTTACCTCCATAGCCTTTAGCCCCGATGGACGTACCCTGGCTTCGGGAAGCGAGGATAAGACCGCCAAACTTTGGGATGTGGCCAGTGGGCAGCTCTTGCGCACCTTGCTTGGCCACAAGGAGTATGTTCACTCTGTAGCTTTCAGCCCCGATGGGCGAACACTCGCATCGGCGAGCTATGACACCACCATCAAGCTATGGGATGTTGCAAATGGGCAGGAATTATCCACTCTGCATGGCCACGAAAATTTGGTTACGACCGTAGCCTTTAGCCCCGATGGTCGCACTCTGGCATCGGGAAGCACCGACCAAACCATCAGGTTGTGGGATGTCTCCAACGGTCAGCTCTTGCGCACCCTCCAAGTCCAAGGGGACGACAACTGGGTCAATTCCGTAGCCTTCAGCCCCGATGGCCAAACATTGGCGTCAGGATGCAAGGACAAAACCGTCAAACTGTGGGATGTGCCCAGTGGAGGACTCTTGCGCACTCTGCAAGGGCATTCTGCCACGGTCAATTCCGTCGCCTTCAGTCCTGATGGCCGCACATTGGCTTCGGGAAGCGATGACAAGACCATCAAGCTGTGGAATTTGTCTGGCGGAAGTCAATAGAGGCTGTGATTGGTGCTGACTATGCCAACGGCACTGGCATAGAGCACTACAACTTTCAGGCATCCGCCTTTACCAGAAGGCTTGCACCATCGGGAATGTCAATGGCAACAGTAATCTCGGAGATATGTATTGGCGCGGCGCTGATGCCTCGCAGGATCGAACCAAGTGGAGCGAGTTACTTAAAAAGAGGCTGCAACATGGGGAGCCAGCGGGGTTGTGACAAGCTGAAGAAATTGCGGTAGGGAAGCTATGAATCGCCGGTTGCGGCGGCGGGTGGCAGCGTATGGGTTTTATTGCTGGGAAGGATTGGGTGCGATGAACGCAAAAGGTTGGCTGGCGGTTGGCTGTGTTTTTCTTGGATTGACGACAGGCGTGGCGTGTGCCCAGACGAACGATGGGCCGCCGATTCTGCGCCCTCATTCTGAAAGGACCGTAAGTAAGCGGGCGGCGCAGCCGAATGAGCGCGGAACCAGTTTGATTCCTGAGGCCAAAATCCTCATTCTGCAAGGCTCTACACAGGAGGTCCTCTCCGTTGCTTTTAGTCCCGATGGCCGCACACTGGCTTCGGGCGGCGCTGATAAGACTATCAGGCTGTGGGATGTGAGCACCGGAAATGAAATCCGCACTCTGAAAGGCATGTCGACTTGGGTCGATTGCGTAGCTTTTAGTCCGGATGGCCGCACACTGGCTTCAACCGGCGTTTGGAATGACACCATCAAGCTGTGGGATGTGAGCACCGGAAATGAAATCCGCACTCTGCAAACTCCCCAAGAAGACATCGGCTCCATAGCGTTCAGTCCGGATGGCCTCACGCTGGCTTCGGCTGGAGCCCCGGGCATGTTTTCTGATTCGAACAACAGCGATTATTCCATCAAATTATGGAATGTGGTAAGCGGGCAGCAGATCCGTACTATGCAAGGTCACACAAATGGTTCCTCCGTAGCCTTCAGCCCCGATGGCCGCACATTGGTTTCAGGCAGCGCCGATAACACCATCAAGCTGTGGAACGTGGCTTCCGGAGAGGAGATCCGCACTCTGCAAGGCCACACAGGGCGAGTCTACTCCGTAGCCTTTAGTCCCAACGGCCGCACCTTAGTTTCATGTGGCGACGATAACACCATCAGACTGTGGAACGTGGCAAACGGACAGCAGATCCGCTCGATGCAAAGCCCCCCAGCCCCCGTAGCCTTTAGTCCCAATGGCCGCATATTGGCTTTAGGTAGTGGTGACGGGACCATCAAATTATGGAATGTGGCAAGCGGACAGCAAATACTCACTCTGCAAGGCCACACAGGGAAAATCTACTCTGTAGCCTTCAGCCCTGATGGCCGCACGTTGGCTTCAGGCAGCGGAGACAAGACGATCAGGCTTTGGAGTGTGTCTGGAGGAGGCCGGTAGAGACTGCGATTGCCCCCGAGCTTTCTTAGGGGGAACACTTCTTTCTGTGCCGAAAAGAGGTGCGCACTTCGACCACGGCGCGAACCGTGATTGGATCGAATCGCAACAGTGAGCAGTATTTCATGGTTTTGACGCTATTTATTGTAGAAGCAATCGAATTGTAGTTGTTCTTAAGCTGGAGGAATACACAATGGCGGTATGCAGCAGGCGGGAGTGGTTACGCAAGGCGGGGATGGGAACGGCGGTTCTGACTCTGGGGCCAAGTGTGCTGGTGAGTAAACTGTTCTGCGAGGAACCGCATGTAACGCGCTCTCCGTTGAACGATCTCAGCGACGAGGACGAAATCCAGTTAGGCCGCCGCTTCGCCGCGCAGTTGGAGAAAGAGGAGCAGATTGTCTCCAACGTGCTGATCGACCACTATCTGAACGGGATCGTGCAGAAGCTGGCCAGCCAGAGCCAGCGCCCCAATCTTCCTTACTCCGTCAAATTAGTCAACAGCCACGTTCCCAATGCCTGCTCGCTTCCCGGCGGATTCCTTTACGTCAATCGCGGCCTCATCGAACTGATCGGAAACGAGGATGAACTGGTGGCAACGCTGGCCCACGAGGTCGGTCACGTGGTGGGCCGGCATGTGGTGAACAAGCTGATGATGACCTTTACCGCGCGCGCGCTGCTCAAGCCGGTGCTGGATGACCTGAACCAGCAGAATGGCGTGATCGAAAAAATCATTCTGCAGTTTGGCGGCGCGGTGGCCATGCTGGCCATGTTGCATTTCAGTCGCGCGGACGAGGCGGAGGCCGATCTTCTCGGTTTCTACGAAATGCTGCGCGCGGGCTGGGATCCACACGGCTTTCTGGAACTTTTTGCGCGGCTCAATGCCTTGGAAAAGGCTTCTGGCGGAACGCCCATTCCATTCTTCTCCGATCATCCGCCGACGCCGATGCGGGCTGCCGCCATTCGCCGCGAACTGGCCCAGACAACGGTTCCAGCTGGTGCTGAAACCGACTCGATGAAGTTTCAATTGTTCCGGTCCGCGATGGGCCTTTTGCCCGAACCGCCCAAGAAGCCCCAGAGGCAACATGAAAAATAAGACCATGCCAAAACGCACCAGTTGGGCTGCTGTAGTCCTGATCGGAATCGGTTGGATAGGGAGCAGCTTTCTGGGAGCGGCTTGGGCGCAAGCCCCTGCGGCTCAGCACACGCTGCGCGCCGGTCCGGCTTACACCAGCAAGGACGGCAACGGTGGACCGCTGTTTCCGTCCATCGATGTCGTGGTGCGTCTTACAAGTCTTGATGGCGTGCAGCAGCCGTTGCGCGCAGAGGACTTGCACCTGTTTTCTGGCAATAAAGATTTGGGAAGTGGCAGCGCCGTGCGCAGATTCGCCGATACAGGGTATGGCGTAAAGGCCATTTTGGCGCTGGATGCCAGCGGCAGCATGAAGGGCGCGCCGCTGACCGCCATCCGTTCTTCGATCGGCAAGTTTGTGAATCAGGCGCGCGATCAGGATCGAGTGGAGGTCATCACCTTTGCCGACGATACGCGCATTGACGTTCCCTTCGGCACCGGCAAGCAAGCCCTGGGCGAGCGCATCCAGCAGGTGAATAGCCGTGGTACGAGAACTCGTCTCTACGACGGGTTGCTCGATGCTCTGGCCCAGTTTGATAGCGCGCCGCCCGAGCGCAGACAACTGATTATCATTTCCGATGGCCATGACGAGGGGTCGCAGCACAACATGGACGACGTGATTCGCCAAGCGGGAGTCGAGAAGGTTTCCATTGACGCGATCGGACTCACTCGTTCCCATCCCGAGTACTTGCAGACCTTGGCTCGCATTGCGCAACAGACGGGGGGAAGTTTCGCCCAGGCAAAATCTCCGCAGCAGTTGGATGAGCTGATCGACCGGGGCATCCAGTCCATGCGCGCTACGCCGGTGGTGACTTTCAAAGCAAGTAATCTAAACTCCGGCGGCGAGACACACGCTCTTGAGCTGCATTGGCAACCGGAAAAGCTGATCGCCGCGGTCGATCTGCATACGCCCTTGACAGCGCACAAAGCAAAGAACAATTCCTGGTATCGGATACCCGCTCTATGGGGCTTGGCGGGATGCTTCCTCGTGGGTGCCACGCTGCTGATTTTGGCGCGGCGTCGCGCACGGCGTAAGCCTGTTGAGCCACAGATCCAGCCGACCCCTGCGCCTGTGCCGGAACCCGCGCCGGTTGCCCCGGTCATCTCTCGCTCCGGATTCACGGTCGACGAAGAAGTGGACAATCACTACGGGGAACAACGCCAGGAACCGGGCGTTTTGGATAGTGAAATACAAAGTCGGCCACGCGAACGCGCCAAGACGCGGATCGTGGCTTTCTTTGATCCCGCGCTAGGCCAGCAGGTGACCCTTGAATCGACGGCCGGGCCGCTGGCTGGCAAAAGCTTTCCGGTGACTGGCAACTTTTCAATTGGCGCAGTTGAAGGAAATCAACTCACCATTCCAGACGATCCGACGCTCTCCGGCTTTCACGCACGGATTTTGCTCTCCGATTCCGTATTGATGATCGAGGATATGGGCTCTACCAACGGCACCTTTGTGAATGGTGTACGGCTGGAACAGAGTCGAAAGCTGCTCAAACCCAACGATGAAATTCGCATGGGCCGATCGATCTTCCGTGTGAGAAGCGGTGAACAGAGAGAATCGATTTGAGCCAAGTTCATGGAACCGAAGTCTAACATTTCATACCAGCCGTCGCTCAGCAGCGGTTGCACAGTGGAGAGAAACTCCGGAAGGAAAAACAGATGAAACATTGCAAAGTATGTTTTGCCACCAATCCCGATGCGGCAACAATTTGCGCTGGCTGCAAGGCGCCGTTGGAAAAGGTTGATCCGCCGGCTTCACCGAGTTATGGAGGAACAAGCGCGCGGAGGGTGACTGTGGCGGAGACCGAAGTGCCGGCAGTGCATCGTGGAGATACCGTGGACGAAAAGCTCGGTTTTCCTTCCCCGAATGACCTCTCACAACACAAGACGTCGCCTCGCCGTGTCACAGTTTACGTGCCGCCCTCCGAGTTGCAGGGCGGATCGGCGGATTCGGGCCAGTCCAAACCTCCCGCACCCGCGGCGCGCAAGATCGTCGGCGTACTGGTGACCTATTCCTGGGCCGATCAGGGACAGATCTTTCCCGTGCGCGAGGGACGAAACCTGATTGGCAGCGATCCGCAGAAATGCGATATTGCCGTTCCGCAAGACGATACGCTTTCGTCTGTCAACAGCCATATCATCTTTCGCAAGAACTTTGTGGTTGGAGACGACGTCAGCATGGGTGGAACGGATGTGGATGGCACGCCGGTGGAGACGGCTTTCGTCCCTCTGCAAAACTATGCGCGGATACGGACTGGATCGACGCATTGGATCTTTATTGCGATTCATCCAGCCTCTGGCAATGCAGACGATACGAATGACGAGAAACAGTGAGACAAAGAGCATTCCAGCATTTCGTTCATGAGGCAGCGTCAACCATGTTCAGCATTTTGGTGGCGGGGCTTCGCCGTTCTGGTTTTCCTTCTCGCGCAGTCCTTTTCTTGCTGGCCGCGTTCATCACGCTGGGCGCGGCAACAGCTCATGGCACGAGTCCGCTTTATGGCGCACATGGGGTTAGACCACAAACAGTTCGCCAAGGTACTTTGGGTAGTTGCTATTTTCACGCTTCAATTGCCTCTCTGGCCGCGATTACGCCGGACGCTTTGCGCGAAGCGATCAACCAAAATCGCGACGGCGGATACCGGGTTCGCTTTTTCGATGGATCAGAAGAGGCCGTTTATCCCGAGGATGTCGAATTCGGCCGCACACACGGTTATGATCGCTCGGATGGAGCCTGGGTCTTGGTGCTGATGCGGGGTTACGCGCAGCACACTCTGCGGATGAGTCTGGTCGCTTCCATTCAACACTCAGTTTTGATACCCGCCTTGGCCAAGCCGCTCGCATTCTCTTGGCTCGATCACTCCGGCCCACTGCTGGTGGCTTATGATCGAGCCATTCGCTCCGTGGTGAGGCAGGATGGAGTTTTGGACAAGACTACCCTCAAACAGCGGCTCACCGCGCAGTTGAACAGCCTTGGCATTCCCAGTGCAGAGACGCAGATGTTGAGTGGTTTTCTCGACGATCAGGGATTGTTTGAAGCCTTGGCACGTACGGTTCAACAGAATGGCGAGGTCTTCGGAGCCTACGCCGCCGTGGGACAAGGCGGAATTCCAGAGCGCGTCATGAAAGCTTTTCTCGGAACAGGTGAAACACAACAGATCGCAGACAGGCGGCTTCTTGTAGATCAACTCCGGCGGGTGCATACGGGCAATGCCGTCGTGGTCGCCGATACCTTTTCGAATCCGTCAAACACAATCTATGCGCGTGCAGACTGGTGGGTTCCCAACCATGCATTTTCTGTTCTGGACTATGAGGAATCTTCGCAAACCGTCAAACTGCGCAATCCCTGGGGATCGCATCCAGCCCCGGACGGAGACTTCACGCTCCCTCTTGCCGTGTTTCTCCAAAACTATCAGTTCTACTCTTTCTCTTATCCTCAAATGCGATAGCCTTGTAGCTTTATCGATCCGGCACAAAACGATTGCATCACGAACGATTTGTCATCCTGAGCGACCGGAGCGCAGCGAAGGAAGTCGAAGGACCTGCGGCTGTTTTTTTCTCTCGTAACACAATCCAACTGCGTCGGATCAATAAGGTGGAAAACCAAAGCAACAGAATGTCCAGTTCACTGCGGCTTCTTGTGCGCGATGATGGAATCCTTGATGCGGTTGTAGACTTCGCTGTTTACCACGCCGCGCTCCAGTAGATCCCGCTTGGTGTGGTAAGGACGGAAGCGAACAATGCGCTCGGCCCAACTGCGCGTCATGCCGTGAACCTTCAGCAGCGCATTCAGGCTGGCGTGATTGATGTCGACGCGATCTTCCGGGTCTTCGGCGGTCTCGGGAAACGGACGGTAGTAGGGATAATGATATTGCGCCACCCCACTCAGGCACACGCACAGCAGCATCGCCGCCAAGGCCGTGCATTGTGTCCTTGCTCGCATGGATTCATTTTCTGCTTCGTACTGAGTCAACCGCAAGTTGCGCGTGAGCGCCGTCTGTCTTCGCTCGCGATGCGCCCCGAAAGAAGAATGCCTTGGGACAACTCCATCCTTCGCAGTTTATTCGCTGAGTGGATCATCGCCGGAACTTTGTCTGTGTGCTTGAAAGTTCGGGAGCGACCTATTTTTTGGAGTTCAAAATGCGCGTGACCTGCAACAATGGAGCAATGGCAAGATCTTCTGCTGCGCCCCATTCCGTCGGCTCCCACAAACGCCTTTTCAGCCGGACCAGCCTTATCTTCCTGTCTACCATGCTCGTCTTGCTGTGCGTGTGCCTGATCTTCTCCTGGACCACGCGCGACGCCATGGCGAATCTGCCTTTTCTGCCGAAGCACGGTAAGGTCGGCCTCCTTTTTCGCGGTCCGAAGACCCTCGTTGATCTGCGCTCCTGGCAAACGGCGGAAGCTCTGGCTCCGCTGGCCGTGACCGCCGAGGAGAAGGAGTTTGCGCATGAAGCCGAACGCCTGGCCGATCACGAAGTGGATCAGGCCTTTACATCGGCGCTGCGCGAGGCCAGCGCGCAGGCGCGGCATCGGAAACTCGCCGGCGAGGCGCTGGTGCTTTCGCAGCGGGTGAAACAGTTGGAGCAACTCGTCAAGCAGGATTCGGCGCTGGTCAAGAGCCTGACTCCCGCAACTGCCTCTTCCGCCAGCGTGCCGAAAGCGTCCGTGCAGCCGGAAGACAGCGATGACGATCTGGACGTTGCCAAAGCGCAGCTTGAACTGGATTCCGATCAACTGGACGATGCGCAGCAGGAGCTGGATCGCGCAACCGGCGACAATCGCGCTCAGATCCAGAGCGAACTGACCGCGCATGAAGCCTTGATGCGCAAACGCGATGCCGAGACGCACGATGATGGCCAGGTGGCGGTTCTTTCCGTCCGGCGGCACGGTACGCTGGTAACAAGGATCAAGGCCTGGAAGAGCCAGCTCGATCGCTACAAATTGATTCAGCAGGCCCTGGAGCAGGCGCAAGCTGATACCGCCAGCCTGACCGCCGAGCACAACGCTCTTGAGGGCAAGGCCAACGCCAGCGCGGTCACGCCAAACCCAACGCCAAATTCTGATGCGACGGACCAGCAGTCCCGCCTGGCCGGCATTATTGAGCGGAGCGAGCAACGCCAGATTCTTACCATCTGCAACGACCGCATTCAAACCGATCAGCAGTTGGCCGTCATCTACGGCAAGTGGTCTGCTCAGGTGCTTCTGCAGCATCGCATCCTGACGCACATGATGCTGCAATCGCTGGCGCTGATCTTTTTTATCATCATCTGCATCCTGCTTACAGATGCTTTGGTGCGGCGATTGATGGATCATTCCGCGCGCGATTGGCGGCAGATGCGAACCTTGCGCTCCGTCTTGCAGTTGAGCATTCAGGTCGTTGGTGGACTGCTGATTCTGCTGGTGGTCTTCGGACCGCCGCAACAGATTTCCACGATCGTTGGATTGGTTACGGCGGGACTCACGATCGCCATGCAGGACTTTATCCTCGCGTTTTTCGGTTGGTTTGTTCTCATGGGCAAGAACGGCATTCGCATTGGCGATTGGGTTGAGATCAACGGCGTTGGCGGCGAGGTGACGGATATCGGCCTGATGAGTACCTCCCTGCTGGAAACCGGAGACTTGGCTGAAAGGGGCCATCCGACCGGCCGCCGCATCTCTTTCATCAACAGCTTTGCGATTCGTGGCAAATACTTCAATTTCTCTACCACCGGGCAGTGGATGTGGGATGAAATTGCTTTCAGCATTCCGGCAGACTGCGATACGCAAAAGATGGTGGAGCGCATTCACAAGGTGGCGGAGGATGAAACCGAAGAGAAAGCCCGCGTCGCGGAGCAGGAGTGGAAGCGTGGCGCGCGCGACGATGGCCTGAGCCGGTTCAGCGCGGCTCCGACGGTGACGCTGCGTCCCTCGGCCTCGGGCATTGATATTCGGGTGCGTTATGTGACCCGCGCATCCGAGCGCTTTGGGGTTCGCAACCGCTTGTATCAGCGGGTGATTGACCTGTTGCATGAGGAGAAGAACTCGGCGGAGGGCGCTTGACGGCCGTGGTTTTGAGCATCGATGAAGGTTGTGGTTGACACCGCGCTCAATTTCCCTTAACCTTCCAATAGATGCAGAACCACCGCCATCACGCCCATCACCATCATCATGAACACATCATGTCGGCGGACTGCCATGGCCTGAAGTAATCGGCCAGAGAGATCACAAGAAACCTTCAAGCCCGCCGGCATTCTATGCTAGCGGGCTTTTTCATGCTCACGCATAAAACTCAACCAGAATAAGGAAAAACAATGAGCGACCCGAATCCAACAATTGATTTCGACAAGATGGAGGGCCTCGCGCCCGGCATCGTGCAGGATGCGCGCACCGGTGAAGTGCTGATGGTGGGCTTCCTCAACCCCGAGAGCTACGCCAAAACGCTTGAAACGGGCTACGTCACCTTCTGGAGCCGCACCCGCCAGAAGCTGTGGATGAAAGGCGAAACCAGCGGCAACCGGCTGCGCATCGTCTCTGCCGCAACCGACTGCGACAACGACACGCTGCTGTTTCGCGTTGTCGTCGAGGGTGATGGACTCGTCTGCCATGAGGGCACGGTTAGTTGCTTTACCAAGCCGTTGTCCATCACTGCGGCTAGCCAGAAAACGGAGGAAAAACGTGGCTAATCTACTTCGACTCGGTATCCCCAAGGGCAGTCTTCAGGATGCCACCATTGATCTTTTCAAGCGCGCCGGATGGAACATTTACACCAATGGCCGCTCTTACTTTCCGTCGATCGACGATCCCGATGTTGAGTGCATGTTGATTCGCGCGCAGGAAATGGCCCGCTATGTAGAACACGGCGTTCTTGACGCCGGACTTACCGGCATCGACTGGGTTGTCGAGAGCGGTCTCGATGTTACCAGCGTTACTTCGCTGACTTATGCCAAGCAGAGCCGCACCAAGGTGCGCTGGGTGTTGGCTGTTCCCGAAGGCAGCGGCTTTGAAAAGGCCGAAGACCTTGAAGGAAAAACCATTGCCACCGAATTGGTTGAAGTTACCAAGCGCTATTTCGCCGGGAAGGGCGTTAACGTCAAGGTCGAATTCAGTTGGGGCGCCACGGAAGTCAAGCCGCCCAAGCTGGCCGATGCCATTGTCGAAGTGACCGAGACCGGAAGCTCTCTGAAGGCCAACCACCTGAAAATTATCGACACGGTCATGGAGAGCGAAACACATCTGATTGCTGGCAAAGCGACTCTTGCCGATCCGTGGAAGCGCGAAAAGATCAATCAGATTGCCGTGATGCTGCGCGGCGCTATCGACGCTCAGTCGCAGGTCGGCCTCATGCTCAATGTGAAGCAAGCCGATCTCAAGGCTGTTCTCGATGTGCTGCCTGCGCTCAACTCGCCGACGATCTCTCAGCTGAGTAACTCCGAGTGGGTCGCGGTCAACACCATTGTCGAGGAGGGTGTGGCCCGCGACGTGATTCCGCGTTTGAAAGCGGCAAGGGCAACAGGCATTGTCGAGTATCCGCTCAACAAGGTTGTGCTCTAAAGTCTTTCATCGTTACTGGAATGTGGGTGCCCCATCCTCGGCGCGTCTTTGTTTTTGCGCCTAGGGTGGGAAACCAACGAAGCAAAATCGGCTTGTTTTGAAAGGGCACGACTTCAGTCGTGCCGAAACGGCTAACAAGAAACGATGGGGCTTTAGCCCCCGAGAAAATGCTTCAATCGTCAAGATCCTCATCGGCCCACTTGGGAGGCAGTGAATGAAAATTATCCGAACCAAAGGTCGCGGCGCACGGCAAACCGCGGAAACGCTCGCAGCCCTCGAAGATCGCGGCGGAGCGGCGCTCGATGCCGTGCTGCCTGCCGTCAAGCGCATTGTCTCCGATGTGCGCAAAAAAGGTGATCGCGCCTTGCTGCGTTATGCTGCGCAATTCGACGGGCTCAAGGATGCGTCCAGTCTGCGCATCACGCCGGACGAAATGGCCGCCGCGTGGGAGGCTATTGATCCCGCTCTGCGCGAGGCTTTGTCCACGGCCGCCGAACAAATTCGCGCCTTCGCGGTTTCTCAACTGTCCGCCTCGTGGAGCGAGGAGCCCATCCCCGGCCTCACCACCGGCCAGCTTGTTCGCCCGCTCGGCTCTGTGGGTTGCTATGTGCCCAGCGGCCGCCATCCGCTGCCCTCCACGCTGCTGATGACGGCGATTCCCGCGCAGGTGGCGGGCGTCGCGCGCATCGCGGTCGTCTCGCCCAAGCCCGCGCCGGAAACCCTTGCCGCCGCGCACTTGCTTGGCATCACGGAGTTCTATCGCCTCGGCGGCGCGCATGCTGTTGCGGCGTTGGCTTATGGAACCGCAACGATTCCGCGCGTCGACAAGATCGTTGGCCCCGGCAATCTCTACGTCACTGCCGCCAAGCGCCTCGTGGCCTTTGACTGCGCCATCGACATGCTCGCCGGTCCTACCGAAGCCATCGTCACCAGCGAACGCGGCCTCGCGGCAGACATTGCCTCCGACCTGGTCGCTCAGGCCGAGCACGATCCCGAGGCGCTCGATATCTTCATCACCACGCGCGCCGATCTGGCGAAAGAAGTCGTTGCCGAAGCCGAACTGCGCAGCCGCGACAATCCCATTGCGCGCCAGGCGCTGGATCGCAACGGCTTGGCCATCATTGCATCGACCGTGGAGGAAGCGCGCGCCATCACCAATCGCCTTGCGCCCGAGCATCTTACCGTGGATGCCGCTAGCGATGTGGATTGGGTGTGGAATGCGGGCTCGGTTTTCGTGGGCCGCTGGAGCGCGCAGCCCATGGGCGATTACATTTCCGGTCCCAATCACACGCTGCCCACTGGCGGTCAGGCGCGGGTGCGCGGCGGCCTGAGCGTCAATGACTTCGTCAAGCTCATCACAGTGCAGCAATATTCGTCGCAGGCCATGCGCGTGCTTGGCCCGCCGGCCGCTCTGCTGGCGGAGGCTGAAGGCCTTACCGGCCATGCCGAAGCCATTCGCACGCGCCTGCGCAAAAGGAGTTCCCGTGGCTGAAACTGTCAAAACAATTTATCCAGCGCCGCGCGCGCGTGTGGCTGCCATGACGGAGTATCGTCCTCCGCTCGGTTGCCGTGACTCGCTGCGACTGGACTTCAACGAAAACACTGTGGCCTGTTCGCTACGGGTGCGCGAAGTGCTGGGCCGCATCTCAACCGGTGCTCTGACGCGCTATCCCGAGCGCGAGCCGGTCGAGGCCATCGTCGCCAAATATCTTGGCCTTGCCGCTCCGCAGCTTGCTCTTACCAACGGCGTGGATGAAGCCATTCACGTACTCTTTCAAGCATTTCTCGAAGACGGTGACGAGTTATTGCTGCCCGTGCCCACGTACACGATGTATGAAGTTTACGCATCGGCAACGGCGGCGCGCGTGGTGCCGATTCTCGCTGGTGACGATTTGAGCTTTCCCTTCGAGCGCCTGCTTGCCGCCATCACGCCGAAGACAAAGATCATTGCCATCGCCAATCCCAACAGCCCTTCCGGCACGGTGGCCACGCGCGAGCAGTTGCTGGAAATTGCGCGCCGCGCGCCGCAGGCCATCCTGCTGGTTGATGAAGCGTACTTTCATTTTTACGGCGAGACGATCATCGACTTGGTCGGTACGGTGCCTAATCTAATTGTGTCGCGCACCTTCTCCAAGGCCTACGGCCTGGCTGGATTGCGCATCGGCCTGCTGGCCGGTCCCGTGGAATTGATGCGCTGGATCCGGCGTGTGCTTTCGCCTTATAGCGTGAACTCGCTGGCGCTAGCCTGTCTGCCTCCCGCGCTTGAAGATGAGACTTATCTCAACTGGTATGCCGGCGAAGTCATCGCGGCGCGCGCCGAGTTCGAAGTCGCGCTCGATGCCGCCGGAGTTCGCCGCTGGCCCAGCCGCGCCAACTTTATCCTGACCAAAATTGGTCCCCGCCATGCGGAGTTTGTGCGCCGGATGAGCGCTGCGGGCGTGCTGGTCCGCGACCGTTCGAGCGACCCCGGCATCGATGGCTGCGTGCGCATCACCATCGGCACGCGCGAGCAGATGCGCAAAGCCGCTGTGGCGCTGAACGACACACTTGCTGCATTGAAAGCTTAGAGCGTGTTTGGAAAATTGGCTTTGTATCAGGGCACGACCTTAGTAGTGCCGAAAAGGCCAGTAAAACAACGGGCTTTAGCCCCTGAGGGAATGTAAAATCTGCTGGTAAAACAGATGCAGAGATGTCCACGAGGATGTGCTCAATGAAAACGAAAGAAATGCCGAAACTAGCCGCCCCGCGCACCGCGACCATCGAACGTAACACCACCGAGACGCGCATCAGTATCAAGCTGACGATTGAGGGCACGGGCCAGTACAAAATAGCAACGGGCATTCGCTTCTTCGATCACATGCTGGAACTGTTTACCCGCCACGGCGCCTTCGATCTGGAACTCAAGTGCGATGGCGACCTTGACGTGGATCAGCACCACACGGTCGAGGATGTGGGCATCGCGCTCGGCGAAGCCTTCGACCGCGCCCTCGGCGACAAGCGCGGCATTCTGCGGGCTGGTTACTTTCTCATGACCATGGACGAAACCCTCGCCATTGCCGCCGTTGACCTGAGCGGACGCGCTGCCTACGCTGTCGATACCAAGGTGCGCACGCGACTGGTCGGCGACCTGCAATCAGAGTTGGTCACGGATTTTTTTGAGGCTTTCTCGCGCGGCGCTCGCGCCAACGTTCACGTGAAAACCATGTATGGCCGCTCCAGTCATCACAAGATAGAGGCCATCTTCAAGGCTTTCGCGCGCGCGATGCGTGTGGCCTGTTCCAAGGACAAGCAACTCGGCGAAATGCTGCCATCGACGAAAGGGCTGCTCTGATGCGCGTAACGGTGATCGATTACAAAGCGGGCAATCTTACTTCCGTTCTCAAGGCGCTGCGGCGTTGCGGCGCGGAAGCCGACGTGACGGATGGCGATCTGTCTCTCGTCGAATCCGCTGAACGCATTGTGCTGCCTGGTGTGGGCCACTTCGCGGCCACTGAGCGGCTGAACGCGACGGGCCTGACGCCCGCCATCCGCGCGGCGATTGCCCGTGGCGTTCCATTCCTAGGCATCTGCGTCGGCATGCAGTGGCTCTATGCGGGTTCGAGTGAAGCGCCCGCTCAGCCGGGTCTGGGATGTTTTGCCGAGTCATGCGCGCGCTTTCCCGAAGGCCAGGAAAAAGTTCCGCACGTCGGCTGGAACTCGCTTGAAGTGCGGCCCAACTCGCGCCTGCTTGCGGGCGTTGAGCCGGGCGAGTACGTCTACTTTACGCATTCTTACCGGGCTCCCGTTACCGCCGACACTGCGGCCGTTACGCAGTACATCGAGCCATTCGCCGCAGCCGTCGAGCGCGACAACGTGATGGGCACGCAATTCCATCCGGAAAAATCTGGCGCCACCGGCTTGAAAATCCTTGGCAACTTTTTGAATTGGAAGGGAACTGAATGATAACCAAGCGCATCATCGCCTGCCTCGACGTGCGTGATGGCCGCGTCGTAAAGGGCGTGCAGTTTGTCGATATCATCGACGCCGGCGATCCGGCCACGCAGGCCGCGCGTCACGCCCGCGAAGGCGCGGACGAAATCGTCCTGCTCGACATTACCGCAACGCACGAAGGCCGCGCCACGCTGCTCGACACCGTGCGCCGCACCGCGCGTGAGTTGTTTGTGCCCTTCTGCGTTGGCGGCGGCATTCGCTCGGCAGACGATGCCGCGCTGGTCTTCGAGGCTGGCGCGGACAAGGTCAGCGTCAACTCCGCCGCCCTCGCCGATCCAGCGTTGATCGACGCCATCGGCCGCAGTTTCGGCGCGCAGGCCGTCGTCGTTGCAATTGATGCGCGCCGCGACCCCGAAGTCGCCGATCCGGTGCGCGATGCGCAGGTCTTCGTTCAGGGCGGACGCAAACTGACGAACCGTCGCGCCGTTGAGTGGGCGCGCGAGGCGGAATCCCGTGGCGCAGGCGAAATTCTGCTCACTTCGATGGACTGCGACGGCACGCGCACCGGTTTTGATTGCGAGTTGACCGCTGCGGTCAGCGAGGCTGTCAACATTCCCGTCATTGCCTCCGGCGGCGCGGGAACCGTGGATCATTTTGTTGATGTTTTCGGACGCGGCAAGGCCGATGCGGCTCTGGCCGCGAGCATCTTTCACTTCGGTGTTTCCAGCGCGCGTTCGCTGAAAGAAGAGCTATTCAAGGCTGGCGTTTCCGTGAGGCTTCCATGCTGATTCCTTCCATTGATTTGCTGGGCGGCCAAATCGTCCAGCTTGTGCAGGGCAAAAAACTGCGTTTGGCCTTCGATGACTTTGAATATTGGATCAAAAAATTCGAGCGCTTTCCGCTGGTGCAATTGATCGATCTGGACGCGGCCATGCGCCAGGGCGATAACTCCGCATTAGTCGCGCAGATTGCCAAGCGGCTTCCCGTCCAAGCTGGCGGCGGCATCCACTCCATCGAGCGCGCGCAGCAGGTACTCGACGCGGGCGCGAAACGAGTCATCATTGGCTCGGCGCTTTTCTCCGCAGAGGGAAAGGTCAACACTGAATTTGCCGCCGCGCTCGCTGCCGCTGTGGGCGCGGAGCGCGTTGTTGCTGGCATTGATACCAAGAACGGCCGCATCGCGGTGAAGGGCTGGAAGGCGGAGGTTGCGCTCACTCCCGACGAGGCGATTCCGCAGCTCGAACCCCATGTCAGCGCATTTCTCTACACGCATGTGGACGGCGAAGGCATGATGCAGGGCTTTCCCATCGAGGTTGCGGCGCGCCTGCGCAAGCTTACTCAGCGCCAACTTATTGTTGCCGGTGGCATTCGCTCGCAGTCTGAGATTGATGCGCTGGACGCACTGGGCGCCGACGCCGTGGTCGGCATGGCCGTCTACACCGACCTGCTCGCGGTTTAGCGAGGATTGGCGTGAGTGTGGTGCCCCGTCCTTTGCGTCTTTGCGAAGGGTGGGAAGCGAACAGTGCTTATTCGCGCGTCGTGCCGCATCTTGCCGGAAGGTCTCTTGCGCTTTGGTAAACTTGAAAGAGCGGCTGAAGCGGCAATCGAGCGAAACGCAAACTCCCACGGACAGGGGAGCTCTGGTTTCGCTTCGGGCAATTGCCCGCCACGCAGCCTTCGCGGAAAGATGCGAAGCGTGGCCTTCCCATTGCCGTGAAGGGGTGGCTTTGTGATTGAACAGCTTTTGTCTTTCCTCACGGCCTCTCCACTTCTCACCCTCTTCCTTGTTGCCGGATTAGGATACTTGCTTGGCCAGGTCAATCTGTTTGGCTTTCGCCTGGGCGTTGCCGGTGTGCTTTTTGCCGGGCTGTTCCTTGGCGCGGTCTGCCCGCATCTGGTCGTTCCCGGCATCATGGGAACCTTCGGGCTGGTGCTCTTCGTCTATTCCATGGGTCTGCAATCCGGACCGGAGTTTTTCGGCAATCTGCGTGCCCGCGGCGCCAGGTACGCCGCGCTCTCGATCATTGTGTTGCTCTCTGGCTTTGGAATGCTGCTGGTTTGGGCCAGGCTGCTGCATCTTTCGCGCGAGCAGGCCGCGGGTCTATTCACCGGAGCCGCCACCAATACTCCTGCTTTGGGCGTTGTTCTGCAAATTGCGCACAATAGCCTTCCGGCTGAAACCTACAGCATCGCCTATCCGTTTGGCGTCATTGGCGTCCTGCTTTGTTTCCATCTGGCCAAGGTCTTCATCAAGCCAAAGATCGAGCCCGCCGCGCGCACGGCGCTGATCTTCGAACGCAACTTCCAGGTGAACAATCCCGAGGTTGACGGAAAAACCGTGGACGAGTTGCGCACCGAGCACGGCAAGATGGGATTCCGCATTAGTCGTATTCAGCACGAGGGCAAGCTGCTTGTCGGCTCCTTTGATGCGCGGTTGAGCCTCGGTGATCAAGTGGTTGCCATCGGCAGCGACGAGGCCCTCAAGCAAGCGGAACTCCTGCTTGGTTCCGTTGCCGCCTCGCATCTCGAAATCGACCGCAGTGAAATTGACTACCGTCGCATCATTGTATCCAACAAGCAGGTCGTCGGGCACACGGTGGAACAACTGCTCCATGAGATGCCCTCCCCATGCACGATTACGCGCTTGCGCCGTGGCGATGAGGACATTGTTCCCACGCTTGATGTCTGCGTCAACTTTGGCGATCGCCTGCGCGTGGTTGCCCGCCGTGAATCCCTGCGCGAAATTTCCCGCTACTTGGGCGACTCCATCCGCGGCACCGCCGAGATGAACTTTGCCAGCGTCGGCATTGGTCTTGTGCTGGGTGCGCTGGTCGGCATGATTCCGGTTCCTATCCCCGGTTTCGGAGCGCTCACTCTTGGCTTTGGTGGCGGCCCGCTTGCCGTTGCACTTGTCCTGGGACGCCTGGAGCGCACCGGCCCTTTTACTTGGACCATTCCCGCCAGCGCCAATCTCACGCTGCGTCAGCTTGGCCTGCTTCTGTTCATGGCAGTCGTCGGACTCAACTCCGGAGCCGGTTTTGTGCAGACCTTCGTCAAAAACGGTCCGGCTTTCCTACTGGCAGGAGCTTGCGTTACGCTGTCGGTTGTGATTCCAGCGCTCCTTCTGGGGTACAAGCTATTTCGCATTCCATTCGATGAATTGCTGGGTGTTGTCTCCGGCATTCACACCGAATCCGCCGCGGTTGGCTTTGCCGCGCGCATGGTTCCTTCCGAGCGGATCGAGGTCGGTTATGCCAGCGTCTATCCCATTGCCCTGATCCTCAAGGTGATTCTCGTGCAAATCATTCTTCGTCTGGTGACCACTTAACGCGTCGTCAATTTTGTTGTTGGGAGGCTTGTCTCATGCTGCGAGTTGGATATCCATCTGCCATTGATGCGGAGTTAGTCCGCGATTTTCTCCCTGGAGTCGAGCTCATTCCCCTGCCCGACGATCTCGACCATGAGGTCAATCTTGACGTCTGGCTCCCTGGTATCTTTGCGGCGCGCTCCAGCCGCATTTGGTCGCATCTGCGCGGTGTTCGGCTGATTCTTGCGCTGATGGCCGGCACGGAGTGGATTCCTCCTTTGGCGGGGCCGCACGTCACCATCTGCAATGCGCGCGGCGCGCACAACATATCTACCGCCGAGTGGACCGTCAGCGCCATTCTGTCCATGCTGAAGTATTTTCCGTTTTATCTCGACGTGCAGCGCTCCGGTCAACAGTGGAAGCGCCGCTCCGAGGCTGGCGCCCACTATGCCCGCATCACCGGCGATGCGCGTGCGCTCTATCCGTCCGTTACCCTGGAGGAGCTTACCGGCAAGAAGGTGTTGCTGGTGGGGCATGGCGCCATCGGCCAGGAGATCGAGCGGATGCTTGCGCCCTTTCATGTCGAGCTCGTGCGCGTTGCTCGCACCGCCCGCACTCAGCCGCTCGTTCATCCTGTCCGTGAACTCGACAGCTTATTGCCGCAAGCTGAAATCGTGATTCTGATTTTGCCATTGACCGCTGAGTCGCATCATCTCATCGGCCGCGATCAACTCGCACTGATGCGGCAAGGCGCGCTGTTGGTCAACGCCGCGCGCGGGCCCGTCGTGGACACGGACGCATTGGTCGAAGCACTGCAGGCTGGCCACATTCGCGCTGCTTTGGATGTCACCGATCCCGAGCCGCTGCCTGAAGATCACCCGCTATGGAGCTGCCCCAACCTGCTGCTCACGCCCCACGTGGCCGGAGCAACACCGCAGTTCGCTCAGCGTGCCCTGCGCATCGCCGCCGACGAGCTGCGTCGCTACATGGACGGCAAGCCACTGCACAATGTTGTTCAGACTGCCGTCTAGTTATCAATCCGGATATAGGGTGCCCCACCTTCGGCGCGTTTTTGTTTTTGCGCCTAAGGTGGGATATCTATAACTATCGTTCTTTAAACTATGGTTCTATAATTACGCTCTCTCGACCAATTCAAGCCCCGCACACCGAAGGCTTTTCAACTACTGTTTCTGAGGCTTGTGGAGCGCGCCGCCAATCCCGCAGCCCCAGCGCGGCCAGCGCCACCAGCAGCGCATAGAGCGCCGCGGTAGGCCTCAGGCCCTTATAGATGTACTCGCCGATATAGACCACGTCCACCGCAATCCACACCCACCAGTTGGCGATATGCTTGCGCGTCTGCCACCACGTGGCCACCAGGCTGTAACTCGTCAGTACGGCATCCAGGTGAGGCAACGCTGCGCCGATCCGCACCATGAGTAGTCCCAGTAGCACGCTTCCGGCCGCGCCAACTAACAAGCCAGCCAGCAAGCCTGTCCGCGTCAGCCGCACCACGCGCATCTCGCCATCGTCGCGCATCCCTTGCCACCAATACCACCAGCCGTACAGCGTGAATGCCAAAAAGAAAAGCTGTAACAGCGCATCGGAATACAAACGGACGCGGTAAAAAACCATCAGGTAAAGCACGTCGGAAACCAGCACCACTGGCCAGCAGATAAGCTTGCGGCGTGTCGTCAGCCAGATGCCCGCGACGGTAGCGACCGCGCCTGCATTCTCCATCCAGTTGGCAACAAGATAGTTTGCAATCGCGGCCCAGTGCATCACGCTTCAACTCCTATGAGCGACGCTTCTTTCTGCTCCCGGCTTGCGGCCCATCGGCGAAGCGCATCCAGCAACTTCTGTCCGCCTGGGCCGCGAAACCAACGTGCATGGCCTGCCAGATACCCCTTCGAGCAAACCCGTGCGTTCTCCTTGGACTGCAACGCGCTCAGATAATAGTCCGCTTCCGTCAGCGCAAACTCCGCGTGGCCGAGCGCCATCATCGGCGCCAGGGCCGCGGCCTCTTCCGTGCTCAATGGACGCACTGACTCATAACCGTCCAGCAGCGCCGTCAGATGATCCAGGTGGATCGGCAGGTCTTCCGTGTCTTCCAATCCTTCATGCAATGCAAGCCATTCCACAATGTTGCGTTCAATTGCCTGCGCCAGATCGTAAATCGCATTCGTCCGGTCGGCCAGCCCGAAGTCAATCACTGCCACGGCTCGCGCATAACTGCTTGCATCGCTCCACAGCAGATTCGAGGCGTGCAAATCGTTGTGCGTCCACAAGGGGGCAAGCGCCGGCAACAGCGGCTTCAGTTCCGCATGAAAAGGAGCTAGCAATTCCAGCGCCTCGCGGCAACCCTCGCGTGTCGCGGCATCTGCAGCCAGCGCGGGTCGTGACGCCAGGTAACTTTTCATTGCGGCTTCCGGCTCATCCGCGGCAAAAATCGTGAAGCTTGCCACTAGCGGCTGTACCTTGCGCCTCGGCGCGTCAAATCCCTGCGCGGCAAGATGCAGCCGCGCCAGCATCCTTCCCGCCGAGCGCGCGTGCTCCGTTGAAAAAAACGGCGTCCACGACAGCGCATCCGCATAGAGGTCCACGCCCTCCGGCACTTCATGTACTTCGTAAGTCCATGCTCCGCTTTCAATCACTGTTTCGCCTGAAGCGGCTGCAAACACACGCGGTACTGGTGCGCCGTGGGTGCGGAGATGCTGCATAAATCGGTGTTCTTCAGCCAGTCCATCGCGGTTGCGTACGGCCTTGTGCTGGCGCTTGATGAAAACACATCCGCTCTGTGTTTCTACTACGCTTGCCGCTGAAAACGGCCGCGGGCTGACGGAAAGAATTTGTTTCGGTTCGCCGCAGCCGGGAAACTCAGCCAGCAGCGTGCGCACCTCATCCAGCGTGAGCGGCGGCCAGTCTGGTTCCACCAGCGTACCATTCAGTCCATGCGCCTTTGCCGTTATGTTCATCGCTTGTGTATTCCCACCTTTCATTGCTAGTAACTCCAGCGCTGTGACCGCGTAATGTAGCGCCAACCTCCCTGCCCGCGCTTGTCCATGGTTGAACACCAATTCATGCAGTCACGACATTAGATCCCCGACAGCTTGAAGTTGTATCACCATTGGGTGCCCCCGGTCTCGATTCTGAGACCGGGGATCCATGAACTCGATGGAACTTCTTTCCCTTGTCAGAGACCTAGAAAGTGTAATGCGCCGAAAGTCGCACGGTCGTGGGTGCGCCCATATGGACAAAGGTATCACCGTAATTGGAGCCCGTATCCTTCCAGTACCGTTTGTCGGTGATGTTATCGGCATAAAGCCGGAACGTCACGTGCCCCTGCTCCCCGCCCGGCGTGTAACGCGCACCTAAATTGAAAATGTTATAACTGTCGACGCTCAAGTGGTTGTCGCCCGTGGCTTCCTTGCGCCCTGTGTAACTCCAGCCGGGCATTAAGTGCAGTCCGCGCGCGTGCGGCAGTAGCATGTCCGCAAACAAAGTCGTGCGCAGATGCGGCACATTGGTTACTTGCTTGTTATTCATGGACAGCGTACCGGTATTGTCGGAGATCGCGCGAAGAGCCGTTGCTGAAGCCGTTAGTTGCAGCCAGCTTGCGGCTTTTCCTTCCGCATTCAACTCGACTCCGTCGTGTGTCTCGCGGCCTTCCGTAACAAAACTTTGATCGCCCTGGTCGTCAATTGTTTTTGAATAGAAGAACGGTGCGCGCATGTGGAAGAACGCCGTCGTCAGAAGCAGATGCTCGTTCGGTTCGTACTTCGCGCCGACCTCGGCCTGCCGCGTATAGAACGGGCTCATGTAGTAGCCGCCTGCCCACCATGGCGCTTGCGGTCCCAAAGAGAGCAGCACGCTGTAATTTCCATACAGCGTCAAATTATCCATTGGATTGTAACTTGCCGCGTACTGGGGAAGCCAGACTTTTTTGTCCGTTGTGCTGTCTCCTCCGAAGTTATGATCCCGTGCGGAGTCGTAGCGTCCCGCGGCCAAGAACTGCACGCGGCCCGGAAGATGAATGCGGTCCTGCAATACAGCGGCTGACTGATGGTTGTCTTCGTTGAGCGTGCGTGGCCCGGCAGACTGCACAGGGCTTTCGATGGGAAACGCTACGATTGACTGATAGATATTCTCCGAACCGATGTAGGTGTTTACCGAGCCGTCCTGTACGGTTGCGGGCGCGTTGGCCGGAGGTTGTCCCGGTTGCTGAAAACTGCGCAGGAATAACTCGCCTCCGCCGGAAAGATCGTGAATGAGCGCTCCGGTTTTTACGTGGCCCGTTATCAGCGCTTCGGCCTGCGCGTCAATGCGCAACTCGCCAGGATTGCGGTAATCGAAGATATCATAGCTCCCATTCGGAGCAAAGTAGTAATCCGGTGAAGTGCCGCCCAGATCTGTGCAGGCCGTTTGGTTTGCGCAGCCATAAGGATAGATCGTGTTGTCATCGATCAGCGAATGGCTATAGCTTACAGCCGCAAAGGCCTTCCAGTTGTGGGGAAGATCGTAGTCGAAACGCGCGCCGGTGTTGAAGGTATCGAAGGTGTTCGGTTTGGTCCATGATTGCTCACCTAGAAGAGTCGAAGGGTGAAGCTTGTCGATATTGGGCAGACTGGGCTCGTCGAGCGCCGTCTCTCCGCCCAGCAACTGATAGCCGCAAACCGAGCGCTGTACCTTGTGCTGGTACTCGAAGTCACCCTTTAGAATCGCTCTCGGTGTCAGCTCCCAGTCGGCCGCGCCAGCGCCCATCGCGCGCCAGCCATCGGTTTCGTTTACATAACTCTGTATCTTTTCTCCGGCCAGATTGATGCGCGCGCCCACCTGCTTTTGCTTTCCGAATAGATATCCAAGATCAACCGCTCCGTAGGAAGTACCCCGGTGATCAGTAGCCAAATCGATAGCATCTATGGCCGCTGGCCGTTTGGTCACATAGTCGATCAGCCCTCCGGCCGAGCTTACGCCGCTCTCTACGCCAGCAATGCCTTTGAGGAACTCGACGCTTTGCTTGTTTTCCAATGGCACATCCTGCTCGCCGGCAATGGTCATGCCATTGATCTGGAGACCTGTGGCCAGATCGAGCGGAAATCCGCGAATCTCATAGACGCCGTAGTAGCCTACTGGCGCGTAATCCTCGCCAATCGAAGCGTCGTTTTTCACCACGTCGGAAAGCACGCGGGCGCTCTGGTCTGTCAGCAGTTCGCGTGTTACGACCGTTGCTGAAAGCGGCGTCTGCCGAAGGGGCGCGCCATCCAGTGTGCCCACGGTAACCGCTTCGGGAAGATACTCGTCCGTGACCTGATCATGTACCACGACGGTGGTGGTCACGCGCGGAAGCGGTGCGGCCTTGGGCGCGGCGGTTTGTGCAGCCGTGCCGGAAGGCGCGGTCGCGGGGCTTTGTGCGATTGCGCTCAGAGGCGCGGCCAGGCAGCAAAGCAGCAATCCCGTAACCCATGTTGTGCGGCGCGCGAGGGCTGCGCGGCAGTAAGAGAGGCCAGGATTCTTGAGATCGAATGATTGAATTGCGATGCGAGACAAACCAGCGACAGCAAAACTGAGCATAGACTCCCCTTGTTCTTGAACTCCATGAAACAAGAGGACTCACGCTGCGAATCGAGGAAGAAAAATGCCTGGCTTCGAAAGCTTCCCACGCCGGTATTACCCGGATCGGGTTCGAGGGTATCTCTCAGCCCCACTGTTTTAGTGGAGCACCCCTGTCTCAATGTTTGATTGAAACACTCCCGTTCCTGTTTTGCAAGCCGTCTGCTTCCCGTCTCTCGGTCTTCGCGCTCCGTCCGGCGGCGGTCCGGATTCAACAGACGGAGATCTGCCAACAGAACCCCGGACGGAAAGAGCCGCATTTCCCTCTGCCACAACAAAAGAATCGCTCTTGTATCGTTTCGTGCTGTAATAATGCAGTTGGACCGTGACCACTTCATGTAGCGTGATTTCCGTCACATACCGCTTTGTGGACCATGCTAGTCTAAAAAGCAACTTAGGGGGTTTAAGACGGCACTATGTCACTCTTTCCTGCTGTTGATCCAATCCCTTTGCCAGCCCCAATTTGGCTGCTGAAGCTGCTGCATATCGTCACGCTGTCGTTGCATTTTGTCGCCGTGGAAATGCTTCTCGGCGGGCTGCTGCTGGCGGTCATTCTTAGCCTCTTTCGTGGTTCAGCCTTCTCGCGGGTCACGGCACGTGCCATTGCGCGCCGGCTCCCGGTCGTCATGACCTTCGTGATCAATCTGGCCGTGCCGCCACTCCTGTTTTCCCAGGTGCTTTATGGCCGCGCGCTGTATACCAGCAGCGTGCTGATTGGCCTTTACTGGATTTCGGTTATTGGTCTCCTCATGCTGATCTACTGGCTGCTTTACCGCTTCACGGCGCGTCTTGAGGCCGGGAAATCCGCTTGGTGGGTCGGCTTGAGTGCGTGGTTGCTCGCTGGCTGCGTCGCCCGCGTGCTCTCGACCAATATGACGCTCATGCTGCGTCCCGAGGTTTGGGGCAGCATGTACTCGGCCTCGTCCAGTGGCGCATATCTGCCCACCGGCGACCCGACGCTGACGCCGCGCTGGCTGCTGATGATGGCTGGCGGCTTCTTTATCAGCGGTTTGTGGCTGATGTATCTGGCTGGCCGTTCGACCTTTTCTGCGGAGGAGAAGCGCTTTGTGGCGGGCCTCGGGGGCTATGTGGCTGCGGTCTTCGGCGTTGTCTATTTCGCGGCCGGGTTGTGGGCCGTCAGTGTGCAGCCGGAGATTGTCCGGGCCGGTCTGCGCACGGATGCGCTCTATAAGTATGCGGGCTTTGCCGGTACTCTTTGGCTGGCGCTGGTTGGGGTGGCTGTTCTGGTTGCCATCTTCGCCGCCACAGGCAAGTTCGTCGCAAACTGGTTCAGTTGGATCGGCGTTGCGCTGGCCGTCCTGATTGAGATTTCCTTGGTCGTTTATCGCGATGGCATCCGCGACCTCACCTTGTTGTCCAAGGGCTACAACGTCTGGGATCGCGTCGTTGTCACCAACTGGTGGGTGGTCGGACTCTTCCTGATCCTTTTTGTCGCCGGTGTGGGCGTCGTAGGCTGGCTGGTTTCCGTGGCGGCGCGCGCCCGGAAAGTGATGGAGGGCGCGGCTTGATCACCGCGATTTGATTGCCATGACGGAACAGAACCATCTCGAAGCTGTTGTCGGGGAGCCCGGCGAAAACAATACCCGCCGTGCCTTTCTGGTCGCGGCCGGAGCCGCTGGCTTGGCCTACACCGCAGCTCTTGCCTACCCCATCTACCGTTATCTGGCATCGCCTGAAGAGATGGCGTTGAACGCCGCCCCGGTCAATGAGGTTATCCTCAAGGACGCGCAAAATCTGCGCCTTGGTGAGGCGGTGATGTTCAAGTTTGGCTCCGCTCCAGCCCTGCTGATTCACCACGAGGATGGCCGCTGGATCTCCATGACCGCTGTCTGCACGCATCTTGGCTGCACGGTACAATATGAACCGCAGGCAGACCGTATTCACTGCGCCTGCCATGGTGGTGTTTATAACCCGTACACAGGAGCCAACGTCAGCGGACCGCCCCCCAAGCCTCTCAAGCTTTTCAAAGTTGTTGTTCAACCGACCGGTGTGCTAGTTTCGCGGACTTAAGGCATCCCAAAACAAGAATGATGTACCGCGAACAAACAAAGGAGCAATCTTATGGGAAGTCTTGATCTCTTCAGTCTCAAGGGTAAAAACGCATTGGTTACAGGTTCCGGGCAGGGGCTTGGATCCGGCATCGCGATTGCATTTGCCCAGGCCGGCGCCAATGTTACTTTGCATAACTACGATAAGGTCCATGACGACGTGATTGCGGAAGTCAAGAAGACGGGCGTCAAATATATTGTCCGCTCCGGCGATGTTTGCGATCAGACAGTTGCGCATATGCTCGTCGATGACACGGTCAAGGAGTTTGGCTCCATCGACATTCTCGTCAACAACGCTGGCACCATTCGCCGCGCTCCCGCTGCCGAGCACTCCGCGGAGTTCTGGAATACCGTCATCAATACCAACCTCAACGCCGTCTGGTTCCTCAGTCAGTATGCGGGCCGTTTGATGCTGGCGCAGGGCCACGGCAAGATCATCAATACCGCCTCGATGCTGACCTTCCAGGGCGGCATCAACGTTCCGGGCTACACGGCGACCAAGGGCGCCGTCGGGCAGTTGACCAAGGCGTTGGCCAATGAGTGGGCCGTCAAGGGCGTCAATGTGAATGCCATCGCCCCCGGCTACATGGCGACGGACAACACCAAGGCTCTGCGTGCCGACCCGGTTCGTTCCCAGGCGATTCTGGAACGGATTCCGGCTGGACGCTGGGGCACGCCGCAGGATCTGGCTGGCGCGGCGGTCTTTCTTGCCTCGGCGGCCAGCGACTATGTGAACGGCCACATTCTGGCGGTCGATGGTGGGTGGCTTTGCCGCTAGGCCTCTGACCGTCTGAAGTTGTACCAAATCTGGGAAACCAGGAATCTGACTGGGTGCCCCCGGTCCCGATTCTGGGACCGGGGAAAAACAGAACTCAAGGCGCAACAGGATGCGGTTAGAACACCGGCGCGGAAGAAAAATTGAGCGATAGCATTTTCGGAATTGGTGTAGACCGAAGCCATGCTGCTAAGTGGCTTTTTCCTTAAGAAAAAGTCACCTTCCAGCTCAATCGAAAAGTCTATATGTATTCCGAAAATGCTCTAAGTCAAAGGATCGACGCATGACTGCAAAGAGCATCACGTGCACCGTCTATGAGTGGGTCGATGAGCGGCTGGGCTTGACTGAGCTGATCGCCTTTGCACGCCATAAGACCGTCCCGGTTCACTCCCAGTCCTTCTGGTACTTCTGGGGCGGTCTTGCGCTTTTCTTCTTCATGGTTCAGTGCGTAACCGGCGTGCTTTTGCTGGTCTACTACCGACCCGGAGCGGATGCCTACGAGTCCGTCCGCCAAATCACTTTTGTCATGCACTTCGGCTGGCTGATTCGTTCGATCCACGCTTGGTCCGCCAGCCTGATGATCTTCTCCGTCATGGTGCACATGTTCTCGGTCTTCTTCATGAAGGCCTATCGCAAGCCGCGCGAGTTCGGCTGGTTCAGCGGCCTGGCGTTGCTGGGGCTGGCCGTGACCTTCGGCTTCTCCGGCTATCTGCTGCCCATGGATGAGCTAAGTTACTTTGCCACTAAGGTCGGCTTGGAGATTCCCGCCTCGATTAGTGTGATCGGGCCTTTCATCGCGAATATGGTGCGTGGCGGCCCGGAGATTTCCGAGTTTACCGTGCAGCGTTTCTTCGCCTTGCATGTGGTCGTGCTCCCGGCTGTTTTTCTTCCTCTGCTCGGTTTTCATCTTTGGCTGGTTCAGCGCCACGGCAACGCAGCGCCGCCCAGCATTGAAGCCCTGCCGCCAGCCGAGCGCAAGAGCGAGCCTTTCGTGCCGGACTTCATGCGCAAGGATCTGGCCATGTGGCTGATCGCGCTGAATGTCCTGGCGCTGCTGGCCGCCGTTTTTCCCTGGAGTCTTGGAAAACCGTATGACGCCTTGGCGCCCGCTCCCCTTGGCATTCATCCCGAGTGGTATTTTATGAGTCCCTTCGAGATGCTCAAACTGATCGGCGCTGTTCTGCCTGGCATGATTGGCGAGTTGGGCGGCATCCTGCTGTTCACTGTCGGCATCGTGCTCTGGCTTCTGATTCCTTTCTACGATACGAGCAGGGAACTGGGACGCCGCGCCCGCATCGCAAACTACTTCGGCCTGCTGGTCATTATCGGTTTGCTGGCCACCACGGCCATCGGCTATTGGAGCGTTCGGTAGGAAGCCGGGTGCCCCATGTCCCGATTTTGGGACATGGGAAACTAGTTTGTTGTGCTACAAAGTCTCGAAGTAAGTCGCAGTTTTGAAAGGGCACGGTTTTGCGGGCTGCGAAAAGACAGTGTTTTGTGTCAGGGCACGACTTTAGTCGTGCCGATAAGGTATGCAAAACCGATGGGGCTTTAGCCCCTGAGGAAATGCTCGATGTGGAACAGAACCTAATCAGAGCTTCTCTAAGTCGAATCGTTCGCGTTGGCACAAACGAGCTAGTAGCTAGCAGCTAGAGGCTAGGAGTAAAGATGAACTATCCTTTCTGGAATATTCCGATTCTCGGCTCAGGCTGGGTGATTGGCATCATAGCCATCTTCCACGTCATGATCTCGCAGTTTGCCGTGGGCGGCGGCCTCTATCTTCCGATGGCCGAGCACAAGGCCTTGCGCATGAAGGAAGGATCGCTCCGCACCGAATGGCTCGCCGAACTGGCCAGTTACTCCAAGTTCTTCCTGATCCTTACTGCGGTCTTCGGCACCGTCAGTGGCGTGGGCATCTGGTTTGCTATCGGCCTCACGCATCCGGAAGCCACCAGCACTCTCATTCATAACTTCGTCTTTGGCTGGGCCATGGAGTGGGTCTTCTTTCTTGTCGAACTGGCCACCATCGCTGTTTACTATTCCACCTGGGGTAAAATCGACGCCAAGCTGCACCTTCATGTGGGCTGGGTTTATGCCGTGGCGTCGTTTTTCACCTTGTTCATCATCAACGGCATTCTCTCCTTCATGCTTACGCCCGGCGATGCGTGGCTTGCCGTCGCCGGTTCCGGTCAGGAAGCCAGCAAGTTCTGGTTCGCCTTCTTCAATCCAACTTTCTGGCCGAGCCTTTTTCTGCGCGCCAGTGTTTGCTGCGCGCTGGCCGGCATCTGGGCGCTCATCAGCGCCAGCCGCATCGACGGCGACAAGCAGCCCGAGCTCAAGACCAGCCTGGTCCGATGGAGCGTCAAGTGGCTGGTGCCCTCCTTCGTGGCCATGCCCTTCCTGATGGCCTGGTATTACATGATGGTTCCCGCCTCGCAGCAGGCTCTGCTGCAACTGGGCATCGACACCATCAACCCCGGCACCTTCTCGATCGTTACCCGCATGGCGCTGGTCATCATCGTCAGCTCGGCCACCATCATCGGCGTCGCGTATTTTTTGGCCTACCGCAATCCCGTCGAGTTCAGGCTCTCGCACGCCATTGCAGTGCTGATGCTGGCTCTGGTTGCCACCGGCGCGGGCGAGTACTCTCGCGAAATGCTGCGCAAGCCCTGCGTCATCGGTGGCTGGATGTACTCGAACGGCGTCCGTCTTCCCTACGTGAATCGCATCAATCAGGAAGGTTATCTGGCGCACTCCGCCTGGGTCTGGAATGGCTCCAGCTCAAGTTACTCCCGCGGCGAGGCCATCTTCCGCGGTGAGTGCGGCTCCTGCCACACCCTGTCCGGCTACCGCCCGCTGAAGAGCCTGCTCGCCGGCCGTGACCGCGCCAACATTGCCAGCTTCATCACCATGCTGCACGACTACAAGCCCGACTCGCCCTATCGCCGCTTCATGCCGCCGATGACCGGAACCCAGAAGGACATCGACGATCTGGCCGACTATCTCAACGTCTATGTCAACCCGCCGTCGCCCGGCGCGCAGAAGCCCGTGCAGACAGCGCAGAAATAGCGCTTCAACTCACTTTCATATCAACCAAAAGATATGGGTGCCCCAGGTCTCGTTTTTGAGACCTGGGAAACAGGGAATCATCCCCCCGCCTTCTGGACCCAGGACAATGCCCTTATTCCTGCGGAGAAATCTTATCCACCAATTCAGCAGTAGAGGCGACAATCTTGCTGCATAGATTCTGGTGCAATCCGCGATTCTTGTAGGAAAGCTGCCCGGCCTCGGTGTTGAGAATACAGCCGGTCAGTTCGCGGCAGAGAATCGAGCCGTGGGCGGATCGGAAGGCCGCCGTAAGTTGCTGTGTCCGCTCGTAAAGCGCATTCCGGCCGGCAACGGGATCGGCTGCCATGGCTTCTCCGGCAGCTTCACCCAGTGCCAGCAGCGCGCCGGTCAGTGCTCCGCAGATTTCTCCCTGCCGCGCAATGCCACCACCGAAAGGCGCGGCCAGCGCCAACCGCTGCGCCTCGCTCAGATCTTTTTGAGTGCCGCAAGCGCCAAAAACCGATTGTGCGCAGTTGTAGTTCTGCGAAAACAGTTCCAAAGCTCTCTGGGATCTGTTACTCACAAGATGCCTCCGAAGGAGAATTGACTCAAAAATAGCATATATCGCCGCGATCCAACCTCTTTCGCGCATCCTGCGGATGGAAGAAAAAACTGAAGGGCTTACCCGCGCATTGCTCTCCAAATCATGCGATCCTGTAGACGCCATGAAGATTCTTGTCGGCATTCTCGCCGTCCTCATTGTTGCTGTTTCGCTTTTCGCTGACTACAAATGGCGTCAGTGGATGGCCGCCCGTCGCCACAATCGCCAATAGCGTCTTGATCCTTCCGGACTTTTCCGGGTATTCTGAGCTGTCAGGCACCGCGAAAGCGTCCTCTGTCCCGCTGCGGGTGGTTACAATAATCGATAGGAGCCGTCGAATCGCTATGCCTCATTCTTTTGCCTTTACCCATCGTTTTTCCGCTCTTCGGATGCGGAGTCGCCTCGTGTTTAGCCTTGTTGCTGCCTCGTTTTTTGTCTTTGCCGCCGGGGCCCACGCCCAGTTTGGCGCTTCGGCGCCCGAAACCCAGGTGCATGACGCCTCGCCTCTCAAGCCGCCCGCTGGCGCCCGCGTGGCCATCGTCGAGTTTGCGGATATGGAGTGCCCTCTCTGCGGCAAGAATAACCCCATCCTCAAAGCGGCTGCGGAAAGGTACAAGATTCCCTGGATCCGCCATGACTTTCCTCTGCCTTATCACGCCTGGAGTACTGACGCCGCAGTGAATGCCCACTGGTTTGATGCCCACAGCAAGGCCCTGGGCGACGAGTACCGCGATCAGGTTTTTGCCAATCAGAGCTCTATCGTGAGCCCCGGCGTGCTGCGCCAGTTCACCGCGAAGTTTGCCGCCAGCCATCACCTTGCTTTGCCCTTCGCCATCGACCCGCAAGGCAAGTTTGCTGCCGCTGTCAAGGCTGATAAGGAACTCAGCCAGCGTGTCGGCATCGAGCACACCCCCACCGTTTTCATCGTGACCGCCGGTGGCAAGGGCGCTCGTTACACCGAAGTTTTGCGCATTGACCAGGATCTTTACCGGATCATCGACCAAGCTATCGCCGAGACCTCTTCCTCCAAGCCATCCGTAGCCAGGAAGGCTCCTCAGAAGAAGTAATGCCAGGAATGCCGCTGGGGTTTCATCGGGCCGGCATGAGCGATTCTGAAACGCAAAAAGGCGCATCCCTTCCGGGATGCGCCTTTTGCATTTGGCTTTTCAGCATGCTTGCTTGAAGCTACAGGCTGCTATTGAAGCTGCAGCTCGGTACGCTTCCGCTGAGGGTGAAGCTCTTGGTGGTCACGTCCGTGCCGGAGGGCGTGATGTTGGAGTTGTCCAGATAAACCGTCGCATACTTGTCACTGGACTGCGTGGTTGTGTCCAAGCTGACGTTGGCCAGGTAAACCTGGGCCAGGTAGCTCGAGCTATAGCCGTAGAACGTGGAATATGCGCCCGAGATCGAGCTCTTGGATTCGACGCCATTGACCACGATGTTCTTGAACTGAGGAGTGCCCGCGGTGCCGCTGCAACTGCCGTAGTACGCATTGACGATGATCAGATGCTTCACGCCGTAGAGGCAGTTGTTGACGAAAGCCACTTCATTGACTGTGCCGCCGCACACGCTGTCCGTCTTCACATTGAGGCCGTTGGCGTTGGCTGACACATTTCCCAACAGGTCGGTTCCATACACATAGTTGTTCTTGAACAGCACATTGGTGACGCCGTCAAAAGTCTGGCTTCCGATCGACAGGCCGTGCGTGCCGTAGAACTGAGAGTTTTCCACCGTGATGTTGGACGCGGCGCCCTTGTTGGTTTTGACCGCGATGCCATCGTCGCCGGCCTCAACGGAGCAGGTGTTGACTGTGACGTTGGAGATGCTGTCGATGTCGATGCCGTCGGCATTGACGCGGGTTGCGGGAGTGCGGATGGTGACTCCCCATACGGTGGCTCCGCTGCCGCTCTCGATGTAGAGATTGGGGTGCGCGGCTTGCTGCAGGGTGATGTTGTAGATGATGAGATTCGTCGTGCTGATGGTCTGAACCAGGCGCGGCGTACCGCTGATAATGTCGCCGCGGCCGTCAATGGTTCCGGGACCGCCAAGGAACGAATTGGTTCCCGTGATGTAAACCAGTTCCGACTGGCTTGAATAGCCGGCGCTGCCCTCCAGCGTCACGCCGGAGTTGATGACCAAGCCTTCGCCGCTCACCGTAATCATCTTGGTGTAGAAGGCATTGTAAGAGCCGGACGCAGCCAGAACCACGCTCTTGCCGGTTCCGGCGCAAGCCGTCAGCGCGGCCTGCACGCGGCTGGTATCGTCCGAGCTGGGCGGCGACGAACGCTGCGAAGTCGTGAATTTTGCCGTGAGTGTTTCGCAAACGGAGGGATAGGTCGGCGTGCTTACCGAGCGGGTGTCGCCGGTCGCGACTGTCTGTGCGCCGGCAGTTGCTGCCAACATCAGCAGAGCTGCGGCTGCCATATGAAAATGCGTCATACACTTACTACTCATTCAGTCTCCTTTGAAATGCTTCGATGTCATGGGAGTGAAACATTATGGTCTGACCACTCCAGCACGAAATCTAGTTCAGATAATCTGTAATTGTCAATAAATAAAAAAGATAGCTCTATTTGTCCGATGGACGAGGAGTGCTTTTCAAAAGAAAAAGAGTGCACGGTGGTATGACCTGTGTTTCAACGAAACGAGGTGTTACTGAAGTCATTTTCTGAATTGAAAAATATGAAAAGTGGACCGTAATGAAGAGCTTGCGCCAAGTGATTTATCGCTCTATTTTCTGTGCAAAGCAGTTACCTAAGTCTCAGTTACCGATGGCGGAAGATTGCCGCTTTCGATGCCCCTTGCTTTCTCTTTGGAAGCACGGCGATGCAAAGCCGCCAGAAGGGCTTTTTGACAGCGCGAAGTAACGGGCAGGGATTTTCTCTATTTTCCGAGTTCGATCTTGATCAGTTTCGGCGCTTTAGCTTCTTCCGCCGGGTTTCCGCCGGGCGAAACCGTGCTGGTCTGCGGCGCACGCCAGTGGTCGATGTAGCTGATGCGATGCACGCAGCCGATGGTGCAGTTGGGCGAGCAGGTCTTGGCGGTCAGAAACTCCCGCTTCACGTCCGCCTTGGTGTATTCGGCCAGCGGCACGCCCGGGAATCCACGCTTCTGTGAGCAGTAGTGCACCAGCCCGTCCTCGCAGATGTAGAGGTAGCGCGAGCCGGCCCGGCAGCGCCAATCGTTGGGCCGCCCCTGCGCAATCGCCTCCTGAAACTGGTCGAAGCGCGCGTAATTGGTTTTTTTCCGGCGGCTTACCTTGAAGTAGACCTCGGCGTCTTCCTCCCCAAGCGGCTTCAACTGCCCGCTGCCGTCGTGGATGATGCCGATCGTCGATTCGAAGCCCAGTTCGCGCGCCCGCTTGTCGATCACCAGCGCATCTTTCCCGAAGCCGCCGCCCACCACGGAGTTGATGTTCACGTGGAATTCGGCGTACTTCGAGAGCATTTCCAGCTTTTCGTTCAGCACGTTCAGGCTCTTCTGCGAAATCTCGTCCGGCTCCAGGTTGTCGATGGAAATCTGCATATGGTCGAGGCCGGCCCGGTTCAGCCGCTCGATCCGGTCCACGCTGAGCAGGTAGCCGTTGGTGATCGTCCCGGCAATTGCGCCCGTCTGCCGGATGCGGCGAATGATCTCGTCCAGGTGCGGATAAGCCAGCGGCTCTCCGCCGGACAGGCCGATCATGGCGGTCCCCAGTCGTCCCAGAGCGTCGATGCGCCGGTACATTTCATCCAGCGGCACCGGCTTCGAGACCTTGTCGTATTCGTTGCAGTAGCCGCAGGAGAGGTTGCAGAAGCGCGTGGGCACAATCTGCACCAGCACCGGGTGGCCGGTATGGGCCAGCGCGCGGCCGACCATGGCCAGCTCGCGCACCTTCCGTGTAGCCGCGATCCAGCGCCCTCGTACGGTCGATTTTCTGGAAATTGCCATCTCTTTTATTGAACCACACTCCGCAGCAGGCGCATCCCCATCCGTGATCCGTTCCCGTGCAGTGCAGGGTGCCCCATCCATTTCCGCGTTTTTTGCGGAAATGGGTGGGAAGCGATGTCACTGTTCAATTGCCTGATCAAAAGCGCGTTGCAGGATCGCCATAGAAAACGCCGCGGCCGTGAGCGCCGACATAGACGCGTCCGTACAGGCGCGGATCGCCGGAAATCAGCAGAATCAGTCCCCACTGGTGCTGGTCGTCGTTGATTCTGACCCAGGTTTTCGCCTCGTCCGTGGAGCGGAAGATGCCGGGCTGGCCGTGAATGGTTCCGGCAAGGTAGAGCGCGGGATAGGATGCATGGGTCGCGGCCTTGCCGAAGCCGAAGGCGTGAATTTCCTCGACGTTGGGCAGGTGGATGAAGGATATGCTGCCATCTCTTGCCGATTGTGCGTGATAGAGGCCGTCGAAGGCGGGCAGCCACAGATCCTCCGTGCCTCCCGGCGCGGCGTAGATGCGGTCCTGGCCTCCGCGAATGTCGCCGCGAGAGAGCGGGTCAAAGGTGGCAGCGGAGCCCGGCAGCGTGAAGTGCTGGGCCGTGAAGGTGGTGCCTCCGTCGCTGCTGCGATAGAGCGTCCGGTCGGCGAGCGAGAGGGCATAAAACCGCTGAGGGACAATCGGATCGGCCAAGACGCGAAGACCGGCGACAAGCCCTTGCGCGGCGGTCCAGGTCGCGCCCTTGTCGCGCGTCACGTAAGCCGCTTCGCCTTCGGGCGTCCATATCCATGTGCTGCCGTCAACTGAGACGGCGATGGATCCGGCATGACTTCCGGGCTTGGGCGTGGCCGGGGTCGGCTTCCATGTGCGGCCAGCGTCGAGCGAAAAGCTGATGTTTTCGTCGGGGTTGCCCTCGGCGTTGTTCCCCACGCGGACAAGAACCTCGGGCCGCAGAGTGGCGGAGGCAATGCCCGAGGTGTTGTGCATGCGCGGCGGCGCGGAAGCTCCCTCCGGCGCTGGGCGGTTCAGATTCCAGTGCACGAAGCTGCCGTAGTCGCCAATCGCCGTGAGAAGGTGAGCGCCTTCGGTGGGGCTGTTCAGATCGAGAGCCACGGTCTCTTCAATCCCTGTCGCGAGAATGCTCCAGTGCGTGGGCTGGCCGCGATCCGAGGCGGTCAGGTCGAAGGTCTCCCAGCCGCCGTAGCCGGTCGTGAAGACGGCGTGGTCGGAATTGGCCGGATCGATCTCAATATCGAAAAGCCAGTGGATGGGGGTGCTCTTCACGTAGGGCGCCAAGCTGTAGTCGTACAAGCCGCCGCTGCCGAAGATCGTCTTCCAGCTTGCGCCGCCGTCCGTTGAGCGGAAAATATCTTCGCTGCCAGCCGAATAGGGGCGGTCAAACGAACTGACGATCAGCGTGCCAGGGTGTTGCGCATCGACGGAAACGGCGGCGTAGCCAAACTCCTTGCTGCCCGCCACGGGATGGTCCGGCGTGATGTCGGTCCATGCGCCGGAATGTGTGTTGAGCTTCCAGACGGCGCCGTCGGTCATGTACGAAGCGCCCGGCGCGGTGCCGTAGGCGACATAGAGAAATCCGTCGGCGGAAAGCGCGGCGCGGGTGGGCCTGTACTTGGTCGGCGCACCGGCTACCTCGCGCCAGTTTGCTCCGCCATCGGTGGAGACAAACAGGTTGGGCCGGTTCATCAGCGAGACGCCCACAAAGATGGTTCGCGTGGCGGCATCTGGACTTTGCTTACCGACCATCGGGTCGAATTTGACGAAGACAATGCCGTCGCTGTGGACGGGCATGTGCCGCCAATGCTCTTCCGGCGTTTCGCCGGGAACGGGAACCGGCGCGGGCGGCTCGGCCTCGGTGATGTCGGGAAAGCTTGCCACGCGCGTCCAGCTTGCGCCGCGATCCTGGGAGCGCCAGAGTCCGTCGTGGCGGGTTCCGAGATAGAGAATGCGGCCGTCCTCGGGATCGACGGCCAGCCGTTCGCCGTTACCGCGGCCGTCTTCGTTGCCGCCGAACTTGAACGGCACGTCGGTTCGCTGAAAGCTGCGGCCCTGGTCGTCGGAGCGGAGAATCGCGCCGTTGGGCGTGCGCGCGTCGGTGTAGGTGCCGCACGCCAGATAGACGCGTTTGGCGTCGGCTGGATCGACCGCGATGGATTCAACTCCCATCAGGTTGTAATCCTTGTAGGGGATCCAATCCAGAATCGGCTGCCAGCGCTTGGCTGCCTCATCCCAGCGGTAAGCGCCGCCCATGTCGGTCCTGGCGTAGCGCAGACCGGGCGCAGTCGGGTGAAAAATGATGCCGTCAACAAAGCCGCCGCCGACAATCTGAACGCTTTTCCAAGAGTAGGGCTCCTGCTGTGGAGACTGCGCGAAAGCAACCGACGCGCCGAGCGCGAAGAGAAGTGCTGAGAACTGAATTTTTTTCATCACGACGTTTCCTCCCTTGCGCGTGGCGAAGGACGCGCGCAAGGGCTTGGGTGTTTGCAGCGGTTATTGCAGCTTGATGTGCACTTCTTCTCCGGTATATTCCACGCTCTTGAGCGGCGTTGGCGTGAGCGAAAAACTCGTCGGATGTGCCTTCGAAACCAGAACCACCTGGAAGGTGCGTTTGTTCAACATTCCCTCAAAGGAGCCCGAGCGCGCGCCGATGGTGAGCGTGCCAGCCTTGTCGTTCCAGTGGATGGGAATCTGCGAGAAGGCGCCCTTTTCGTAGTCGAAGGTTGTGCCCTGATCTTCGTAGAGCGTGAACTCACCGTCGGCTCCCGCGTAGACGGTGAGCGTGGTTGGATCGGAGGGCTTTTCCGCAACGTACTGCACATCGGGACCATAAGGAACGATGGCTCCGGCCCGCACAAAGACGGGAATCTGGTCATAAGGCGCGGCGGCGGTGAGTTCTCCGGCGGCGGCTGGCTGGCCGGTCCAGAAGTCATACCATGCCGCGGAGGTGGGCAGGTAGATAGTCCGCTCGCGCTGCTTGTATTGCGTGATGGGTGCCACCAGAAAAGCCGGGCCGAACATATATTCGTCGTTCAGTTCGCGGGCCGTGCGGTCGTGCTGGAAGTCCATCACCAGCGGCCGGAACATGGTGTAATCCCGCTGCGTGCTCCAGCCCGCCATCGAGTAGATGTAAGGCAGCAGCGTGTAGCGCAGATGATCGAATTTTAGTTCCGCATTGTAGGTCGGCGAGTGATAGCCCAGCGTCCAGATTTCGCGCGGCCGCAGCTCCCCATGCACGCGCAGCAGCGGCGTAAAGGTGGAAAGCTCGAACCAGCGCGCATTCAGCTCCCGCCACTCTTCCTGGTCGCTGGCGGTCATCGGCTCATTGGAGAAGCGGTCCTGCATGGTGTAGCCGCCGGTGTCCATCGTCCAGTAGGGGAAGCCGGAGATGCTGATGCCGAGGCCGGCCGGAATCTGTTTGGCCATCGCCGTCCAGGTCGAGGTGATGTCGCCCGACCAGGTCACGGTGGAGTAGCGCTGTTCGCCCGCAAAACCCGAGCGCGTCAGGATGAAAACGCGCTGGTTCGGAGCTGCCTCGCGTTGCCCTGTGTAGACGCCCTTGGCGTTTTCCAGGGCGTAGCCGTTCAACATGCGCGCGCCCGTTCCCTGATAGGTCGAGTCCATGTGAGCCAATTGGTTTTCAAGCGTGGGCGGGGAGGGCATCATGTCCGGCTCGGTCGCATCCATCCACCAGGCGTCTACGCCTTTGGAGAAGAGCCGCGTGTTGAGCTGCGACCAGAACAGCTTGCGCGCCTCGGGATTGAAGGCGTCGTAGAAGGTGTAGGGCTGGCCGATCCAGTCCACGACGTGTTCCTTCAGGTTGGGCTGGTAGAGAAAGCCCTTGGCGTTCATCTCCTTGGCGTTTTCCGTGTTGGGATTGAACTTTCCCCAGACAGAAATCATCAGGTGGGCATGCAGCGCATGGAGGTTCTTGATCCAACCGTCGGGGTCGGCGAAGCGCGTCGCATCGAACTCGTGCGAGCCCCAGGAATCCGGCCGCCAGTACTGCCAGTCCTGCACAATGTTGTCGAAGGGAATCTTCCGCTCCCGGAACTGCTTCACCACGTCGAGCGACTGCTTGGCGGTCTCGTAGCGCTGCCGCGATTGCCACAGGCCGAAGGCCCAGTTTGGCAGCATGGTCGCCTTGCCTGTCAGCAGGCGATAGCCGGCAATGACCTTGTCCATCGAGGGGCCATAGACAAAGTAGTAATCGGTGCCATCGCCCACTTGGGACCACAGTGCGGTGTCGTCGTCCGGCGCGGGCGTCTTCCACTTGAATTCGATGGTGCTCTGTTGCTCGGGATCGTTTTCAATTCGTACGGAATATTTGTGCCCAGCTTCCAGGGGTACGCGAATCTGGTCCTTGCACGAAAGCCAGTTCTGTCTCCAATGGCTTATCACCAGCTTGCCGTCGAGCCAGACCTTGATGCCACCGTTCGAGTAGGCTTGCAACTGATAATCGCCGGTAACGGGTGCAAGGATGGAGCCGGTCCATGACAGACGCTTCAAGCGCGGCGGCCCGGACGTGGCATCGGCTTGCGCGACAACCGGAGGAAGATGAACAGCAATCTCCGCGGTTTGCCGGGGAGCCTCCGACGCGTCGATTGGCGCAACGGTCAGGCCACCCTGCTTGCCGTTCGCGTCGAACAGGTTGGCCGGCGGAATCGGCGCGAAAGCGCGCAGATCTCCGAAGCGCGTGAACGAAGTGTTGTCCCAGAGAATGCCATAGCCGCTGGAAGAGACAAGGAACGGCACCACTACGTTGGTGTTGTTCTGCCACAGGTCAACGTCAAGGCCCTTGATGTCGAGGCTTCCAAACTGCATCTGCCCCAATCCATACAGGGATTCGTCTTTCTGCGCCTTCCATTTCTGCTGAATGTGGAAGGTTGCTTCTCCTTGCACGGTCGCAGGCTCCAGAGTCCGGCTGCCCGAGGCTTCCGAAAGCACAGGATGCCCGGCTTCGTCGGCAAACGACACGGCTCCTGTTTTCCGATCGACGATGACTTGCAGCTTGGCCGTGGCCAGCGTGAAGCCGGTGCGTGTTTGGCTGATTTTGAAGGCGGCCGTCGGCGGCAGCGCGACCCGGTCAATCGAGGTGCGGCCAAAAAACTTCGTGGAGCGGGAAAACGCCACGCGAACCACGGTGTCCGAAATAATCTGGACGCGAAGTTCGCCGGAGGCCAGTTTCAGGGCCAGTCCATCGGGTTCGCGTTCCATGACGGGTGCGTCGGAAAGTGCCAGCGCCGGAGCGCACAAACAGAGAGCCAAGAGTGCAAGAGAGATCTTCCGCATGGCAAAAGCATAATGCAAACCAGCAACGATTGGGAACAATAAAAGGATTTACTAGCGCCATGACCCAATCACCTGGTCACGGAACTCGGTCTCAGACAGCTTGAAGTTGTACCACCATTGGGTGCCCCCCGGTCTCGATTTTGAGACCGGGGATCCACAAATCTCGATGGAACTTCGTTACCTTGTCAAAGGCCTAGGGATTTACGACCGGCACCTGCAACGTGGAGTCGTGTCCCCGGCCAGAGTAGATGATGATTGTCGCAGGCCTGTATTCCTTGGGTTTCGCGTCCATGATGTTGGACACGAAAACCTGCGGGTTGCGGTCGTAGAGCGGGAACCAAGTGCTTTGCACTTCGACCATCACCGTGTGGCCGGCCTTGAAAACGTGGTCCACATCGTGCAGCGAAAACTTGTACTCCTGCACGGAACCAGCCTTCAACGACGCCGGTTTCTCAAAGGATTTCAGATATCGGCCGCGGAAGATTTCCGCGTTGGTCATCAGTTGGTAGCCGCGCATTTTCGGGTCGGGATCGTCGCCGGGGTACTGGTCGATGAGCTTCACCACCAGATCGTTGTCCGTGCCGGTCGTGGCGGCGTAAATGTTGGCAATCACCTCGCCGGTCAGCGTCAAATCTTTCTTCAGCACCGGCAGCCGCCACACGGCCACATCCTTGCGATCGGTGACAAAGCGCTGGTCTTCGGTCAGCCAGTTATACCACTGCGAGCCTTCGCTGTAGGTGACCTGAATGGGGCGATGCCGGTAGGGAACGGGGTTGGCGGGGTCGCTCAGGTAACTGGTCGTGGACTGAACGGTTGAGCCGCTCCAACTGAGCAACCCCGCGCTCGCCAGATGCAGACTGGTTGGCCGGGATTCGGCTGGAGGAAAGTGCGCATAGCGCTTCCATGTGTTCGAGCCGGTCTGGAAGCTGGCCGTGTCTTCCAGGTCGAAGCCCGCTTCGTCCTTCAAATAATGCGCAAAGAATTTTGCCTCGATCCGAGTGCGATATTCCTTGCCGATCGGCTCGGTGTAGTCGAGGTTGCCCAGGTGGCGCGCGGAAGAGGACCAGTAGCCGTGCCGCCAGGGGCCAAGGACCAGAAAGTTCTGGTGGTCGGTGTCGTGCGGCTCCAGCCGGGCGTACTCCTCCTGCGGGCCGTACATATCTTCCTGGTCGTAGTAGCCGCCTACGGTGAGCGTGGGCACGGCGACGGCGTTCAAGCTGTTTTCGACGCCGCGCGAGCTCCAGGCATGGTCATAGGCCGGGTCTTTGAGAAAGAGCTTCCAGGTCGGCGTCGTTTTGGTGTCGGATCTTTTTACGGCTTCCTCAAAATTTCCGCGTTCGAGGAAAAAGTCGAAGCCGTCGCGCGGTTTGCCGGTCTTGTCCTTGCCGTAGTCGACTTTGACCTGCTCTTTGCCGGATTCCATCGAGAGCACGTAGTCGTAGCCGTAGCCCATGCGGAAGGCGCCGTTGTGGAAGAAGTCGTCGCCCATCCACACGTCGATCATCGGCGCCTGCGGCGAAATGGCTTTGACGGCGGGGTGCGGATTGATGCCGGCCATCATCGCCAGAAAGCCCGGATAGCTGGTGCCGATAAAGCCCGCGCGACCGTTGTTGCCCGGCACATTCATCAGCAGCCAGGCCACGGTGTCGAAGGCGTCGGTGCTTTCGTCCACTTCTTTCGGGTTGTGATGATCGGCGAGCGGCCGGCTCATGATGAATTCGCCTTCGCTCTTGTAGCGTCCGCGAATGTCCTGCGCCACATAGATGTAGCCATCGCGCGCCAGCTCCGGACGGCCCGCGAAAAACGATCCGCGATCAACGCCATCCACGCCGTACGGCGTGCGCTGGATCAGGAAGGGAAGTGGCGCTTTGATGTCGGCGGGCTTGAGGATAACGGTGTGCAGCTTGACGCCGTCGCGCATGGGAATCATCAACTCCGTGCGCTGGTAGTCGTGAAAGAAGTGATGTACGCTCTCGCCCGTGCGGCGATAAACAGACTTGGGCTCATCTGAAAGAAAGACGCTAGAGCCGTGGTCGTCCGCGCCGAGCGTGAAGCGGTAGGTGTTTTTCGCGCCGGGCAGGCCGAATTCGACCGTGGAGAAGGGCTTGAGTTCGCCGGGCAGGCTGCGCTCGCTTTCGACCACGAGCTTGCCGTCCGCGACGTAAAAGCTGAGCGGCGTGTCGGGTTCCTGCGGGTTGGTATACTCGCCGGTCAGAATTTCAAGCGAATCGGCAGCCTGGGCTGCCGATTTCGTATTCGTGGAAGCGGTTTGCGCGCTTCCGGGCAGGGAAGGAAGCAGAGCAAGGCAAAGGGCGGCGAAAGCGGGAACAAGACGATGGCGAATCAAAACTGGAACCTCCTGGAAAAACTCAGCAATTGATCCGGCAACTAAATACTGTCTGGGTGCCCCATCCATATCCGCGTCTTTTTGCGGAAATGGGTGGGAAACGATGCCACTATTTTCTTGCCGGATCAAAAGGAATTAGGCCATGCGCGTGAGGACAGCGTTTCCTCGGGGAACGATTGATTTGGCGCAAAAACGATTGCATTGCCAAAGAGCTGTCATCCTGAGCGATCTTTGCTCGGTGGGGTGGGAAGCGAAGGGAGTCGAAGGACCTGTGGTTGTTCTTCTCTCGGATCGCAATCCAATCGTGCCGGATCAAACAAGCCTATTCCTGCTGCTATGAATTCATATGATCTAATGCGTGTGGCCCGCGTGGCTGTGACCATGCTCATGGTTCTGGCCGCCCGCCATCTCTTCCAGTGGGACAACGCAGCCATCCAGCTCCTCGCAGCCCAGGTTCTCGAACTGGATGGTGGTGTGGCAAACGTGGAAGCGCTCCTTGAGAACATGATTGAGCCGGGCCAGGATGCAGGCGCTCTCCGACGGCGGAATATCGGCGATGGTCACGTGGCAGGCCAGGGCGCTGGAGTCCGAACCCAGACTCCAGACGTGCAGATCGTGCACATTGACCACTCCTTCGACGGTTTCCATGCCGGAACGAATCTCGCTGAGCGAAATGCCGCGGGGCGTGCCTTCCAGCAGAATGTTGAAGGTCTCGCGCAGGATGTCGGAGCTGGTCCAGAGAATGAGCGCCGCGATCACCAGCGACAGAACCGGGTCGATCCAGTTCCGGCCGGTGAGGAAGATGCCCACGCCGCCCAGGATGACGGCGGCGGTTGAAAGCGTGTCGCCAGCCATGTGAATGAAGGCCGAGCGCAGGTTTACGTCGCGCGCCACGCCCCACAGCAGAATCGCGATGATGCCGTTCATCGCCACGCCCGCCGCGGCCACCATCATCATCAGCTTGGGCTGCACCGTGACCGGCGCTGAGAGCCTGTGAAGGGCCGCGATGCCGATCCAGATCGAGATGGCGATCAGCGTAGCCGCGTTGATGAAGGCGGCTACCACGCCTGCCCGCTGGTAGCCGAAAGTCTTCGAATGATCTGCCGGGCGGGATTGAAAGTAGACGGCGGTCAAGCTGAGCAGCAGCGCCAGAAAGTCGGAGACGTTATGGCCTGACTCGGAGAGCAGCGCCAGCGAGTGGGCGCGCAAACCGGCCACGAAGGTCAGCACCACGTAGGCGAAGGTGGCAGCCAGCGAGAAGCGCAGCACAAATTGAGTCCTGCGATCAGCAGGCAACGAGGAGGACGCCGCGTGGAGATGCATGAAAACAGTATACCGGGGGAGGGTATCTGAAGCCAAATGGCTGGAATCAAGCTCATGCGAGCTGATAGCGAGCAGTTGGCCCCACCGCAGGTGTCTTGAGTTGGCCCCACCGCAGGTGGCGCAGGTGCCTACTCGTTGGCTTCGATGCGCCGTCCATGCGGATCTTGCAGGCCGCGCGTGTTCATCCGGAAGAGCGCCGAGAAAGCGCGCATCTGGTCGCGGCTCAGGCTCAGCTCCTCCTCAAAGACAAACCAGCGCACTCCTTCGGTGCAGGGCGGGGTGGTCAGCGAGCCCGTGTAGGTCCAGTAGCCGCGGTCGGCGGGCAGCAGACCGCCCGCGTTCACCATCTCCGTGACTTTTTCGGTTGCACCGGCGGTTTTGGGCAGATGCGGCCATAGCGCGGCCAGCACGGCGTTCGGTGCGTCCATGTTTTCGCGCAGCCGCACGGCCACAATGGCCAGTTTGCCGTCGGCCGAGCGGTGCAGCAGTTGAACCTCCATCTCGGTCAACTTGCCCTTGACCGCCGATTCGCTGGGGTGGCGGAAGCTGTACTCGACCAGCTCATATCGCACTCCGTTGGCCACGATATAGCTGCCGGGGTTCACATGCGCCACGATGGTGCGGCCGTCGTTTTCCAGCTTGACCGACCCGGCGATGTAATGGAATTCGATGGGCTGGAGCGCCTTGTTCAGGTGCGCGCCGCGAATGTCGAGAGGCGACTGCTCATGGCCTTTCGCGCAGGCTTGGTAGGCCGGGTCCAGCTTGCCCCAGACCAGCGGCCCGGTCTTGCCCTGATAGCTCCAGTTGGCTGTCTGTGCGGCGATTTGTGTGGCGGTGAGGGCGGCTACGCCCAATGCAACGGCGGCAAGTGCGGTGAAGCGCATGACAATCTCCTCGATCGAGACAGCATTTTGCCATCCCGCATGAATTCTATTCGATAGACGCACGGGTGGAAAAAAAGAATGGGCCTCTTCGGTTGAAGAGGCCCATTCTTTTGGAACGTTTTGTGAAGAGGGCGTTTACTTGGCTGTGGCCTTCAGTCCGGCCTGCTCGGCCAGGGTGGCAGCCTTGTCGGTGGCCTCCCAGGTGAAGTCAGGATCGTTGCGGCCGAAGTGGCCATAGGCGGCGGTCTTCTGGTAGATGGGCCGGCGCAGGTTCAGGCTCTCGATAATGCCCTTCGGCGTCAGCTCGAAGTTCTTGCGGACCAGTTCGGTCAGCTTGGCTTCGCTGATCTTGCCGGTTCCGAAGGTTTCGACCAGCACGCTGACCGGCTCTGCCACGCCGATGGCGTAGGCCAGTTCGACTTCAGCGCGCTCTGCCAGGCCGGCAGCCACGATGTTCTTGGCGATGTAGCGGGCCATGTAAGCCGCCGAACGATCGACCTTCGTCGGATCCTTGCCGCTGAAAGCGCCGCCGCCGTGACGGCCAACGCCACCGTAGGTGTCCACGATGATCTTGCGGCCGGTCAGGCCGGTGTCGCCCATTGGTCCGCCGATGACGAAGCGGCCCGTCGGGTTGATGAAGTACTTGGTGTGCTCATCCAGCAACGCGGGTGGCAGCACGGCCTGAATGACGTACTTGAGAATGTCGGCGTGCAACTCCTCGTTGCTGACCGAGTCGGAGTGCTGGCTGCTGATCACCACGGCGTCAATGCGCGCTGGCTTGCCGTTTTCGTCGTACTCGACCGTGACCTGGCTCTTGCCGTCGGGGCGCAGATAGGGCAGCTTGCCGCTTTTGCGCACTGACGTCAACTGGCGGCAAAGCTTGTGAGCCAGAGAAATGGGGGCTGGCATCAGTTCGGGCGTCTCGTTCGAGGCGTAGCCAAACATCATGCCCTGATCACCAGCGCCGCCTGTGTCAACGCCTTGCGCAATATCGCCCGACTGCTTGTTGATGGCCGAGATGACCGCACAAGTGTTGGAGTCGAAGCCATAAAGAGCATTGTCGTAGCCGATCGAGGCGACGACGCCGCGCACCAAGCCCTGAAGATCGACGTAGGCCTTGGTGGTGATTTCGCCAGCGACGACGACCAGCCCGGTGGCTGTCAGCGTTTCAGCGGCGACGCGGCTGTAAGGGTCCTGCTCCAGGCAGGCGTCCAGAATGGCGTCAGAAATTTGATCGGCTATCTTATCCGGATGGCCTTCGGTGACTGACTCAGAAGTAAACAAGAAACGATCGCTCAATTTAATACTCCTCCCGTTGCAGGGATTTCAATTTTGGCAGCCTGCCACGAGGACCGCTTCACGCTGGATCACCGGCGCCAGGAGCAAAAAAACTCTCCTGCATCGGACCCACTCTCGCGCAGCATATGCCAGCACCGTCGGGCCAAGCGCCCTGGGATGCATTCTTTCATGGTAATTGTCCCCTGCGTCCGGGGCAAAGGCTCTTCGGTGAATGGGGAGGATTCCGCGCTCAAACGGGTTCAAGGCAAGGTGAACCGCGAATCGCAGCTTTGGGCAGGTGCATCAAAGCTGTTCTGAAAAGACAAGTTGAAGGAAGCACTGAAGAAGTTGAAGTCTTGAAGTGGGCGAGCTAACCAGGCTGCGGAAAGCTCAAAGAACGACGAAAAACTGCGTTCTCGATTCTGCTCTGTGTCAGGGCACGACTTTAGTCGTGCCGTAACTGCCGAAAAATCAACGGGGCCTTTAGGCCCTGAAAGAACGCACGATGTGAAATAGAACGGACGCCGCGCTTTCAGAACTTGATCCGGGAGAGGAGGTGAGCAAACAGCGCGTGCGCCGAGGCTGCGTCCAGGGGCAGCAGCGTGGGCCACCAGCCGGCGCTCAGGCCGTAGTAGCGCACGGCCAGAAAAGCGCCCGCGCCCCCCATCAGCAGCAGCAGAATCGCGCCGATCCAGCGCAAACGGCGCTCCATGGCGTTGCTGCGCTGGATGCGCGCCTTGCCCACATTCGACGCGAATTCAGTCCAATTGCGGTCGTCGTCGACAGCTTGTCCGCTGGCGGCCGTGGCGCGCAGAAACCGTTCGGTCCACTCCTGCTGGTCCAGCCCGACGGCGGCGGCGTAGGCGCGCACAATGCCCTTGCTCAGGATTCCTCCAGGAAGCTGGCCAAAATCATCACTCTCCAGCGCTTCCAGGTAGCGTGGGTTGATTTTGGTGACCGCCGTGATGTGTGTCAGCGCCATGCCGCGAGATTGTCGCGCCTTGCGCAGGTCTTTTCCAAAGCTGCTCATTGCCGACCAGAAAACGGATTGCTAACCCTGTGAGATTTCCACATCAACAATAAACCAGGCATCGAGGACAGTCAAAGAACTCATCTATTTTCTCTTTTATTTTCAGAAAGTTGCTGGTTTTTGTGAACTTGATTAGTAAAAATAATGATTTCCTTGCACTTTCCTGTTGCTCGTGAGCCTGTTCTCTAGGTCTCCGACAGCTTGAAGTTGTACGACCATTGGGTGCCCCCGGTCTCGATTTTGAGACCGGGGATCCACGAACTCGAGGTAACCTCTTTACCTTGTCAGAGCCCTAGTCCCTATTCCCTGATCCCTGCCCCCCTTGCTGTTACCCTGAAGTAAAGGGCTTTTTGGAGCCCATCCAGCCTTTCGGAGCCTTCGCCGGGAATGAATAAACTCATTTTTGCCAATCTGCTGCACCGCCCCATGCGCTCGATCATCAGCGTTCTTGCGGTAGCCATTGAAGTCGTCATGATCCTGTCGATAGTAGCCATTTTTATGGGCATGCTGAACGACCAGAAGCAGCGCACCAACGGCATTGGCGCCGACATGATCGTGCGTCCCTCCAACGTCAGCTTCATGAATGGCGTTGGAGGCGCTCCCATGCCTGTCAAAATGGCCGAGGTCTTCCGCCGTATGCCCCATGTGGCCGTGGCCTCGCCCGTGATTACCAACTTTTCCATGGCCGGTTCGGTCGAGATTCTCTACGGCATCGATTACAAGAGCTACAACGCGCTGAAGCCTTTCGTCTGGGTCGCGGGCGGGCCGTTTCAAAGGCCGTACGACGTGATTGTCGACGATGTCTTTGCGCGCACTCAGGGGCAGCATCATGTTGGAGACACGATTGAAATTCTGAACCACCCGTTCCGCATCTGCGGCATCGTCGAAAGCGGCAAGGGCGGCCGCAAGCTGATTCCCCTTGAGACGCTCGGACAACTGTCCGGCTCCGACGGCAAGGCCTCGGTGCTTTACCTCAAGAGCGACAACGTGGCCAACCAGGGCTTGATTCGGCAGGAGATTGCCTCGACCCGCGGGCTGGAGGGCTACAACGTGCAGACCATGGAAGACCTGATCTCGCTTTACACGCCGTCGAAATTTCCCGGCTTCGATCTGGCGCTGAATGTGGTCATCTCCATCGCCGTGATCGTGGGTTTCCTGGTGATTTTTCAGACCATGTACACGGCGGTGCTTGAGCGCACGCGCGAGATTGGCATTCTCAAGTCGATGGGCGCTTCCAAGCCGGCTATCGTCGGAGTTTTGCTGCGCGAGTGCATGGTGCTGGCCCTGGTAGGCGTGCTGGTGGGCATTGCGGCCACCTTTGGCGTGCGCGAGTTTTTGAGCCTGCGATTCCCCGCCTTCAGCTTCGAGCTGACTGCGGCCTGGATGGTGAAGGGTGCGGTGATTGCCTTTGCCGGAGCTCTCTTCGGTGCGCTTTACCCGGCCTGGATGGCCGCCCGCAAGGATCCCATCGACGCGCTGGCTTACGAATAGGTTTCTCCCGGTTCTTTCTGCTTTGACGAGGCGTGGCCAAGGCTGCGCCTCGTCTTTCTGGCCGGGTCTGCAATGCTGCCGTCGTACACTGGAGTCGTTTTATAGGAAACCGCATGAAGAAACTCGCCATCGGCCTTTGCGTCGCCATCACCCTGCTGCTGATGCCCTGGGGTTTTTACCAAGCCATCTACGCCGCGCCCGATGAGCAGACCATGCACGAAGTGCAGCGCATCTTCTACTACCACGTGCCCTCGGCCATGGTTTCTTTCCTGTTCTTCGCCATTTCACTGGTGGGCTCCATCGGCTTTCTGGCTCTGCGCCGCAGCCACCGGGATTGCGCGCAGGCCGCTGATGCCTGGGCGCTGGCCGGAGCCGAGGTGGGCGTTGTCTTCTGCACTGTTGTGCTCGTCACGGGGCCGCTCTGGGGACGCCGCGCCTGGGGCATCTGGTGGACCTGGGACGCGCGTCTGACCACCACCCTGGTCCTCTGGCTCATCTACGTTAGCTACCTGCTGCTGCGCCGCTTTGCCGCCGGGCCGCAGATGCAGGCGCTGGCCGCCGTGCTGAACATCTTCGGCGCACTCGACGCGCCCATCGTCTATATGTCCAACCGCTGGTGGCGCACCCAGCATCCCGCGCCCGTCTTCGGCGGCGGAGCGGACTCCGGCATCAAGGATCCGGCCATGCTCCACGCCTTCGCCTGGAATATCCTGGCCTGGCTGGCCTGGGGTCTGCTCCTTCTGGCCCTCCGCTATCACGTTGAGCGCCAGCAGCAGCGATGCGCCGCCCAGCAGGCGCAAGAGGCTATCGAGGCCTGACAAAAGCCTTCGAACGAGAGGAAAAAGGATGGATCAAAGCGCACTTCTTGATCACCAGTTCACCGTCGCCGCCTACGTCCTCACCTGGGCCATTCAACTGGGCTATCTGGCTTGGCTTGGCCTGCGCTGGCGGGCGCAGAGGCGCTCGGCCACCCGCTCAATTCGCCGTCCGCGCTGAGCCCAAGCGCCAGCCGGCGCGGCTGAAGCGTGATGGTTCAGCACAACGAGTTTTTCGCAGCCTGTGAAGTCATGGCCCTCGTCCTCGCCGTTGTCCTCCTGAACGAACCTGACGCTTGAAAGAAAACAGAAAAATTATTTAATCTACTTAAAATCAATCACTTGTATAAATGATCGCGTCAGTGGAGAAGCCTCTCCAGCATGGCTCTTTCCCCTCATTGTTCATATTCCACAGGTCGCGGAAGTTCGTTGCGCCTGTTTCCAGCTAAATAAATCCATATTTTTACGCTTTTCTTATTTCGCCGAGGGAGTTTTCGGAATCAAACAGGAAAGAGGAAACGAGAAGGGATCGCCTTCGGTGCTTTGCGCGTTATTGCCTTTGCCGCCAGGGCAACCAGATCGAAGGCCTGACGCATCACCAACATTTGTCCGGAAGATTGGGAGAATGGAATAGATTATGCCCTCCAACTTTGATGAAATGGCTGGCTACCATAATCAAATGGCCGCACACTATCAAGAGATGGCGCAGGCTGCGCGCGCGCGTGGAGATCGCAATGAAGCTGAATTTCTGGCTTCGCAGGCGGTGCGTTACGCGGCAGCCGCCGAGGAGCAGAAGAGCGCGATGCTGGTGGAACCCGGTCCCGCTCTGGTCAATCACCGTTCGCATCCCTGGCCTCCGCCGCCGGAGCCTGTGCGTCATTCGCTGGTCGCCACCCGCTTGCTGTCCGTTCTGAGCGCCATCCGGCATTCCGTGTCCAAGCCGAAAGATCCCTTCAACGGACTGTCGCTCCGCTGAGCGTTGCTACGGCAGCTTGAAGGCTTTGATGGCGATGGCGTTCGGCGAGCGGCCGGTCGGCAGCAGCGTGAACAGCCCATGCGTGCCGGTGCGGACCACGGCGACATCGCCCGAGCGCGCGTCGACCACAAAAAGCAGCAGTCCGGAGCTGGAAAACGCCATGGCCGATGGGCCGTCGCCCACATGGATTGAGCCAACGCGCTTGCCGTCTTCCGTCGAATAGATGGTGACGTACTGAGAGTGGAGATTGGCCACGTAGAGCAGGGAATTGTCGCTGGTGACCAGCCCGCGTACGGGATATTCCCCAATCATATAGGCCCCTCCGACGTCGTTGGTGTTGGTGACGACCTCGGAGATGGAGTTCGACAGCGAGTTCAGGACAAACAGTTCGCCGCCGTCTGGCTTCAGCGCCAACTGCAACGGCGCCTGGCCCACGTCCAGCAAGGCCTCCAGGCGGTCGGCCTGCGTCGGATGCGCGGCTGTGCTGGCCAGGGAGATGACCATTGTCTGGTGGCCGGCCGAGCAGGCAACAAAAGCCTTCGAGGAGTCAGGCAGAACGACGGCATCGCTGGCGCCGGGGCAGCCTTCGAAAACCGCGCGGATGGTGCGGGTCTCGGGATCAATGAGGCTCACGCTGTTGCCGCCGCGATTGGCGGTGACCAGGGTCTTGCCGTCTGGGGAGAGGCGCGCCGCCGCCGGCCCTTCGCCGACGCCGATTAGGCCAATCTCGCGCCGTGCCTTCAGGTCAAGCACCGAGACGGTGTTGGAGCCGGAGTTGGCCACGTAGGCCAGATCGCTCTTGGGGTCGAGCTCAATCGAGACCGGCTGCCGATGAACCGGAATGGTGGCCGCGACAGAGTTGCTTTCCGCGTTGATGACCGAAACTGAACCCTGCGCACCGGGCTGCCCGGCGGCGGCTCCCGAGTTGACCACGTAAACTTCGTTGCGGCTGGGACTGGCGGCGACAGCGACCGGATTCTGTCCGACGGCAATCTCGCGGTCCAGGCGCGCGTTGACCACGTCCAGAACGCTGACCGTGCCGCTGCCGCCGTTGGTGACGTAGGCGAATTCGCGGTAGTTGGGCGGATACTGCGGGAAGTCGTGAGAGCGGCAGCCGGTGATGGCCAGTGCCAGCAGGGCAAAGGCGAAAGGGCGGGTAATCGTGGCTTTCGATACGTTCATGAGATAAATCCGATTTTCCAATCCTGATCTTTGCGCCGGGCTGGCGTCGAAGTTCTCTCTCTATCTAACACCATCGGGGAGAAGAAGGAAGATTGAGACTCGAAATCAGAGCGCCGGAAGGTTTCGGCGTCTGGCTAAAGGCGCTTGTCCCAATAGCCGGGACGGCGCTTGGCATGAGCTATGGCGATGATTTGAATCTCGCGAACGAACTCGCGGAAGTCGACAAAATAGGGATATTGACGAAGCATGATGCGGCGCGTGCCGTGAAAATAAGGCGCGCCCGTCTGAGGCGATTTGCGTAGAGTGCCGAAGGCTGCCCGGAGCGCCGCGTGGAAGCCCAGCGCGGCGGGATTGCTGCGCGCCCAGTACCATTCAAAAGCTTCATTCGCTTCGGCTTCGGCCAGCGGGTGGACGTGCGCTGGCTTCATCCGCGCGGCTTGGACAGAACCTTCGCATCCATGCGGGCAATTACATCGTCGAGCGGAACCATCTCCACGGCACCGGAGTCGATCTCGTCCAGGCGGTGCTTGATCTCGCTTTCCCAGGCGGCTTCGATTTCCGCATCCGTCCCGTCGCGCCCCTCCTGAAGAAGGCTCTCAATAAGCCAGTCCACCTCGCTGGGAGGCAATTGGCGGGCGTCTTCGAGAATCTGCTGGGCACTGCGGTCCATGGAGAGATTGTAGCGCGAAACCACAGAGTTTTCCTATGCTTTCACGGCCTCGGCGCGGATGCCGCGAGGCAGGTTGCGTCCGACCACCGGGGCGATTTGCTCCAGTTCGTTCATCATGGTCGCGAACTGCTCGGGATAAATGGATTGAGGCCCGTCGCTGAGGGCTTTTTCCGGGTGGTTGTGGACCTCGACGATGATTCCGTCGGCGCCCGCTGCGACCGCAGCGCGGGCCATCGGCAGCACGCTTTCGCGCTTGCCGGTGCCATGGCTGGGATCGACCAGAATGGGCAGGTGGCTGAGGTGCTGGACGGCGGGAATGATGCTCAGGTCCAGGGTGTTGCGCGTGTGGTCGGTAAAGGTGCGCACTCCGCGCTCGCACAAGATCACTTCGTAGTTTCCCTCGCTCATCACGTACTCGGCGGACATCAAAAACTCATCCAGCGTTGCCGAAAGGCCGCGCTTCAGCAGCACCGGCTTGTGCAACCGCCCGGCGCGCTTCAGCAGCGAAAAATTCTGCATATTTCGCGCGCCGATCTGTATCACGTCGGCCCAATCGGCCACCAGATCGAGGCTTTCGCTGTCGATGGCCTCGGTGACAATGCGCAGGCCGAAGCGGTCGCGAATCGCGGCCATGATGCGCAGCGCCTCGATGCCCAGGCCCTGAAATGCGTAGGGGGATGTGCGGGGCTTGTAGGCTCCGCCACGGAAAAATTGCGTGCCTGAGGTGGCCACCTGCTCGGCAATGGCGAAGGCCTGTTCGCGGCTTTCGATGGCGCAGGGACCGGCAATCATAGCCAGACTGCGCCCGCCGATCGTGGCGTCGCTTCCGGGGAAGCGGATGACGGTGTCTTCATCCTTCGCCTCCCGGCTGGCCAGCTTGTAGGCCTTGGAGATGCGGACGACCTCCGCCACGCCGGCTAGCCCTTCCAGGTTGCCGCGGTCCACTTCGCCCTTGTTGCCGGTGATGCCGATGGCCGTGCGCTGCGCTCCGGGAAGTGGATGGGGCCGAAGGCCCAACTGCTCAATATGTTCGCAGACCGCCTGGATTTCTTCCGGCGCTGCCTGTGCCTTCATGACAACCAACATGCTTGGCCTCTCGAACCCTAAGTCTAATGGCTGCGATGGCGAAGGGCAATCAGAGCCGTGGCGTGGGCTGATGCAGAGATGCTGTTTCCGTTCTCTAGTCCCTATTCCTTATTGATCCGGCAGCTAAATACTGTCAGGGTGCCCCATCCATTTCCGCGTCTTTTTGCGGAAATGGGTGGGAAGCGATGTCACTGTTTTGTTGCCGGATCAATGGTCCCTGTTTCCTGCTTTTCGTTTTCCCGTTTGCTCCGCTGGCGGGTGTGTGTTAACCTTGATTTCTGTGCCGCGGTACGTGCGAAGTGGTTGTGTGCCTGTGCGTATCGAGGGCTTCCGGGAAGGTTTTCCGGGTGGAATGGGCTGGCGTAGCTCAGCTGGTAGAGCATCTGATTTGTAATCAGAGGGTCGGGGGTTCAAATCCCTTCGCCAGCTCCACTTTCGGAAAGCGAAACGGAGCCTGAAACGGCCAAAAGGTTTTTCCGGCGTTTGGCTTTTTTTTTGCGTCGGGCCTGTCCTCTGTGTGATTCCACTGAGGTGCATGCTTCCTGCGAACCGGAGGTTTTTCCGGACGGGGTTTGATGTGCCGGAGCCGGTTGAATTGCAGGGAGCAGGCGCGGGGAAACACAGTTTCCGGCAAGCGGTTTTTGTTTGCCGGCGTGGGTGAGCACAGGTGGCCGAGTGGTTAATGGCAGCAGACTGTAAATCTGCCGCTCTTTGAGCTACGGAGGTTCGAATCCTCCCCTGTGCACCATGATTTTGCAAGGTAGAAATGCGCTGGGAGTCGCAGCCGGAATGAGCATGAATCGGGCTGCACGAAAGCGTACGGTAGATGTCCTGAAGCGTTCCGGTTCGGATTTGGATCGGAAATATTGGGTGGCGATGGCTCTGTATGTGATCCTGGCGGCGCTGTCTTGGTTTACCCTAGGCAAGGGCAAGGTTTTTGTAGGAAGCACGCTAGTCGAGGTGCGGTGGCTTCCGCTGGTGGTTCTCGGCGGCATGGCCGTGAAAACGGCGTTGGCTCGCCAGGCGGACAAGATCCGCCGCGGCGAGGACGGGAAGGCCGGTTCGGCGCCTCGTGAGTTTTAAAAGAAGGGCTGATGTAGCTCAGTTGGTAGAGCACTCCCTTGGTAAGGGAGAGGTCACCGGTTCAAACCCGGTCATCAGCTCCAAAGTTTTCAGTTGACAGCAGACAGCTACCAGTTGACGGTTGTCGACCGGCAAGGTGGTTGGATAGGCTGCTGAGGCCTCCACCAGCAGGAAAGAAACTGTTCACTGGTAGCTGTTAGCTGTATCGGCGGGAGTAACTCAGTGGTAGAGTCACAGCCTTCCAAGCTGTTGGTCGCGGGTTCGAATCCCGTCTCCCGCTCCAGGTTTGTGGGGTGGGTCCCCGCGAATGGGGCTTGTTCGTGGAATGAGCAGGGTTGGTAACAAGCGGTAGGGATCGAGAGAACCCGAGGCGGGGCATGAAGTTCGAGCAGGCAGCGATAGCCGTCCAGGATCAGCAGGGATTCGCGCAGCTTCGTACGTGGATTGACGCGGCTTTCGAGGCGCGGGACGCGGATGTTTTTCTGAGCCGCGTCAGCCGGGCAAAGCTGCGGATTCGCGACTTCGATGCTATTCTTGAGCGCGGGCTGATTGGCAAAGAGGCTGCGGAAGTCTACGCGGCGTTGCCGGTTTCCGATCAGGCTCTGACTCGCGAGCACTACCTGCAGCAAGTTGAAACGGTGCCGCCGGAACTGAGAAAGCGGTATTTCAAGGTGTACGCCTACTAAGGTCGGGATTCCCGCGAACGGATCTTGGTTCGTGGGGTTGCTGTTGAGGCGCGAGACAGAAAAAGTCTAACGAAGAAAAAGTCTAACGGAAGGGAAGAGATCATGGGCAAGGAAAAGTTTGATCGCTCGAAGCCGCACGTAAACGTGGGGACGATTGGGCACATCGATCACGGCAAGACGACGCTGACGGCGGCAATCACCAAGGTGTTGG
>Ga0255348_1000009_pt1 | contig 147223 bp, 131 predicted proteins | sample CBST25v5metaG_FD_189945 | JGI IMG/M metagenome (GOLD analysis project Ga0255348, IMG submission 189945) | Peat soil microbial communities from Stordalen Mire, Sweden - C.B.S.T-25.v5 | ecosystem: Environmental > Terrestrial > Soil > Wetlands > Peat | place: Sweden: Norrbotten County, Stordalen... | reverse complement strand
CCAACACCTTGGTGATTGCCGCCGTCAGCGTCGTCTTGCCGTGATCGATGTGCCCAATCGTCCCCACGTTTACGTGCGGCTTCGAGCGATCAAACTTTTCCTTGCCCATGATCTCTTCCCTTCCGTTCCCTTGATTCCACTACTGCTTGTTTCTGTCTTGCGTCAGCCCTTTTCGTCCTGAGCCCGCAGATTCAAAACCGCTCTCACTTGCCCTGCGCCTTGCCGATGATCTCTTCGGCAATCATGCGCGGAGCCTCTTCATAGCGCGCAAACTGCATGGAGTAGGAGGCACGGCCCTGGGTGGACGAACGAATGTCGTTCACATAGCCGAACATTTCCTTGAGCGGCACCATCGCCTTGATGACCTGCGAACCGCCTACGCGGCCCACCTTCTCGATGCGCCCGCGGCGCGAGTTGATGTCGCCGATGATGGTTCCCATGAACTCTTCGGGGACCGTAACCTCGACCGCCATCACCGGCTCCAGCAATACGGGGCTGGCCTTGCGCGCTGCTTCCTTGAAGGCCATCGATCCGGCAATCTTGAAAGCGTTCTCGTTCGAATCCACTTCGTGATAGCTGCCATCAAACAAGGTCGCCTTGATGTCGACCAGCGGGAAGCCGGCAAGGATGCCCAACTCCATCGCGCCCTGCACACCTTGATCGATGGGCTTGATGTACTCCCTGGGCACCACGCCGCCCCTGATCTCATTGATGAACTCGTAGCCCTTGCCCGGCTCATTCGGTTCCAGACGAATCCAGCAATCACCGTAGTTGCCCGAACCGCCGGTCTGGCGAATGTACCTGCCCTCGGCCTCGGACTTCTTGCGAATCGTCTCGCGGAAGGCCACCTTGGGCTCGCCCACATTGGCTTCAACCTTGTGCTCGCGCCGCATGCGGTCAACCAGAATTTCCAAGTGCAATTCGCCCATGCCGCTGATGATCGTCTGGCCAGAATCCTCGTCGGTCCGCACCTTGAAAGTGGGATCCTCATCGGCCAGCCGCGACAGCGCAATGCCCATCTTTTCCTGGTCAGCCTTGGTCTTGGGCTCGATGGCCACCGAAATTACCGGTTCGGGGAAGGTAATCGACCCCAAGGCAATCGGAGCATCCGGAGACGAAAGAGTGTCGCCAGTCTTCAAGTCCTTCAGGCCCACGCAAGCACAGATGTCGCCGGCGAAAACTTCCGTTTCATCCTCGCGCTTGTTGGCGTGCATCCTCACCAGGCGGCCAATGCGATCGGTCTTGCCTGTGCGGGGATTCAGAACCGTATCGCCGGTTCTGAGCGTACCCGAGTAAATCCGAACGAAGCAGAGCTTGCCGTATGGATCGTTGATCAGCTTGAAAGACAAGGCCGACAGCGGCTCGCTGTCTTCCGCCTTGCGCGTAAGAATGACCTCGGGCTCCGAGGGATCAATACCCTCCACGGGAGGCTTGTCCAGCGGGCTGGGCAGATAATCGACCACCGCATCGAGAAGCGGCTGAATACCCTTGTTCTTGAAGGCGCTGCCGCAGAGTACCGGGAAAATCTTCAGATCGATCGTGGCTTGGCGAATAGCGGCCTTCAACTCGGCGATCGACGGCGTTTCGCTTTCAAGGAACTTTTCCAGCAGCACATCGTCGGTCTCGGCGACAACCTCGATCAACTGGGCCCGGAAAGCTTCCGCCTTCTTCAGCAGATTGTCGGGAATCGGCTCCACGTCGTACTTCGCGCCCATGGTCTCGTCATGCCAGAGAATGGCTTTCATCTCCAGCAGGTCGATGACACCCTTGAAGTTGGCCTCGGCACCGATGGGAATCTGCAGCGCCACAGGACGCGCGCCCAGCTTCTTGCGGATCGTCTCCACCACAAATTCAAAATTCGCGCCCGCCCTGTCCATCTTGTTAATAAAGCAGATGCGCGGCACGCTATATTTGTCGCCCTGCCGCCAAACGGTCTCCGACTGCGGCTGCACGCCGGCAACCGAGTCAAACACAGCCACGGCGCCATCCAGCACGCGCAAGCTGCGTTCCACTTCAGCGGTAAAGTCCACGTGCCCGGGGGTATCGATAATGTTGATGCGCGTATCGTTCCACATGCAGGTCGTGGCGGCCGAAGTGATCGTGATGCCGCGCTCCTGCTCCTGCTCCATGTAATCCATGGTTGCAGTGCCATCATGCACTTCGCCGATACGATGCGTGATGCCTGTGTAATACAGGATGCGCTCTGTCGCTGTCGTCTTGCCGGCGTCGATGTGCGCCATGATTCCGATATTCCGGCAACGATTCAGAGATACGGTGCGAGCCACGGCAATTCTTCCTTGCGGGCGCTTTGGCCCGCGGTTCTCATTGTTTCAGCGAGCCCGGATCTCCGGGCCCTGTTCAACTGGGGCACAAGTGCCAGCCAGTCTCAAATCTCTTGCGATTTTTGCGCCGCCAGCTTACCAGCGGTAATGAGCGAAGGCCTTGTTGGCCTCGGCCATGCGATGAACGTCTTCCTTCTTCTTCATCGCCGCGCCACGCCCGTTGGCCGCGTCCAGCAGTTCATTTCCCAGCTTGTCGACCATGCCCTTTTCGCCGCGATTGCGGCCGTAGGTGATCAACCAGCGGATCGCCAGCGAGGTACGGCGATCGGGATTGACTTCGATCGGCACCTGATAGTTGGCGCCACCCACGCGGCGGGTCTTGACCTCAAGCAGAGGCTTGCAGTTCTCGACAGCCTTCTTGAAAAGCTTGAGAGCGTCGTCTCCGCCACCCTTCTCCTCCAGGTTCTTCATCGCCTGGTAGAAGATGCCTTGGGCCGTCGACTTCTTGCCGCCCCACATCATCGAGTTCACAAACTTGGTAACCAGCGTGGAACCGTAAACCGGATCCGGCGCTACTTCCCGCTTCGTTACGTGCCCATGTCTTGGCATAATCTTCTAAATCCTCGCGCTTTCGCGCTCAACTGCCTGCCCAAGTCCGGGTTCAATCTTCGCCCCGGAACCGTGTTACTTCTTTCCCTTGGCCGCCGCGCCGCCCTTGCCGCGCTTGGTCCCATACTTCGACCGGCTCTGCTTGCGGTCAGCCACGCCAACCGAATCCAGCGTGCCGCGCACCACATGGTAGCGGACGCCAGGCAGATCCTTCACACGGCCGCCGCGAATCAGCACAATCGAGTGCTCCTGCAGGTTATGGCCAATGCCAGGAATATAAGTAGTGACCTCAATCCCGTTCGTCAGCCGCACGCGAGCAACCTTGCGCAGAGCCGAGTTCGGTTTTTTGGGCGTCTGTGTATACACACGAGTGCAAACGCCGCGCCGCTGAGGTGAAGACTGCAGGGCCGGAGATCCCGTTTTGTACCGCGGAGCCGTGCGCCCCTTGCGAATCAACTGATTGAATGTAGGCAAACTGAAACTCCTTACGCCAAAAAAAACCTTACCCACCAAGTTCGCAGCCGCGCGCAGACTCATGGGGCCATTCGCTGCAAGAGCACACAAAACCCGCTCACGCACACGAAAGCCCTATTTTGCTGCTTCGCGTCTGCCTTCGTTCCAATCTCAGACGAGAACCGGGACGGTGGTCGGGCGTTTCCCCGCTTTACGCGGACAAAGCCAACTCCGTTTCGCCAGTTCCGGCCCGCATAGCCCTCCAAGGTGGAAAACGCGCGGGCGCCGATGCGATTTGTTCCTGCCCTTGCAAGAAAAGAGCAACTTCTGGAACCTGTCTGGCCGGCTAACTGCGCCTGACCATGGGAATCGGCACCGCCAAATCCGTCCTGGCTGGCCTTACCCGTCGCTTCTGTCGTTACGACACACAAACAGGAGCGTTCTTGCGGAACCTTTTAACAATAACAAGAAACCGGGGTGGGGTCAACGGTTTCAGCCCCACCCCGTGGATTTTTCCTGAATTATTCGATCGAGTGCAGCTTCCAGGCTCCATTTTCGAAGGAAAAGTCTGCCTGCCGCTTGACACTCAGCTTGTTTCCCGGGTTGTGGGCAATCCCCACCAGCGGGGCCGGCACACCGTCCAGATTCACGGCCTCACTGAACTGGACCCCCTTGGAGATCGACACGCCAGGAACCGTTTCGTCCTGAACGTCCTTCAGATCCAGCGCTTTAAGATGATTGGCCGCCACCGTCACCACCACGACCGAATAGCGCTTGTCTTCGGCGTTTTCCGGCCGCCACTGAAGCACATCGCCCCCGCCTGGCAGCGTGACCGCTTTTTTGCCCTCGGGCGTCAGTTTGAAGTCGGCCCAGTAGCGATTGGGATAAAGCACGCCCCGCTCCCAATATTTGGCCGCTAGCCCCTCGCCCAGGCCAATCTGGTCCACTACAATATTGGCGCCCACCGCTGGAGTCGCATCATATTTGGCCTGGATCAAGGCCTTCGCCTGGTCTTGCGTCAGCTCGGGCGCGGACTTGCAGCCGCTCAGCAGCAATCCAGCGCCCAAAGAAATCAGCGTCGCTAGAAGAAAAATCTTTCCCGCGTTTTTCACTTTCCCTCCATTGGCCGCACAAGACGGCCTGAATTGGTCAGCGTCGCCATTTTTCTCCTCCCATCCGTCCCTGTCAATGGATTTGATGGGATCGCGCCTTGCCGCAGGCTAGGGGCAGCCTTTTTGAGCGCATTTTCTCAAGAAAAGGTCTGTTTTCCTTCGGATGCGGCATAAAAGCTCAACGCCGCGTCGCCTTGTTCCAGTAACCGTGTGCGTTCAAGCACACCGTAGCGCTCTTCCAGATGTTCCTTGCGACGCCGCTCGGCAATGACCAGAGCGCCTTCAGCCAGCAGCCCGGACGCCGCGCCCCCCAGCAGGCCCAGCGTGCGTTCGTACTCCTCGGCCGCATCGTAGGGCGGATCGAGAAAAAGTACTTCGTACCGTTTTGGCTTTGAACCGGCCCTGATGGCGCGGCGCAGAAAAGCCCCCACGGCTACCGAGTAAATGCAAAATCCCGCCGTCAATCCCAGTTTTTCCAGGTTGCCGCGCAGAACCTTCAGCGCCGCCGGAGCGCGCTCGACAAAGTCCACTTGCACGGCGCCACGGCTGAGAGCCTCCAGCCCCACCGCGCCCGAGCCGGCATAGAGATCCAGAAAGGCCGCGCCCTCAATCCGGGGCGCCAGCACGTTGAAAAGGGTTTCGCGCAGCCGGTCGGTGGTGGGCCGTGTGGACAGTCCAGCAGGAGCCTGGAGAGCGCGAGAACGAAACGATCCTGCAATGATGCGCATCGCCAACCAGCATAAACGAAACGCATCTGCGGCGAACCTTCTACAATCATTTTGTATGCGTGGATGGTCAATACCGTTGGGCCGTTGGATGGGCGTCGAAGTGCGCGTTCATCTCTTTTTTCCTCTTCTCGCGATTCTCTGCCTTGGGCTGAGCGCCGCGGACGGCATGATCCGCGGCCTGGCGCTCTTTATGGTTGTGGTGGCTGCGGTCGCGGTGCGGGAAACCGCGCGGCTGCTGACGACCGCGTGGCTGGGATTGCGGTTGCGCTCCATTCTGCTGCTGCCCATCGGCGGGCTGTACGCCTACGCCGACCCGGAAAGCCAGAAAAAATCCAGCGAGGGCGGCGCGCAGTTTGCCATGGCTCTGGCCGGCCCTGTGGCCAACCTCGCTACGGCGCTCGTGCTGGCGGCGGCGTTTCTGGGCGCCAGCGGTGATCTCCGGCTGCTCGATCAGCCGTGGATTTCCTCCGCGTGGCTGGTGCGCAGCGTGGTTTGGATGCAGGTTGGCTTGGGCCTGTTCCACCTGCTGCCGGCCTATCCCCTGGACGGCGGACGGCTGCTCCGGGGCAGTTTTGCTCGCGAACACGGACTTGCGCCCTCGGTCCGCGCCGTGGCCGGTCTCAGCCAGATTCTGGCGCTGGCCGCCATGCTGAGCGGTATGTTCCTGCATACTCCATGGCTGATCATCGCCGGCTTTTTCATCATGATCGGCGCGCAGATTGAGGATCAGGGCGTCTTTTTCCAATCGGTGGTGGACACGGTGCATATGCGCGAGGTCATGCTGACCGACTTTGCCACCCTCTCGCCCTCCGACACGCTGGCCGACGCCTTGGTGCGCTGCGTTCACTCGTTGCAGGAGGATTTCCCCGTCGTGCGCGGCCCGCAACTGGTCGGCATCATCAGCCGCCAGCGCATCATGGAAGCCCTGCGCACCGACGGCAACGGCTACGTGCAAGGCATCATGTCCAAGGCCTTCCAGGTGGCGCGGCCCGAGGACACGCTGGGCGCGGCCATTCGCCGCATCCAGACCGGACGCGGACTCTCGCTGATTCCCATCACCGAAAGCGGACGCGTCGTGGGCATCGTGAGCGTCCAGAACCTGATGGGTTCCATGTCGCTTCTGGCCGAGCAGCGCCGCCTGGAACACGAGGCCGCCCGTCAGGAATCCCTCTAGGTCTATGGCCGCATGTAGAATCATCAATTTTGGGTGTCCCAGGTCCCGATTTTGGGACCTGGGAAGCCATGAGATCAAAACGCCAAGTCACGCGGTCAAAGACCTGGGAAAATGGAGACTGATAATTGCCGATGGTTACTGATCCTGAATCCCCTCTGGCTCCCGGCCTTTATCTGGTCGCCACGCCCATCGGCAACTTGGGCGACATCACCCTGCGCGCTCTCGATGTGCTGCGGCGCGCGGACCGCATTGCCTGCGAAGACACCCGCCAGACGCAGAAGCTGCTGAACCACTTTGAAATCACCACCCCGACCGTCAGTTGCCACCAGCACAACGAGCACCAGCGCGCCGCCGAACTGATCGAGGCGCTCCGCGCCGGGGGCCGCATCGCCATGGTCTCCGACGCGGGCTTGCCCGGCGTCAGCGACCCCGGAAGCTGGCTGGCGGCCGAGGCGATTGCCGCCGGCATCGCGGTGATTCCCATTCCCGGAGCCAATGCGGCGCTCAGCGCGCTGGTCGCCTCCGGCCTCGCCACGAACGAATTTCACTTCATCGGCTTTCTGCCGGAAAAGGCCGGAGCGCGGCGTACACGGCTCGAATCTCTGGCCGCCGAAATTCAAAAGAACGAGGCCGGGCGCACTCTGATTTTTTACGAAGCGCCGCACCGGATTCTGGAGACGCTGGCGGATTTGGAAAGCGTCTGGGGGCCGGCCCTGCGCGTCGTTGTGGCGCGCGAGCTGACCAAGATTCACGAGGAATTTCTGCGCGGAACAGTGGCCGAGGCGCGCCGCGATCTGGCCAGCCGCGATCGCATTCGCGGCGAGATTACCCTGCTGGTGGAAGCGCGACCGCTGGCCCTGGAACAGGCCGCCGCGGACACGCCCCTGAAGATTGCCGACCGCATCGCCCGCCTCCAGGCCGAGGCCGGACCCGAGGCTCGCATGGACGAAAAGGAAGCGCTCAAGCTGTTGGCGCGTGAGCTGGGCCAGTCCAAGAGTGAACTCTATCGCGAACTGCAGCGGGAGCGCGCCCGCCGCCGCTAAGTTTTGTTCTATTCCCTATTCCCTGCTTTCCGCTTCCTTCTTTTCCCGTATCTCTTCCATCAACTGCTCCACCTGCTCCCGCTTGCGGCTGCTCATGTCCAGGAAGCGAATCCCCACCGTACGCCGGTCGTGGATGCCCTGAATGACGCCGCCCAACCGGAAAGCAAGCCCGTCCAAGCGGAACTCGACCTCAATCCGTGTATAAATGCCCACCGGGAACGGTTCGTCGGTGCGGATGCGGCAACCGCTCAGGCTCAGGTCCAAAATGCGGCCCGGCAACCGGGATGCAATCCGGATTAGATCGATCACGGCCGAAGTATCGACCGCCTCCCGGCAGGCCTCGCGCCGTTCGCGCATATTGGGCTTCGCGCTGGCCTGGACTGAGGTTTGCGCCGTCACGGCCTGCGCCGGAGCCTGAATCGAAGTCTGCGTCAACGACGGCGCCGGAGTCTCCAGTTCGGATGGCGGTGCGACCTTGGCCTCCAGGGCCTTCGGGACGGCGGGCTGTTCTGCCGCCGGGCACGGCGGCTCGGTTTGCTGCACAGAAACCGGCTCAGAGGCTCTGGTAACCTTCTCTGCCTCGATCACTGCCTTGGCCTCGGAAAGCGTCTCGACCAGCTCTGCTTTTCGCCGGTTGGGCACACTGACAAAGCGGACGCCAGCCAGATGCCGGCAGTCCGTCCATTGAATGGTGCCGCTGAAACGGAAGGGAAGCCCTTTTACCTTGAAGTTGACCTCGACCGCCATTGTGGATTCGACCGGAAGTCGCTCCAAAATGTGCACGCGGCAGCCGCCCAGGCTCAAGTCCAAAATGCGGCAGGGAACGATGGAACCACTTTTCAGCAGCAGTAGATGGGCATCTTCCTCCACGCCATAGCGGGGCACGGCCCGAAGGTCTTCTGGCCTAGCCACATGCTCTTCCACTTTTTCTGCAGCTTCCATCGCCCTCTCCGCCCGCGGGCTGAAAAAATCAGTTTTTTTCAGCCGGTTTCCAAGGGCGTCCGGGTGCGGACTGCGCGGCTTCGCGGCCCTTCAGCCGGTCATACTCGTGCAGATCGCTGACGCTGCCAAGCGCTTCGTTGTACAGATTGCCGACACCCATCATCTGCTTCAGCTCCTCGGTGAACCGATGAATTGCGTGCAATTGACTGGCCGTCGCGGGAAGCTCAAATTGGGAAGTCTTAATGAACTTCTGGTAACCGCGATCCAGCAGCAGGGCCACCTGGTCGCCAACCATCGCTCCGGGAGGCACGGCAAAGACAACCCGCGCCTTTTCGCCCTCGGCTGCCGCCAGGACAGCCCCGGCTCCATGCTTGCTGATCAGCACGCCGCCCGGAACATCGGCCGAAGGCGTCAACGCAAAGGAATGCTTCAGCAAGGCATCCAGAAGCTGATCAAAATTCGGATTGGAGAATTTCACAATCGCCTTCCAGTCTACGAGGTGCGAGGATATGAAAGCGGGGTTCGGCAAAATCTACTAGTGAACTCCAATCTCGCACACACGGAGCAAAGGCCGCAATCCCCATGAAGATCGAAAACGCACCAGCCAAACTCGGTTCCTCGTTGCCGGAGCGCATCGGCAACACGCCGCTCATCCGGCTCGACCAGATCGTTCGCGATCTCAAAGGCATCACCCTGTTGGGCAAGGCGGAGTGGGCCAACCCCGGCGGCAGCGTCAAGGACCGAGCCGCCGCGGCCATGGTGCGCGACGCCATTGCGCGCAAGCTTCTTGCGCCGGGCAAAACGCTGCTGGATTCCTCCACCGGCGACCACGGCATTTCGCTGGCCATGCTGGGCGCGGCGCTGGGCATTCCGGTCCATCTGGCCATGCCCACCAGCGTTTCCGCCGAGCACAAGCGGATCCTGGCCGCCACCGGCGCGACCGTGGACTGGACCGATCCAGCCAAAGGCGCTGATGGGGCCATTCTGCGCGCCCGCGAGCTGGCCGGCAACGACCCGGACCGCTTCTGTTTTGTCGATCAGTATTCGAACGACGCCAACTGGCTGGAGCACTTCCACACGACGGGGCTGGAGATCTGGGAGCAGACGGCAGGGCAGATCACGCATTTTGTGGCCGGCCTCGGCACCAGCGGCACCTTCATCGGCGCAGCGCGGCGGCTGAAGGGCTTCAAGGCAACGCTCCAGGCCATCAGCGTCCAGCCCGACGCGCCTTCGCACGGCATCCATGGCCTGCGACACATGGGCTCGTCCATTCTTCCGGCGATTTATAACCCGATTCTGGCCAACCGCGCCGTCGCGATCGAAACCGGAGCCGCCCACGCCATGGCCCGGCGACTGGCCCGCGAAGAGGGCTTGATGGTGGGCGTCTCGGCCGCCGCGGCCGTTGCCGTGAGCCTCGATGTCGCACGCGAAGAAGCCGCTGCCGGCCGCACGGCGGTCATTGTTGCCGTGCTTCCCGACGCGGCAAGCAAGTACCTCTCCGAAGGCTTCTGGGAAAACGCCTGAGCCAATGCGCCGACACATCTCCGCAGCCCTCATCGAACGAACAGTAGGAGATCTTTGGACTGCAGAATTAATCTGCAAGATTTCGAAAAAATAAATAGGGGGGAGGGGCCGTTCAATGGTGCGAGCTGGCTGGAGTGCAAGTTCCTTTTTCATGGTGCGCTGCTGGAAGAAAATAATCTGCAATTACGTCCAAAGCACGGACACATTTTGCAGTTGTTTAGCACTTTTAGAGCATTTTCGGAATACCTATAGACTTTTCAATGGATCTGGAAGGTGGCTTTTTCTTGAGGAAAAAGCCACTTAGCAGCATGGCTTCGGTCTACACCAATTCCGAAAATGCTGTAGTGTCTTGAATCAGAAGTTCGAGCTTCTTGCAAAATCCCTTCAGGCGATTGCTTGTGTCAGGGCACATCCAGCAACGAACTTTATCGCCACCTGTTCAGCCCTTGAGAGCAATTCGTCTTTGCCGCCCCATTTCCGGTCCTTTTGCCTTTTTTCTGGCGAAAGGGCGGATTACCACGAACCCGTCACGGATGCACAATACTGCTCGCCCGGCCTGCCGAAGGCAGTTGGCCCCACCGCAGGTGGCAGGTGGCTAGCGGGAAATCTCCACCGGGCCGGACCTTCCCGCCTCCTGGAGATTGCCTTCCGCCTTGCCGAAAATCATCTTTCCACTGGCGGTTTGCAGCACGCTGGTGACGGCGATCTCGACCGGCTTGCCGATCAGCTTGCGCGCGTGATCGACCACAACCATGGTCCCGTCGTCCAGATAGCCCACCCCCTGGTTGAGTTCCTTGCCTTCCTTCAGGATGAGCACCGTCATCTTCTCGCCGGGCAGCACCACGGGCCGCAGCGCGTTGGCCAGATCGTTGATGTTCAGCACCTCGACGCGGTGCAGATGGGCCACCTTGTTCAGGTTGAAGTCGTTGGTCACGACCTTGGCCTCGCGCTTCTTGGCCAGCTCCAGCAGCTTCAGGTCCACTTCGCGAATGGCCGGGAAATCGTCGGAAACGATCTGCACATGGAGGTTTTTATTCGACTGCATGCGCTGCAGCATATCCAGGCCGCGACGGCCCCGCTGCCGCTTGGAACTGTCGGTCGAGTCGGCCACGGCCTGCAACTCGCGCAGCACAAACTCCGGAACCACCATCACGCCGTCGATAAAGCCCGCTTCGGCAATGTCGGCGATGCGGCCATCGATAATGACGCTGGTGTCCAGCACCTTCACACCGTGGCGGGTCTGCCTGTCGCCCGCGAAAAGCGCGCCCAAGTTCATCTGGTCGCCCTTGCTAGCGCCGACCAGCAGTCCCACATAGGTCAGCAGCAGCAGAATGACAAGCTGCAGCGCGGAGGAGGTTCCGCTGGGCAGCACCGCATGGCGCAACACCAGGCAGAACAACGCCGACACACAGATGCCCACCATGCCGCCAGCCACCGCGCCCATCAGCCGTTTCAGGCTCAGCGCCCGCACCTGGAGCTCAAAGGCAATGGCCGCGCCAGCCACTCCCGCACCAGCCACGGCACTCACCCATCCTGTCATGCCAAACGGATGAAGGAAAAAACAGACCCCGGCAAGAAGGGCCACAAAAAGAAGACGAACCAGAATCAGGTTCATAAAAGGCCAGCCCCGCTGGCAGGGGGAGAAACCCTCCAGACCGGGTATGGATAGGGAGTATTCCACCCCCTTGCGGCGGCGTCAAGCTACAAAAGAACAGGGGATAGGGATTAGGGGTTAGGGATTAGGAAAGCATCAGCAAGATCAGCTTTTTTCAACGGCGCAAAACTCCGGATGCTTCACCCTCGACGCGCTTCAAGTTTTTGCGCCTAGGTGTGGAAGCCATCGCCCAGAGGCTTCCTTGCCTTCCCTGCCGGGGAAAAGTTCGGGGGAAGTGAACAATGTTTTTGCTATTCCCTAACCCCTAACTCCTAATCCCTAATCCCTGCTCTTACGACGCAATCGCCATCTCCATCGCGGGAGCCTGCCGCAGCGAGCCCTTGCGGGGACCGCGCTTGCGGGCGCTCATGATCTTGATGCGCTCCAGCAGTTCCTGCGGCGAGCAGTTCTTCTTGGCCAGCAAGGCATCGGCGGCGTGCATCTCGCCGACCATCTTCTGCGGGTCGCCCAGCAGAATCATGGGCACATGCGAGGCAATCGCCTTCAACCGCTCCACCAGTTGGCAGCCGTTCATCTGAGGCATGGCAAAATCGGCCAGCACCAGATCCACGGGGTACTCGGAAAAAAGATCGATGGCGTTCTGTCCACTGGTGGCGGAAACCACCCGATATCCGTTGGTTGCCAGCATGAACGTGAGTACGGAAAGCTCTTGTTCGTTGTCATCTACACAGAGAATAATTTTTTTCGGTCTCATAATTTTGCGCATCGACTCCTTGAAACAGTTTTGGGTCCGATTGGGAACACTTCACCTGTGCCCGCTCTTGTGGCAGGTTGGCACCGTAAAGTTCCGAGGCTCGGTGACTGGAAGCGGACCAGCTCTCTCCTGGTTGATCTTGCACACGGATTGCCTAGCGTTCCACGCGCGCCGTCTTAGAGGGAACGGCGAACCAGCGACGCGGCAAGCGGCATTCGAAACACAGGAAACTGATTCCGCTCACAATCGGAATTGTGAATCGTACCTGAAGCAAGACCGGAAAAATTCCGGTTAAGTTCCTTCAATGAAACCCAAGACTACGGGGCTCCAAAGTTTCTGTGAAGAGGGAAGATGAGGCGAAACCTGGCGTGAAAATTCGCATGAAACAAGCAAAAGAAGGCTAGATTGAAGCGATACCATCACTTGCGTTCATGAAAACCTGTTGAAAGCGTGTGTATTGCGGCAGGAAAAGGGGTCGCTTTGACCCAAGAACGGTGCGGCCGGTGCGACGCATATCTGCGACCCTCGGCAAGACCGCCCCGGCATCGACGCCTTGAATCCGAGCAGAAACCTCAGCCGCTGCTCTCCGGGTGCTGCATATAGGGTGCAACAACAAGGGCCGCGGCCTCACACAGGTGAGAGACCACGGCCCTTGTTGTTCCTCTCTGGACAAGAAAGACTGAAAATGCGCTGTCTTTTACAGCTCGATCAGCGGTCGCGGCAGACGCGTCCTGGCGCGGTCCAGGAAGAGCCTCATGCGCAACGCCTCGGAGCGCTCGACAGCCACCAGGCGCATCTGCCTGCGGATGTGGTCGCCATCGAGCAGCCGATCCGCCTGCGCTTCGTCAAACTCCGCATCCTTCTCCAGCCGCGCAATCCGCTCTTCGAGGGTGCGGCGAAATCGGGGACTGATCTCAAAGCCATCGCTGGCTGCACACCGAGTAATCATGGCAGGCTCCTGAAGAAAAACTTCGCACCTCAAAAAAAAGTACATTCGAGGCTAAAGTTTCTCTGAATTCAGTCGATCTTAATAAAGAATTGTATGCAGCGCCAGATTACCGAGTGGCGACACTTAAGTAATTTATTGTCTGAAAATGAAACACTACTGGCGCTTTCCGAGACTTTTTGCACAGATCGAACCGCCCGCTGCGGAATGCAATGCGAGTTTTGTCTCGCCAGGGCCTGGCTTTTTTGCAAAATCATATTTCAAAATTGCCAAGACGCGTTTCGCGAGCCAGCTTTGTGTCAAAACAGGCTCTGTGTCAGGGCACGACTTCAGTCGTGCCGAGAGATGATCAAAAAGATGTTGGGCTTTAGCCCCTGCGTCTATTTGTTTTCAATTGCTGCATTTTCGCAGCGGCTAAAGCCAGGAAATCCGAATGGGCCAATAGCGGCACGACTAAAGTCGTGCCCTGACACGAAGCGGATTCTTGAAACACGCTCTAGTTCTCCGGCGCGGGCGCGTAATACCCCTTGCGAACCTGCACCTTCATGCCGTCTCCACTGCACTCGACGGAAAGCTTGCGAAAGGTGCCGTCCAGCTTGGTATTCGTCGGCGTGTAGCTGGCCACGTACTGGGTCCGCAGCTCATCCTCGATCTGCTGAAAGGCTGCCTCCAGCTTTTTGCCGTTGTTGCCCACGTCGATCAGCCGTCCGCCGGTCTCCTCGGCCATCTTCTTCATCGCCGAGAAGCCGCTGTAGCCGAAGCCGCCGTAGAAGCCCCGGTCGGCAATCAAAATTGTGTAGACGATGACGTTGGACCGTTGCGCCGCCGCAATCGCCTCGTTGAGCTTGACGCGGCTGCCCTGATCCTCGCCGTCGGTCAGCAAAATCATGGCCTTGCGGCCCGTCTCCTGGCTCATTTTCTGGTTTGCTGCCAGGTAAACCGCGTCGTAGAGCAGGGTTCCCTTGGGCGCGCCGATGGTCGGAACGGTGCCGCCGCCCGCACCGGGAATGCCCGCCGCGCCATTGCCGCCAGCATCGTTGATCTGCGCCTTACCCATGGCCCGCGCCAGTTGCCGCGAACTGTTCGTGTAGTCCTGCAACAGGTCCACATTCACGTCGAAGGAAAGCAGAAATGCCTCATCCTTGGGCTTCAGCACCCGCTCCAGAAACTGGCTGCCCGCATCCTGTTCGAGCGGCAACACGCGGTACTGGCTACTGGAGGTGTCCAGCAGAATTCCCAGGGTCAGCGGCTGGTGCGTCTCGGCCACAAAGTTCTTGAGCGTCTGCGGCTGCTTGTCTTCCAGAACCGTGCACTCGCCCCGGCTCAGATGCGGAACCAGATTCCCGGCCTTGTCCTTGACGGTAAAGAAGACATCCACCAGGTTGACGCTGAGCTTGAGCGTCGCCACCGGCGCTTCCTCTTCCGCCTGAGCCGGCGCAGTGCTGACCGGGGAGGCGTCCGGCGACGGAGCAAGCTGCGCCCATCCGGCCGAAACCAGCATCGGCAGGCCGAGCAACAAAGCGAAAACTCTCCACTGACTCCGCATTCTGGTCCTTTAGACGGAATTCGTCCCGTGAAGAGAGCATACTCGAGATCTTTCCTCTCGGGTCAAACCAGCGCGGTGCTGGCGCGTCTGATACTCTGACCAGTACAGCCCTGTTTCCGCTGGCGCGAGTCCAACCGCAGCCTGTTGAATGGGTAGGGGCTGTCAACTGCCGGCTTACGGCTGGCAACGGCATTTTGGGAGGAAGAGATATCTTGAAGCTAGGTTTAACGGCAATTGCGCTGGCCGCGCTGCTCAGTTCGAATGCATTCCTGTGTTCTGCCATTCTGGCCCAGCAGCAGCAGGCCACGGTGCCAGACGCCCCTACGCCCCAAGCGCCACAGCCTCTTTCTGACGTGACCGGCCCGATTACTCCCGGCAAGGGCGCCGGGGAAACTCCGTCCGAAGGCACTTCTTCCTCGGACTCCCAGGTTCGGCCAACGAGCGAGGCTCCCTCCAGCCAGGGAAAGGACACGGTTCAGACCGCCCCGCCAGAAACGCCCGCGGCTGGCGAAGGCGTTGACAAGGTGACGACTCTCGTCATGCACGTGAACTTCGTCGAAGTTCCGGTCACGGTCAAGGACTCGAAGGGAAAGCTCGTCGCCGGGCTGACCTATCGCGACTTCAAGATCTTCGAGAACGACACCCGCCAACCGCTGGCCTTTTTCACCACGGACTCTTTCCCGCTTTCGATCGCTTTTGTGATTGACCAGAGCCTCACCTCCGACGTGATGGCCAAGGTGAACAATTCGCTGGGAGCCATCCAGGGCGCGCTGACGCCCTGGGACGAAGTGGCGGTCTTCTCTTACAACAATGGCGCCCAGGAGCGCACCGGCTTTACCGGCGCACAAAGCAAGCGCCTGCCCGCCGTGCTGGCCCTGACCAAGGAAACCGGCCGCGACATGCTGGTGCCCATCAATGACGGCCCGCTGGCTGGCTGCTCAATCCGCCAGAACGGCGGCTGCGTTGACCCCAACCTGCAACCCGGACGCTCGGCGGGCGGCAACTCCTTCATGACGATTCCCAAAGAGATTCACACCCTGAATGACGCCATCCTGGCCGCTGGCAAGGAGCTCTCCACGCGCCCCAAGGGACGCCGCCGCATCATCTACGTCATCAGTGATGGCAAAGAGTACGGCAGCAAGGCCACCTACAAAGAGGTGCTGAAGTACCTGGAGACCAACAAGACCGCTGTTTACGGAACACTGGTCGGCGACTCGGCCCGCTGGGGCGAGGGATACGTCAGCCGCATCCACCTGCCTTTCACCATGAATGACAACATCCTGTCCAAGTACGCGCTGGCCACCGGCGGCACGCTGGACTCGGAAGGCAACCTGAACGGCATCGAGAAGAGCTACGCCAAGATCGCCGAAGAGGCGCGGAACCAGTACACGCTGGGCTACTACAGCCACCAGCCGGTCATCGACGGCAAGTTCCGCAAGATCGATGTACGGCTGGACCGGCCCGGCATGGAAGTGATCGCCAAGACCGGCTATTACCCCTCCGCGCAGGACTCCCACTAGAACGCTGGACGTTTTACAAAAGTTGGGTGCCCCAGGTCTCGATTTTGAGACCTGGGATCCACGAACTCGATGGAACTTCTTTACCTTGTCAGAGACCCAGGGCAGTTCTCCCAACCGGATCACAAGAACACGAAAGGCCTGTGCAATCGCACAGGCCTTTCTGTTTGCATCAATCAACTCACGCGTCTTCGTCGAAAGCAACCGGACACACACAAACCCCGCCCGGAGCCTTGCGGCCGCAACATTCTATTTGGGCTGGTCCACGCCTGGGCCGGCCGGCTTCACGGGCGCCGCATTCTGCGCGACCGTCGGCGCGGGAGCAGGAGGCGCAACGGGAGCAGCAGGCTCATCCGTGACTCCTTTGAGCCCTTCCTTGAAGCCCTTCAAGCCTTCGCCCAACCCCTTGCCCAGTTCCGGCAGCTTCTTCGAACCAAACAGCAGCAAAGCAACGACAGCAACCACCAAGATGTGCCAGGGCTGAAGTCCGTCCATAATTGATCCTCCGAGCGACGCGCTCCAGGCCGCCGCAAACTCACTGTCTTATTGTCGCACAAAGGCAATTGTCCACACAGAAGGCAGCGTCCAGCCGAAGGCTTTTACTGACCCCTGATCTCTGTTCTCTGTCAGTTCACCTGCGCCGGCTTGCCCAGCCGCTCGGTCACCATGGAATAGAAGGAGCGCAGGTCTTCCTCGTCGCCTTCGGTCAGCCGGCGATAGACCTTCAGCAGCGGAAAGATCCACGAGCCGCGCACTTCGACGGCCGGAACCGCCGCCACGCCGCCGGGATACTGCGTCATCTCCCAAATGCCGGCATAGCGTCGCCGCAGCACTTCGCCCAGGTAGCTGCCCCAGAGCCGCACCTCGAAATCCAGGTCCAGTTCGGGGCTCTCGCCCACCCGCACCAAAATTTCGTCCAGCGCATCGATCGATTCCGAGGAAAAGTCGAGCTGTTGCTTGAACTCGGTCAGGCCAAGCTCCGCCGCCGCCCGCGCATAGCCCTCCATCATCGCTCCCAGGTCGGGGAAGGTCGACGATTCCAACTGTTCACGCAAATCGGCAGAGCGTCTCATCCAATCACAAGAGTACACGTCCCCACGCCGCCGGAGACGGGCACGCGCAGCGCAGTCAGGACATGAAAATGGTATAGGAGCTGCCCGGTTTGTGACAGACTGAAAGTTGTTGTGGAGGATTCCTCAATGAAAGCCCTCAAGTTTCTCGCACTTGCCGCCCTGCTGGCCGTCAGCGCTTTCCCGGCTCGCCCCGCCACCCGCGACATCTACCCTGCTCCGGAGCAAGCCAGGGCCGATCTGGCCGCCGCGCTTAAAACCGCTGCCGCCACCCACAAGCGCATTCTGCTCGACTTCGGCGGCAACTGGTGCCCGGACTGCCAGATGCTGGATCTCTACTTCCACGATCAGGCCAACCGGCCGATTCTGGAAGCCAATTTTGTGCTCGTCCACGTAAATATCGGCCACATGGATGCCAACCTGGAGATCGCCAGGGAGTACGAAATTCCGCTGAACAAAGGCGTCCCAGCGCTCGCCGTTCTGAGCGACACGGGCCAGCTTCTCTATAGCCAGAAGGGCGGCGAATTCGAGGACATGCGTAACATGCAGTCCTCGGCCGTCACGAAGTTTCTTTTGCAGTGGAAACGTAACTGACACACATGCTGGCGATGGGGCGTTTATTGAGTACTTACACGCATTTACCAGCCAAGTACCATTCGCTGATGGCGTCGAATCCCGGCAGCGTGCTGCTGCAAACATCGCGATTTGATGCCGACAATGATCGTAGTTACCTCTTTACGCACCCTGTGCGTACGCTCTCGGCCAGCGGTTCTCTGTTCAACGAAATCGAGAAAGCGCTGGCGGGCGGAGCCTATGTTGCTGGCTTTCTCGCTTACGAGTGCGGAGAAGGCCTGAAGGCAGTGGGAGATCGCGGCCCGCAAGACAAGGGCATGCCTCAAGCTTGGTTTGGCGTCTATTCCAAGGCATTTGTCTTCAACCATCGCGCGGGTAAGTTTGAAGGCGAGACGCCAGACAAATTTCTGCAAAAAAACGTACAGCCTGAGCAAGGCTTTAATGTCCAGAATCTCTTTTTCGGTATTTCCAAGATAGATTATGCGCAGAAGATTGCGGCGATTCAGGAGTACATCCGCTCGGGCGATACCTACCAGGTGAACTTTACCGATAAGTTGCGATTCGATTTCTCCGGGTCACCAGAGGCCCTGTTCGCAGCACTCATTGAAAGCCAACGGGTACAGTACGGCGCGTTCCTTCATGCGGATGATTGGCACATATTATCGCTTTCGCCGGAGTTGTTTTTCCGCCTGAAGGATCGCCGAATTGTCACGCGTCCAATGAAAGGCACCGCACGACGCGGCGCGAACTCGGCGGAAGATGCCGTCATCGCGCACTGGCTACGAAACGACATGAAGAATCGCAGCGAAAACGTGATGATTGTGGACCTGTTACGCAATGATCTGGGGCGCATTTGCGAGTACGGAAGCGTGCAGGTGGATCAGCTCTTCGCCGTAGAAAAATACAAGACGCTTTTTCAGATGACATCGGAAATTTCTGGAGATCTTCGGCCCGGAATACGCTATTCCGACATCTTTGGCAGCCTTTTCCCCTGCGGTTCCGTAACTGGTGCGCCGAAGCATCGCACCCTCGAAATCATTCAAGAGCTGGAACACGAACCACGCGGTGTGTACACGGGCGCAATCGGCTTCTTTTCCCCGAAACACGAGGCTATCTTTAGCGTTCCCATCAGGACTGTAGTCCTGGAGCAAAACCATGGAGTAATGGGCGTTGGCGGTGGCATTGTTATCGATTCGCAAGCAGAAGACGAGTTCCGTGAATGCCTGCTGAAATCCGAGTTCCTTACCCGTCGCAAAGAGCCATTTGAGCTGTTGGAAAGCATTCTTTGGAATGATGGTTATGGCTTGCTGCCGCTGCACTTGGAGCGGATGGAATTATCGGCAATGTATTTTGGATTCAGCTTCGATCGCAAAGCCATTCTTGCGGCGCTGGAGGATGAGGAGAAACATTTTTCGTCCGAGGCGCAAATGAAGGTTCGAGTCCTTCTGGCTTGCTCTGGCGCGGTAAAGGTCACGCACGCTCCGGTGGCAAAACCGGCGAATGGAGGAAAAATTACGGTTTCTTCCATCCGCGTTTTCTCGGGCGACCGATTCTTGCGGCATAAAACGACCTGTCGCCAACTCTATAACCAGCAACACGAACAGGCCATTCGGCAAGGCTATGAGGAAACGCTATTTCTGAATGAACGAGGCGAGGTAACAGAAGGCTCCATCAGCAACGTATTCATCGAGAAGGATGGCCGTTGGTTTACGCCTCCCGTTGCCTGCGGATTGCTGCCGGGGACTTATCGGCGGCATTTGCTCGAAACCATGCCCGAGGCAGTGGAAAAGATCTTGCGTTTGGAAGACCTTACATCAGCGAACGCAATTTACATCTGCAATGCCATACGAGGCTGCCGAAAAGTTACGCTCGACCCGGCGGGCAATGCCTGACAAAAACCTAATTACTGGCTGGAAATCGCCCGGTCAATCTCTCAGTTCAGCGGCGCCAGTTGCTTGGTGTTTTGGTAGGTATAGATAATGCGATGGGCAACGGTGATGGTCGAAAGCACAGCCAAGACCCACAGCACCGGGGCCATCGCGTCCCAATGGTTGAACAGGGCGCCGATAATCACCAGCACGATGCGCTCCGGCCGCTCCATGAAGCCCACCTTGCACTTGCCGATGAGAGCCTCGGCGCGGGCGCGCGTGTAGCTGACCATCAGCGAGGTAACCATCACAAAAGCCACCAGCACAACGTAGCGGAAGCGATTGATGCGGCCATAGTAGACCAGCAGGCCGAAGAACAACACCACGTCGGAGTAGCGGTCGATGACCGAATCAAAAAAGGATCCGAAGACGGTGACCTGGTGGGTGCGCCGCGCCACGCGGCCGTCGACCATGTCGAACAGGCCCGCGCCGAAAATCACCATGCCCGCATAGAAAAACATCCAATCGGCATTGGCTGCGTTGGCGTGGCCAAAGAAGAACGCGGCCACGATGTTGATGATCAGGCCGATGAAGGTGAGCGCGTTGGGTGAGATTTTGGTCAGCGCAAGACCGTGAACAATCCGGTCGAGAAGCCATCCGCAGGCTGCGCCAAAAGCGCTGGTCCAGGTACTTGCCATTTTCCCTACTTCTGTACTTTGTCCGCCGCAGCTTCAGCATCGGCAGCTTCTTCGTCGTGAATCGTGCGCAGTTTCAGCACTTCCAGATTGCGCTTTCCCTTGGGAGTCACGACGTTGGCGGTGTCGCCCACACGCTTGCCCACCAGGCTGCGGCCAATGGGCGAGGTGGTCGAAATCAGCCCCTTCGTCACGTCGGATTCCTCGCTGGTCACCAAGCGGTAGGTGATTTCCTCGTCCTTGCTCTCGTCGTAAACCACGACCGTCGAGCCAAAGGCGACCTTGTCCCTGGGAATGTTGGCCAGATTGACCAAGGAGAACTCAGCCATGCGCCGCTTCAACTGGCTCAGGCGCGCATCGACAAACGTCTGGCGCTCCTTGGCCATGTGATATTCGGCGTTCTCAGAGAGATCGCCCATGGCCACCGCCTTCTTGATTTCAGCAGGCAGTTCGTGGTTGAGCTCATACTCAAGAGCTTCGATTTCCGCGAGAAGTTTCTCTTTGATCCGATTATGCTGCATTCACATTCCATAGCGGCTGAGCTTTTCTCGGCTCAGGCTTCAAAGTAAAAATACTTGATCTCTTATTATACGCGAATGAGAAGAAGTGAAGAGGGGTTAGGAGTTTGGGATCAAGCCCGGCGTTCCCTGATCTCTGATCTCTGTCCTCTGTCCTTCCAAGAACGATTGCAAGATGAGCGTGGCGGCCACCTGATCGACGACTCGGCGATGTTCCTGGCGGGCGTGACCGGCTTCGTAAAGAATCTGATGCGCCTCGCGGCTGGTCAGCCGTTCGTCCCACAGGTGGATGGGCAAACCTGTCAACTCGCCCAGCGCGGCGGCAAAGGCCTGCGTGCGAACGGCCTGCGGGCTCACATCGCCGGACAGATGCACGGGGTTGCCGACGACGATGCCCACGACGCCAAACCGGCGGCAGAGCCGCGCCAGCGAGCGCAGATCGTCGCGGGAGATGCTGCCGTGGCTGCGCCTTCGCTCCAGCGTCAGAACCGGCTGCGCCGTCAGCCCCAGTTCGTCCGACACGGCGACGCCGATGCGGCGATTGCCGACATCGAGGCCCAAATAGCGCGGTTGAGTTGCAGCTTCCAGCGTTTCGCTCCCAGTTTCCAGCTTACGGCCCACAGACGGCAAAAAGCGAAGAAAAGCACTCCTTCCGGTACAATGGAGATAGGAAGCGCCCCAAAAAGGACTTTCTCAGATTTTTGATTCATGAAGGGTCGACGACAGAAGAATGGCGCCACGCAGACGAACGAGTCGAAGAAAAAATAGTTCGTTCGCAGCAAGAGTCTCGCGGGCGTTTGTTCTCGTCTTACTCTTAGCGGCTATTGCAGCAGGCGCGGTGGCATGGCTGATTTTCATGCCGTTTGGGCCGTCGAAGGAGACCTTCGTCGAACTGACGCCGGGCTCTTCCACGGTGCGGATGAGCAAGCGGCTGCAAGCCAAGGGCATTATCCGCAGCCAGTACGCCTTCGATTTGGTACGCTGGTTGAAAAAGGGAACGCTGAAGGCAGGCGAGTACCGCTTCGATCATCCGGCCTCGGTTGTTGAGGTGTATGCGCGCATCGAGCGCGGCGATGTTGACACCAAAATTGTGATTATCCCGGAGGGCTCGAGCCTTTTTGAGATTGCCGAGCGGCTGGAACAGGCGGGATTTGGCCCGCGCGAGGAGTTTCTGGCCAACGCGAGCAGGAACGTGGGCCTGATCGCCGATCTGGACCCAGGAGCAAAGAGCCTGGAGGGCTATCTGTTTCCGGACACCTATCACTTTCCGCGCAAGTATGACGCAGAACAGATTTGCGCGACGATGGTGCGGCGCTTCCGCGCAGAGGCCGGGCAACTGGGATTGAAAGGGAATGTGCATCGAGTGGTCACCATGGCTTCACTGGTCGAGCGGGAGTCGGCGGTGGACGCGGAGCGGCCGCTGGTCGCCAGCGTCTTTGAAAACCGGCTGGCGAAGAAGATGCCGCTGATGACCGATCCAGCCGTCATCTATGGCCTTGAGCTCGATCGACGCTGGCGGGGCAAGATCTATGCCAGCGACCTGAAGTTCGACACTCCCTACAACACCTATCTGCACGCCGGCCTGACGCCGGGTCCGATCGCCAACCCCGGCCTGAAGTCGCTGCGCGCGGCCATGACGCCAGCGCGGACGGACTACCTCTATTTTGTGGCCGCCGGAGCCGACCCCCAGGGACATTCGCGGTTTTCCTCGACGCTGGAAGAACACGCGCGCGACGTGGCCGGCTACCGGTCCGCCGTAAAGAAGGCGGGCGGCCAGTGAAAAAGAGCTATCGATGTGCGTCAGCAGCGGCCCTTTTCTTCCCGGTCATGCTGCTTTCCGGATGCCTGTGGAGTACGCGCAAGCTGCCCGTCCCCACAGCGCCGCTGATTAAACAGACCGCCACGCCAGCCGAGTTGGTCGCGCAGGTCAACCAGAGTTGGGTGGCGCTCAACAGCCTGAACGCCACCGTCGACATCCAAGCCAGCGTGCTCAAAAGCAAGCAGGGCGTGGCCACGGACTACACCACCTTTCGCGGGCACATTCTGATGCGCAAGCCGGAGATGCTGCGCGTTCTGGGACAGGTTCCGGTACTGGGAACACGCATGTTTGACATGGCCAGCGACGGAAAGAATTTTTCCTTGTTCATTCCCGCCAAAAATCTGGCAGTGAAGGGCTTGGACGCGGTCAAAAAGAAGTCGGCCAACCAGATGGAAAATCTCCGTCCAGGTTTCTTTATGGACGCGATGGTTGTGCGCGGGTTACAGCCGGACGACCTGTACTCGGTAGTGGCGGACTCGGAAACGGTGGAAGACAAGGCCAGGAAGCATCTGTTCACCGTGCCGGAATACATTCTCAGCATCAGCCGCTCCAAGCCCGGCACCCACGAGCTGACGCCAGTGCGCGTCATCACCTTCCACCGCGACGATCTGCTGCCGTATCAACAGGACTTGTATGACAGCAACGGCAACCTGGAAACCGTGGTCGATTATGCCAACTATCAGGACTATGACTCCGTGCGCTTTCCCTCCATGATCGTCATCAAGCGCCCGCTGGAGGAGTATCAGCTTGTCCTGACGGTCGAGAGCGTGAAAAGGAACATGACGCTCACCGACGACCAGTTTCAGATCAAGATTCCCGAAGGAACAAAAATCAAGTCACTGGAATAGCGGTCCGCGTGCTAGTATCCCGGAAAGTGAAAAATCTTTTTTCCTGGGATGCCTGACATGGAAAACAATCTCCGTCCGCTGACTCTCGGTGAGATTCTGGATCGCACCGCGCAGCTCTATCGCACGAATTTTCTGCTCTTTGCCGGCATTTTTGCCGTGTACGCCGGCGGGGTGCTGGTGCTGAACCTGCTGCAACTCGGCGTGCAAGAGTTGCTCAGAGCGCAGCACTTGGCGGGAGCGCTGATCTGGGAACCGATTGCCGGCGGGGTTCTTGAACTACTGCTTATTTTCCTCTTCGCCGGAGCCGCCATCGCCGCCATCAGCCGCGCCGTGGCCTGGGTTCACCTGGGCGAGCCAGCCACGATTCGCGGCGCTTATCAGAGCATTCTGCCGCATCTGGGCCGCTACCTGTGGTTGATGACCATCACCGCCTTCAGGGTTTGGACGCCGCTGGTGCTGCTCTACGCTGGCCTTCTCGGCCTGATCGCCTACGCTGGCGGCTTCAAGGGCGCTGCCGCCCACCAGACCATGGCGGCCAATCCGCAGACAACGATTCTTCTCGGCGTGGCGTTCCTGGTCTTTGCTCTTCTGCTCATTCCCGTCGGTATTTACGTTGTTCTGATGAGCCTGCGCTATTCGCTGGCGGTTCCGGTCTGCGTGGTGGAGAATCTGAAGGCCCGCAAGGCGATTCGGCGCAGCATCGAGCTGGCCAAGGGATCGTGGGGACGCATCTTCCTGCTGGCGCTGCTGGTCGGTGTCATCAAGCTGACGTTGCTGTTTGTCACCCAGGCTTTCGTTTTTGTGGCGGCCTTCAAGAATCACGGTCAGATCGGGCCGGGAATGAGCGCCGTTTCGCAGGTGATCGCATTCTTTACCAACACCTTCCTCGGGCCGATCTGGGCCACCGGCATTACGCTCTTCTACTATGACCAGCGCGTGCGCAAGGAGGGCTTCGACATCGAGTGGATGATGCAGGCCGCCGGATTGACGCCGCCCGAGCCGAGCGCCGAGCCAATCGCCGCGCTGCCCGCCGCAGAACCGGCTGCACCCACTAAAGCCGAGGAGGGCCAGGCCTGACGACGCGGACTCAAATCGCCGGGGTTCTGCTAGCGGCCCTTGCCTCGGGTTTTGGCGCATCACCGGCTTGCAGTCAGATCCACGCGGCCGATCCTGCCGTTCAGCCCACAGGCCGCTGGCGCGAGGCATCTCTGGCTGAATACCGCCAGCACTTGGTCGAGCTTCAGGCGGTCGTCGCAACCTGCGCCAAGGCGCGGGAGACGCATGCCTGCGACCCCGCGCTGGTGGGGCCGGACGACCGGGTTCCGCTCGGCAATGCGCCCACGGCGGAACGGCGGCTGGTGCGCCTGGAATGGCTGCGCACGCTGCTCGCGAAGGCGCAGATCAAAGATGCGGCCCCGAACAGGATCCAAGGCAAACCCGCTTCAGACGCCAACAATCCGGGATCTGCGCGTCCGCCAAAACCCACCACCAGCCAGCTATTGCAAGCCGCCGAAACGCGCCTGGCCGAGGAGCTTGTCGAGGCCGACCGCGCAGCGTCTGGCGCACTGCCTGCCGCCGCCGATTACACGTCGGAACGCGCCGCGATGACGCACGTGCTGGCCGAACGTGATTTCCGCAACCTTCAGGCTCCCACGGCGCGTGATACGGCCATGGAAAAGCTGAGCGCATGGCTGAACCGGCTCCTCGCCAGCCTCGACAAACTCCAACTCCACGCGGCCTGGGTCGGACGGCTGATCGTGTGGGGCTTCATTCTGGCCGTCTGCGTCGGACTGGCGCTGGGGCTGATGCAACTGGAACGCCGCTGGCGTATCCGGCTCATTCCGGAGAGCGACGGTCCCGCCACCGGAGCCCCTTCGGCTCGCGATTGGCAGTTGTGGCTTGCCGATGCACGCCGCGCCGCAGCCGCCGGACTTTGGCGCGAGGCCATTCATTTTGCTTACTGGGCATCCATCTCGCGCCTCGAATCCAAGCGCCTTTGGCCGGCAGACCGGGCGCGCACGCCGCGCGAGTATCTGGCTCTGGTGTCCGCGAATGACCCGCGCAAACCGCAACTGGCCACGCTTACCGCCAACTTTGAGCGCGTCTGGTACGGAGGCCGCGCCGCCGCCGAGAGCGACTACCGGAAGGCTGAAGCGCTGGCCGATGCGCTGATCTCCGGCACGCAAGGCGGTGCGCGATGAAGTTTCTCTCCTCGCTCGACTCGAAGGATCGCCGCCTGCTGCTCTGGTCGGTGGGAATCGCGGTTGTGCTGGCCGCGGCCTTTGGTTTTCTGCTGCCCCGCGAGGATAACGACAAGAATCCCCTGCCCTCGACCTACCTGACCGGCCAGCACGGCGCACGCGCCGCCTACGAAACGCTGCTCCGCGCCGATTATCCGATTGAGCGCTGGGAGCGACCTTTGAGCGAACTGGCCGAGACGGCCGGCCCGGAGACGGTGGTCATCTTTGCCCAGCCCTTCGCACGTGAGCCGGAGGACATCCAAGCGATTCGCAAGATTGTCGAGCGCGGCGGCCGCGTTCTTTCGACAGGCCTTCTGGGCGGATTCATCCTGCCCGGCGAGGCCAGCGACGCGCCCCAAGGCTTCAACTTCGCCGCCTGCGAGCTGGAGCCCGAGGGCCTGGATGCGCTGGCCAGCTCAGGCGAGGCGTGGATGGTTCCCCAAGCCACATGGAAGCTGGGCGACCCCGCCGCGCACGTCGAGTACAGTTGCGCCGGACAGCCGGCGGTGGTCGAGTACAACTGGGGCAAGGGGCACATCGTCTGGTGGGCCAGCTCCACGCCGCTCGAAAACGGCTCACTCAGCCGCGCCCACAACCTGGACCTGCTGCTGGCCTCGCTGGGACCGCGCGAGGGGCACCGCTTTTATTGGGACGAGTCGCTGCACGGCGAACTTCGCTCCACCTGGAGCTACGTGGCCGGGCCGTCGTGGACGATGCTCTGGATCGGTCTGCCAGTCGTGGCGCTGCTCGTCGTCTTCAGCTTCAGTCGCCGCAGCGGGCCGGTGCGCGAGTTGCCTCCACCGGCACGCTCGACGCCTATCGAGTTTCTTCAGGCGCTGGGCTCGCTCTACCGCAAGGCCGGAGCTTCCTCCACGGCTGTTTCGATTGCCTGGGAGCGCTTCCGCCGCCACAGCTTGCGTCTCTGCGGGCAAAGGGCGAGCAAGATGAGCGCCATTGAGCTGGCTGCGGTCATTCGCCGACGCTTTCCTCAGGCTGGAGCCGATCTGGAGGCCGACCTTGCCGCCTGCGAAGAGACCGCGTGGGGCGATGCAATCCATCCCCGACAGGCGTTGAAGCTGATTCAAACGCTCGGCGCGCACGCTGAAGATCTGAAACGCGCGGTCAAGTCCGGCATACGACCGGAGACGCCGTCGAAAAACATTCAATCCCAACCGAAGGAAAGGGCTTCATGAGCCAGGAAAATCAGCCGGAAATCCACCAGGATGCAAATCAAAACGCCAATCGCCCGGAGAGCCTGCGCGCTACGGAGCAGCTCATCGCTCACTCGCGCACGGAACTGGGCCGCGTCATCTCCGGTCAGGACGAGGTGATCGAGGAAGTTTTGATCGCCATTCTCTGCCAAGGCCACGCGCTACTGGAAGGCGTGCCGGGCACGGCCAAGACGCTGATCGTGAAAGCCCTGGGCAAGCTGCTGGGCCTTGGCTTCCAGCGCGTTCAAGCCACGCCGGACCTGATGCCCGCCGACATTCTCGGCACCACGATTCTGCGCCCCGGTTCGGAGGATTTCGCCTTCCACGCCGGGCCCGTTTTCACCGACCTGCTGCTGGTCGACGAAATCAACCGCATGCCGCCGCGCACGCAGGCCGCGCTGCTGGAATGCATGGAAGAGCGCCAGGTCACGACCGACGGCACGCGCCGCCCGCTGCCTGCCTGGTTCACGGTCTTCGCCACGCAAAACCCGGTCGACTTCGAGGGCACCTACCCCTTGCCCGAGGCGCAACTGGACCGCTTTCTGCTGAAGATTCGCTTGAGTTACCCCAGCGAAGAGCAGGAGCGGCAGATTCTGGAACGGCATCACTCCAGCTCCGGCGCGGGCTTGCTGGAAGACGCGACGATTGCGCCCATCCCGGCTGGGCTGCTGGCGGCTGCCGGTGCCGAGGTGCGTGCCATCCGCATCGAGCCGGAACTGACCAGCTACATTCTGGCTCTGGCGCGGCGCACCCGCGAGTGGCCAACACTGCTCTTGGGCGCCAGCCCCCGCGCCGCCGTGAGCCTGATGCGCGTGGCCCAGGCCGTTGCCGCCTTCGATGGCCGCGACTACCTCGTTCCCGACGACGTGAAGCGCGCCGTCCAGCCCGTCTTGCGTCATCGCGTCATTCTCAAGCCCGAGGCCGAGCTCGAAGGCTTTGACGCCGACCGCGTCCTGGCCGACGTGATCGCCGACGTGCCGGTGCCGCGGCAATGAATGCAACAAGGGAAATGGTAGTATGATGGTAGTATGAAGCAGAAGACCTCTATCACACTTTCATCCGAAGTACTTTCCGAGATCGACCGCTGCGCGGGCTCCACGGCCTCTCGCTCGGCGTTCATTGAAGGAATTCTTCGCGAGTACTTCAAAGAGAAGGTCCGTCAAGCGATCAACCAGCGGGATATGGAGATCATCAACGCCAATGCCGACTACTTGAACAGCGAGATGGAGGATGTGCTGCGGTACCAAGCTCCTTTTGAATACTCTACGGAAGAATAGGACACTTATGCGCAGAGGCGAACTCTATCGTCTGCACAATCCACCAGGCGACCCGAAGCAGCACAGAGTCTTTGTGATTCTTAGTCGTCAGTGGCTGATCGAATCGCAATTTTCGACACTGGTTTGTGCGCCTGTCTTCAGCAAAGGACAAGGATTGGCAACGCAGGTAAGTGTGGGCATTAACGAGGGGATGAAGCATGAAAGCTGGATACTGTGCGACGGCCTGACGAGCATCCGCAAGGCAGACCTTACGCAATACATTGGCTCTCTTTCTTCATCGAAGCTCGCCGAAGTTGATCGCGCCATTGCAATGGCTCTCGATCTACGATTCTAAAAATCAATGATTCTTCCCTCGCTCCATCCCGCGCCGGTCAGCGCCGTCTGTGAACGGCGACGCCGCTGGGCCTTTGGCCTGACGCCGCGAACCATAGGCCTGCTGCTGGCGGGCTTTGTCTGGCTGGTTCCCGGCTACTGGGACTGGCGTCTAGCCTTTGCCATGCCGGCCTGGGCTGCGCTGGTTCTTCTGGCCGTGCTGCTCGATGGCCTGCGACTGCCCGCCGCCGCCAAGCTGACCGTAGGCCGCTCGTGGTCCAGCGCTCCGGCGCTGATGAGCGAAACCGAGATCGAGCTGAGCCTCGAAAACCACGGGCGCACCGTCCTCGACTGCCGTCTTGTGGACGACCTGCCGCCCGCTCTGGTCGCGGAACCAGCCACGCTCCGGCTCACAGCCTTTCCCGGCGTACCCGCCAAGTCTAGCTATTGCGTAGTCCCCAGCGAACGCGGCGACCAGAAAACCGGCTGGCTCTATGTGCGCTATCGTTCGCCGCTAGGCCTGCTCGAGCGCTGGGCCCGTGCGCCGCTCACGCAAACAGTCCGCGTTTACCCGGCCCTGCGCGCCAACGAGGAGCAGCAAATCTTCCTGGCCCGCAGCCGCCAGATCGACCTTCAACTGCGCCGCTCGCGCCAGCGCGGTCTGGGCCGCGATTTCGAGAGCCTGCGCGAGTATCGCGAGGGCGACGACCTGCGCGACATCTGCTGGACGGCCACGGCGCGCCAAGGCCGCCCCATCACCCGCCAATACCAGACCGAGCGCAGCCAGCCCGTTTGGATCGTCCTCGACTGCGGCCGCCTGATGCGCGCGCGTGTGGCCGCGACGCTCCCCCCGGAGAGTTCTCAACCCGTGTCAGGGCACGACTTCAGTCGTGCCGATACTCGTGGAGAAGCGACGGGGGCTTTAGCCCCTGAGGGAAAACTTCTCAAGCGCCCAAGCATTCACTCCAAGCTCGACTACGCCTGCACGACGGCCGTTGCTCTGGCCCAACTGGCGCTCTACTCCGGCGACCGTGTGGGTCTGCTGGCTTATGGCCAGGGCATTCAGCAGCGTCTTTTGCCCGGCAAAGGCGCGGCCCACCTTCGGCAGATCATCGAGTCGCTGGCGCAGCTTCGCGCCGAACCGAGCGAGGCCGACCACCTGCTGGCCGCGGCCACTTTCAGCCGCCTGCAACCCCGCCGCTCCCTGATTCTGTGGGTCACCGACCTGGCTGAAACCGCCATGCGTCCCGAGGTGATCGACGGCGCTCTGCAACTGTTGCGCCGCCATGTGCTGCTTTTTGTCGCCATGGCCCAGCCGGAAATCGAAGCCATCGCGCAGGCCCGGCCAAAGAGTGTGGAGCAGATGTTTCTGGCCGCCGCCGCGCAGGAGATGGCCGGCCGCCGCGAACTGCTTCTTGCCCGCCTTCACGAACAAGGCGCGCTGACGCTCGACCTCAACCCCGAAGTGCTGACCTCTTCCGTGCTGAATCAGTATTTGGCCGTAAAGGAACGGGCCATGGTGTAAAAAGATTGAGACTTGTTTTTCGGAAGACAAGAATAGGAGAACGACATGGAAAGAGAACAGCTTGAAGCTAACGCTCAATCCATCACTCAGACCCAGCGGAAAACAGCGAGTTCTATCAAGACCGTGGTGTTTTGGATACTCGTCATGGCAGGTATCTTTGTATTGAGGTCTGAAAAAAGCGGAACACATTCCCGTGGACTCCTTGTGCTCGCAATCGCGGCCATGGCTATCCTTGTCTTGGGCCTGCTTCCTCTCCTTCTTCAATGGTCAATCGGCACAATCGGACTGGTGCAAATCAGCTCTCCGGAATTTGAGCAGCGTATTCGGACCAGATATCAGGCCGATACCTCGGCATTGGAAGAGTTGGGGTTTTATCATCTGTTTTTCGCCGGAGATGACATTTCGATCTTTCGCCTGCTGCTCATCTTTCCGTTGCTGGTTGTGTTTTCGATGGGGCGCAAAGGCGTGCCAATGACCGTACAGAATGGAACAAGATTGCGTACAGGAAATCCGGTATTTCTATCAAGAGACAAAACGGCATTTGCCCATCCGAACACCCTGGGCATCACATTCCACACTGCCTTTCAAGACGGAACGTTGCTCGTATCGAAGAATTTTGGCGACGACACAAGATATATATCCGCGATTGTGGGGAACTCGCAGCCCGGCGTTAGCATTGGCAATCTGTGGACCGCACATCAAGAAAGGCTGCAAACACTGGTGGCAGAGGGACGGCGCATCAGCGGCCAAACCAGCTTTCAGGCCTATGCGGAAATCGTTCACAAGGATCAGACTCGCAATTGACAATGGAACGCAGGACGGGAACAAGGAGAAATCAATCCATGAGGCAAGCAGCACGCATCTGCTTCGAAGCGCTTTTTGCAGGCCTGTTCGCGTTTTCCACGCCGGCCATATTGCTCGCTCAGATCTCAATGCCGGTCCACCACGTCAAGCGTCCGGCTCCCAAGCCCGAACCGACGCAGCAGGAACTCATCGAATACCTGCGCGGCAAGCTGCTTTCGCTCAGCCCGAGCGACGGAATCAACGACAACTCCGAGGTCGTCTTCGATCCGGACACAACGGCCTTGACCGTCACTCGCCCCGATGGCCGCTGCGTGAATTTTCTGAATGCGCTGGACACAAACGGCATCTCCTGGGAGATCTTCGATCCCAGCGATACGCACAGCTCACGCGAAGAGTTTCTGCGGCTCACCATCACTTCGATGAGCGGAAAAACGGCCAGAGTCTGTTATGACAGGCAGAATCGTCCCGACAACAGCGCGTCTTCCAATCGGGTTCGGCTTCTTTTCTCCGCCAGCCAGGCCAAGCAATCCCCCAACTTTCAAAAGGAGATGACCAAGGCCGTCAAAAAACTGATTGTGCTCTGTGGAGGCGTTCCAGAAAAGAAGCTGTTTTAAGGCGGGATGGCGTTTCAGGCGGAACAGCGCAAAGAGAAACGGCCGCCCCTCGGCGAACCGGGAGGCGGCGTAAGTGCGGATCAAACAGAACTACTCTGCGACGGGCGCTTCGGCAGCGGGTTCCGCGGCCGGAGTGGCAACAGCCTCGGCAGCCGGAGCTTCCGCAGCGGCCTCGTCGGTGGCTTCGGCCACAACCGTGACCTTGATGTGAGCCGTAACATCGCGGCACAGCTTGATGCCCACGCTGACTTCGCCGACGGCCTTCAGAGGCTCGTCCAACTGAATCTTGCGGCGATCGATCTCGAAGCCCTTGGCCTCAAGACCGGCGGCAATATCAGCCGACGTGACGGAGCCAAACAAGTGGCCGGCTTCGCCCGACTTGCGGGTGAAGTCGAGCGCGACAGGCTCGAGCTTGGCGGCCAATTCCTCAGCCTGCGCCTTTTCAGTGGCATAGCGGCGCGCGGCCGAAGCCTTCATCTGTTCGACAACGGCCTTGTTGGCCGCGTTCGCCTGCATGGCCAGCTTGCGCGGCAGCAGATAGTTGCGTCCGTAGCCGTCGGCCACTTTGACAACTTCTCCGCGGTGACCCAGGTTGACTACGTCTTCCTTCAGAATAACTTCCATGGCTAAATCTCCAGTGTTGCGGCCGCCGTCGGCGGTCCTGTCTCTTCGGACAAGGCGCGGGCCAAATCGGACCGCGCTTGGGTTCTACATCGGCCTACAGGAATTTGCCGCCTGCCCAGTTCGCGTCATCGAACACCGCTCCCATTTCGGAGGGGTTAGCGCGAGCTGGCTGTGCGGCAACCCGAGGCTAGTGCCGTGTAGCGAACGGCAGCAGGGCGATATTCCGGGCCTGCTTGATGGCGCGGGTCAGGCGGCGCTGGTGCGTGGTGCACACGCCGGTCAGACGCCGGGGCACGATCTTGCCGCGCTCGGCCACAAAGCCTTGCAGCAAGCGGACATCGCGGTAGGGGATCGCATCGATCTTCTCGGTGCAGAACTTGCAAACCTTCTTGCGGCGGAAGAACTTGCCGCGCCCGCCGGAAGGCCGACCGCCACCACTGGGCCGTCCACCACCGGAGTGGGACGATCCTGAATTGGAGCCTGAGCCAGAGTTCGAACTATAGCTCGAACCGGAATTCGATCCGGAGTTCGAAACCGGAGTGGATTCCGCACCGGATGCGGCTTGCGGTGTTGCTGCTGCGCTCGTCTCGGGCGCTTTTGCTTGATCTTCAGACATTCTGTTCCCTCTTCACTCTCTTGGGCAACCGTGAACGCCGATTGGACGCTCATCGTTGCGCTGGATCGGGCCGCTGCGGACGCCCCAAAAGCAGGGACTTGCGGCGGCAATTCGCTTGGCGGCCGCTCTAGACGGCCGGAGCCGCAACGGGGGCTTCCGCCGCCGCAGGAGCAGGAGTTGCCACGGCAGCCGGAGCGGCAGCAGCGGCAACTGGCGCCGCAGGAGTCGCGACAGGCGCGGCAACCGGAGCCGCAACGGCTGGGGTCGCCGTGCGGCGAACGCCGCGGCGAGCCTTGACCTTGGCCAGGCGCTTCTCTTCCTCGTCGATGCGTACGGTGATGAACTTGATCACCGGCTCGGTCACGCGCAGGCGGCGTTCCAGTTCCAGAATCACCACGCCGTTGGCCTCAACGGTGAGCAGAATGTAGTTGCCCTCGTTGAACTTGCGCACCGTGTAGGCAAGCTTGCGCCGGCCCATCTTCTCAACGGTCTTCACCATGCCGCCGCCGCTCGTGACGTTGGCGGTGAAGCCGGCGATCAGCTTGTCGACATCCTCTTCGACCGCATCGGGCCGAACAATGAACATTACCTCATACAAACGGTCCATCAAGTTTCCTTTTCCGCTGAAGCCTTTTGACTTCAGCCGCTGCCGCCGGCGAAAACCATAGCGGCGATTTCCATCTCGCAGGGCTGTTTCCAGCCTTCTGCGCTTTACTCCGCTGCCGAGCTGTTTGGCTCGCGGCGGTTGAACTCGTTCATCGCGGCTGCCGGGCCGTCGGAGAGGATGCGCCGCGTGGCTGTTGCCACCCGATCCAGCACCTCGTCCAGCACCGTCAAATCCGCCTTGCGCATCGGCCCGAGCAGGTAATCCTTGCCGAGATGCTTGCCACGGCCGGCCGCCAGAGCCTTCGGCGGCAGATCCGGCGCCATGCCAATGCGAAGGCGCAACCACTCTTGACTGCCCAGGGCGCCGATAATGCTGCGGGCTCCGTTGTGCCCTGCCGCCGATCCGCGTTCCCTGATCTTGAAGGAGCCCAGCGGCAAATCCAGCTCGTCGTGAATCACGAGCAGATCCCGCGCCGGGTCCGCCTCAAACTCTCGAATCAAAGCAGCTACGGACAGCCCACTCAGATTCATAAACGTCTCCGGCTTGGCCAGGACCACTTCGCGGCCTGCCATGTGGCAGGTTGCGGTCATGGCCTTGCAACGCCGGTTCTGGACCACAACCCCCTCTTGCTGGGCAATGCGGTCGATGGCCATGAATCCCGCGTTGTGCGGGGTCCACTGATACTCCAGCCCCGGATTGCCCAGCCCCACCACCAAAAAGGGGCCGCGCCGTTCACCGGGCTCAAAGCCCCCAGCGAGCGATTTCTGCTCGCTGGAGAGCTGGGATTCACTTGCATCAGCCAAGGCTTACTTCTTTGCCCCGGCGCTGGGCTCTGCCTTCTCGTCGCCCTTGCCCTTCTTGGCAACCTCAGGCTCGGTGGCGCCTTCCGCACCAGCCGCTGCCGCTGCCGCCGTGGCGGCTGCCTCAGCTTCCGCCGGAGTGGGCAGTTCTTCCTTGATAGAGACAACGTGCGCCACGGTGGTCTCTTCGTCACTCAGATACTTGATCTTGTCGGAGTGCGGCAACTCGCTGACACGCAACACGCCAAACATCGCCAAGTGGCTGACGTCCACTTCAACATGGCTGGGAATATCGGCCGGCAAGCACTCGATTTCGACCTCGCGCAACACCTGGTCGAGAATGCCGCCTTCGGCCTTGACGCCCACCGGGATGCCCAGCAACTTGATGCGAACCTTGACGCGCAGAGTCTTGTCCAGAGCGATGCGCTTCAGGTCGATGTGAATCAATAGATCCTTGATCGGCTCGCGCTGCAAGTCTACGATCATGGCCTTGGCCACGGGCTGGCCTTCGATTTCAACGTCGAAAATCGTGTTGTGGCCGGTCTCGGAAAACAGAATCTTCGAAATCTGCTTGGGGTCGACTTCAATGGCGACCGGATCGTGTCCCGGGCCATACAGCACGGCGGGAATCTTGCCCGCGACGCGCACGCGGCGAGCGGCATTTTTGTTGAACTTGCCCACACGGGGCTTGGCTACGACAACTTCAGGCATTCGGTTTCTCGTTTCCTGGCTTCGGGCACGAACGATTCGGGTTCGCTCCCTTTGGTAAAGAGCTAGCTGACAGCGAACAGCTATCAGCTAACAGTTTCTGGTTTTCAGTTGCAGCAAAACAGTTTCCCGGCACTTACTGCCTTTAGCTGTTCGCTGCCTGCTGTAAGCTGTCAGCTAAGAAAACAGCTTGCTTACGCTGGTTTCCATGTGAATGCTCTCGATGGCCGCGCCCAGAAGGCCGGCAATGGAAAGCACTTTAATCTTGGGCAACTGCTGTGCCGCTCCGCGCAGGGGGATGGTGTTGGTCACCACCAGTTGCTCCAGGCGCGATGCGCTGATGCGCTCAATGGCCGGGCCGGAAAGCACGGCGTGGCTGGCGGCGGAGTAAACGCTCGTCGCGCCATTGGCGTAAAGCGCATCCACGGTCTTCACCAGCGTGCCGGCCGTATCAACAATATCGTCGAGGATAAGGCAGGTCCTGCCTTTTACGTCGCCGATGACGTGCATCACTTCGGTAACATTCATGTCGGTGCGACGCTTGTCCACAATGGCCAGCGGCGCTCCCAGTTTCTGCGCGAAAAAGCGCGCCCGCTCCACGCCGCCCGCATCGGGAGAAACCACCGACAGGTTCGGCAGGTTCAGCTCGCGGAAGTAACTGACCAGCACCGGGCTGGCGTACAGATGATCCACGGGAATATTGAAGAAGCCCTGAATCTGAGCCGCGTGCAAATCAACGAACAAAGCACGGTTGGCTCCCGCGGTGGTCAGCAGATCGGCAACCAGCTTGGCGCTGATGGCCACGCGCGGCCGATCCTTGCGATCCTGGCGGGCATAGCCGTAATACGGCACCACCACCGTGATCCTGGCCGCCGACGCCCGCTTGAGCGCGTCGATCATCACCAGCAGCTCCACCAGGTTCTGATCCACCGGGAAGCAGGTCGGCTGCACCACAAACACATCCACGCCACGTACATTTTCAAGCAACTGGAAGTAGACTTCGCCGTCGGCAAAGCGCTGCATCTTGGCTTCGCCCACCGGCACGCCGATGTGGCGGCCGATTTCCTCGGCCAGCGGACGGTTAGCCGTCCCGCTGAAAAGCTTGAATCTCTTATCCTCGCTCAGACTGCGGCGAGGCTTGCGTTCGGCGACCGGTTTGGCATCCTTGAGTGCTGCCGCCCCTTCGCGGGGCAGGTTCGTCCCGCTCTCCTGCTGTTTGTCTTCGGTCGTCGCTTTCGGTGTTTCCACTTCCATCTTCCGTTTACCCCCAAGCTGGTTGGCTTTGGCTGTTTCCGGTTTACTACTTCAAAAATCTGGCTGGGCGACCAGGATTCGAACCTGGACTCATGCCTCCAAAGGGCATTGTCCTACCATTAGACGATCGCCCAACATTCCCTGCGTTTCAGCCAGCCGTGAGTTTCTCGCTCTGCACGGGCGGCTGTCAAACCAACTACGGCAGAAGCATTTCGCGCCAGTAAGCCGAGCGCGGCAGGGTACGGGTCAACGAACTCCGAACCCCAACCGGCCGCAAACGTTCGCGGGCCGCTTCCGCTGCTCCGCGGGTCTGGTACAACCCGAAGAGCGCCGAACCGGAACCTGACAACGAAGCATGGCAAGCCGCCTCCGGAGTGCCCGGAGCCGCAAGAATGTGCTTGATTTCTGCAAGGGAAGGATGCTGGGGGAAAACGACGCGTTCAAAGTCGTTCTCAATCCAGCTCGTGATCCCGGTGCGGACAAGCACGGACTCTTTTGGTCCGGCCAGGTCCCCTCCATTTGAGGGAACACCGGAGGAGCCTGCTCCCTGCCCTCCTTCCGGGATTGCTCCCGCAAAGGCGCTGGCATAGGCACGGCTCAACCTTTTTAGTTTATCTGTACCAGCCTCCGCGGTCAAACCCTCGGTGGCGCAGAGCGTGTCCCAGGCACGAAAGGCCTGCGGCGTCGAGACTCCCTCCTGCGGCATGGCCACCACACACCAAACGGGCTCGATGTCCGGCAGCGGGTACACTTCCTGCCCACGATCCAGGCCCAGAATCGAGCCGCCAATCAGGAACAGCGGCACGTCGGAGCCGACTTTGGCCGCAATCTCCAGCCGCCGCGCCGGCCACATTTGGGTAACCGGCGCGCCAGTCTGCTGGGTGCCCCATCCATCGAGCGCTTTTTGCTCGATGGGTGGGAATCCATGAACCTCCGGGTGCCCGCCCTTCGATGCTGTCATCCTGAGCGACCGGAGCGAACCGGGGTCCCCGGTGAGCGGCTTTTGCTCACTGGGGTGGGAAGCGAAGGGAGTCGAAGGACCTGCGTCTTGACACTTTTTGCGGCCAGGGTGGGAAGCGTCCATCCCCAACTCCGCTTCCAGCCCCACCAGCGCCGCCACGGCGTTTGCCGAGCCCGCGCCCAGCCCGCCCTGCACCGGCAAGCGCTTCTCGATGTGAATCTCCACCTCTGCCGTGAGGCCGAGCGCCTCCAGCGCCAGCGCGATCATCTTCCAGGCGGTGTTGCGCTGGTCTGTGGGAACACGGCTATCGTTCGAGGTCAGCCGTAGCGCCGTCTGGGCTGCAGGACGAGCCGTGACCGTGACCAGATCGTGCAGTTCCAGCGTTTGGTAGACAGTCGTCAGAGCATGAAAGCCGTCAGCGCGTGGTGCGCCTATGTAGAGGCCCAGATTGATTTTTGCGTGTGATCGAACCGTTGTCGGCATACCGGCTTATTGTAGAGCGCGGCGGAAACCCAACAAAATGAATTGCAGAAAGGAGCCCAATTACCCGCCGCAGGCTGCCATACTGTCACCATCAGGAACGGAGGCGCTTATGTTCACCCCGCAGCCCATTGGATTTGTCTCCAGCCCCTTCAAGGAAACAACCGCGATTCCCAAGGGCCTCGGCGCAAAGCACGAAGAGGAAGGCGCGCTCAACATCCTGCCGGCCTTTGCCGCCGGCCTCGCCGACATCGAAGGCTACTCGCATCTCTACGTTTTGTGGGTCTTCGACCGCTCCGACGGCTTCGACCTGACCGTTACGCCGCCCACGGACCATCGCCCGCACGGCCTTTTTTCGACGAGATCGCCGCGCCGTCCCAACCCGATTGGCCTGACGGTCGTCGAGCTGCTGCGCCGCGAAGGCGATTCTTTGCATGTCCGTGGCGTTGATATGCTGGACGGCACGCCCATCCTCGACATCAAGCCGTATCTCAGCAGCATCCCGGCGGAAACTCTGCGCCGTGGCTGGCTGGCCGAAGCCGAAAAAACAGGGAATAGGGGTTAGGGGACGGGAAGCAGGGACAAGAGAGACCAGGAATAGGAAAGCAGGAGCAAACGAGTGTCCCATTGCAGCGGGTGCCCCACTTTCGGCACAGTTTCATCGTGCCTAAAGTGGGATAGCTTCATCTATTTACAGCTTTTTATCGCTTTTTATAGCTTTCTTATATATCTACAGCTTTTTATAGTTTTCCTTTAGTTGTTTATCCCTGTCCCCTAATCCCTACCCCCTGCCGTTTTGCGTTACCCTGAAGCGTATGGGCCGCATCCGCGTACTTTCCGACCAGGTTGCCAACCAAATCGCCGCCGGCGAGGTGGTGGACCGGCCTGCCTCGGTCGTTAAAGAGTTGCTGGAGAACGCTTTAGACGCCGGAGCCAGCCGCATCCGCGTCGAGGTCGAGGCGGGCGGCCGCAAGCTGATCCGCGTGGCCGACGACGGTCGCGGCATGAATCGCGATGACGCCCTGCTGGCCTTCGAGCGCCACGCCACCAGCAAGCTCCGCACCGCCGACGACCTGCTTTCCATCGCCACGCTGGGCTTTCGTGGCGAGGCGCTGCCTTCGATTGCCTCAGTGGCCCGCGTCATTCTGCAAACCGCCACCGGGGAGGAAGCCGCCGGTACGCGCCTTGAAATCGCCGGGGGCAAGATCCTCCACGTGGATGACGCCGCCCTGCCGCGCGGCACCACGATTGCCGTCGCCGATCTGTTCTTCAACACTCCGGCGCGGCGCAAATTCCTCCGCTCGGAATCGACGGAACTGGCTCATGTAGCGGCACTTGTGACCCACTACGCGCTGGTCCACCCGGAGATGCACTTCGAGCTGATCTCGGCCACGCACACCATCGTTTCCGCGCCGCCGGTCACCCGCACGGCCGAGCGCATTTACCAGCTTTTTGGCAAGGACACGCTGGCGCAACTGCTTCCCGTGGCCGCCGAAGCCCCCCTGCAACACGCCGGTCTGCCCGAGCCTCCGCCGTGGAAAAAAGATCCCGATGCGCCCGTCCGCGAGCCCGGCTCCCTGCGCCTCGCCGGCTTTTACTCCAAGCCCGAGCTGCAAAAGCTGAATCGCAACTCCATCTATATCTTCGTCAACAAGCGGCTGATCCGCGACCGGCTGCTGATGCACGCCATCACCGCGGCTTATCGCAACGTGATTCCGCCCACCAGCTTTCCGGTGGTGCTGCTCTTTCTGGAGATGCCGCCCGAGGAAGTGGACGTGAATGTCCATCCGGCCAAAACCGAGGTCCGCTTCCGCCAGCAGAGCCTGATTCACGACTTTGTCTGCGACAGCCTGCGCACGGCGCTCATCAAGGCGCGCCCCGCCGCTGGCTTTCTGGCCGCACTGGACTCGGCGGCCACCGCCAGCCCGACGCTGATGCCTCCGTCGACATCGCCCCTACCCGGCTCGCCGGAAGGCGAACCAGCGCCGCCAGACTCTGAACCGATCGCGCCTGATACGGCCACGGCCGACGCCGCGCCTTTCACGTTAACGCCGCACCTGCCCGCCGCCTTTCCCGGCAAGCTGCCCTTCGCCGACCAGAGCTTCCGTCCAGGCCCCGGCGGTTGGAGCGACCAAAAGGCTTGGGGCGAGGCCGCCTCGGCGCTCTTTCAGCCGGCCAATCTGCCGCCCGCTGGCGACTGTTCCCCCAGCCCAGCCGGAGTCGATGCCGCGAATCCGGCGACGGAAACAGCTCAGGTTGAGGCCGAGCAGGCCGCCGCCAATCTCAATCAACTGGCTTCGCTTCACCCGCTGGGTCAGTTGCGCGACTCCTTTATCCTGGCCACCGGGGAAGACGGATTATGGATTATTGACCAGCATGTGGCACACGAGCGGGTGCTCTTCGAGAAAATTTTGCGCGATCGCCAGGTGGAGAAGGTCCAGCGCCAACGGCTGTTGATGCCTATGTTGGTGGAACTAAAGCCCTCGCAGATGGTCACCTTCGCCCGCATCGCCGAGGAGCTGGAACGGAACGGTTTTGAAGTGGAACCCTTTGGCCCTCAAACACTTGCGGTGAAAGCCGCCCCGGTTGGGCTGGAAGGAACGGCTCTGGAACGGATGCTGGCCGAAGTGATTGACGAATCCAGCGCGGATTCGGACGAACCAAGCCAGAATCAAGACCTTACGGCGCTTCGCACGCGAATTGCCGCTTCCATCGCCTGTCACGCGGCCATCAAAATTAATACCCCTCTAGACGAAGTTCGGATAGAATGGTTATTGAGTGAATTGGCGAAGACCAGTCACCCAACCAGTTGCCCGCATGGACGTCCAATTGCTTTGCTGTACTCTTGGAAGGAGATCCAGCGGGCCTTTCACCGTATCTGAGACGTCTGTAAGACATGGTGAGAGGTGGCAGCCCTCCTCTTAGGGGACGGGGTAGCCCGGCGCCAACGCCAGCCTGGAAGCGAGGTTTTTCTTTGACATCAGAGCAATTGGAAGCATCGCGCTCCGAAAGGATGCGCTTGAACGGACATGGGGCCCTCACACTCGAGGAGGCCCGTACGTGGATTGAGGAGACTGGATTGTGTCTCTTCCTGCCCAAGCGGCAGTTTTCCTCGCCTATTGCGCCGTCATTTCTTGAAGCGGTTGTCGGCAAACGCGAATCCATTCCCGACCCCAAGCATATTGCTCTGGCCGAAGAACTCCTTGTGCGCCTTGAGACCTCCGGCGTGGCGGTGCGGCTGAATCTGCTGGGCCTGCCGGGAGAAAAGCCTGACTTTGTGGTGGCCAGCTGGGTTCTTCCTTACGTCTATGCTCTGCGCGGCGACCGCGACTGGCGTCGCAACCCGCAACTGACCGGCTCCCGCCAGGTTTCGCAACTGGCTGTCCAAGCCTACAAGGTGTTGGAGATGGGCGACACGCCTCTTTCCAAGCTGACTCAGACGCTGGGCCGCGAAGTGACCGAAGGCGCTGTTCTGCGCGCCATCACCGAGCTTTGGCAGCAGCTTCGCATCATTCCTGTGGTCTCCGCTCCCGGCCAGCCTGCCCAGTGGCAGTTGCTCCGCGTGCGTTTCCAGAAAGCCATCGCCGAAGGCGCTTCCACCTCTCAAGTCACGGCCATTTCCGTGCTTGCCTCCATCTATCTGCAGGCGGTCATCGCCGCCAGCATGGAAGAGGTTGAGCTGTTCCTGGCTCCGCTGACCGCCCGCAGCAAGATACGGGAAGTACTGCGCGGCCTGGTCGCCACGCGTCAGGTTCGCACCATCTCGCTGGGCCACGCGCCCCTGTTTTATGTTGCCGGCACGCTGCCGGAGTTCGAAGATCCGCTTACGATGTATGCCAGCGCATCCGTGCCGGCTTCGGCCTTCTTCCTGCGCTCTCAGGATCGCGAAGAGGAGCTGCCGGAGCGTGTGGAAGCAGAAGTTTCGCAAGCTGAGCCTGCCGCGGCTGCTTCGCAACAAACCACCGAGAGCCATGCGCCTCGCGCCGCGGCTGTGCGCCCTGCTGCAACGACGAGAAGCTCCGCCGCGGCCCGGCCCCACTTCAGCCGTCCGGCCTCGACAGCGCGCGACCACAAGTCATCGCAGTCCACCTCCAGTAGCCGTTCGTCGCGGCCATCCGGTTCGCGCACGTCCTCCAGCGCGCGGCCGACGTCGTCCGCCCACAGAGGCCTGAAAGCAGCTCCCGGCGCCGGCAGCAACCGCAGCGGCGCGGCTTCGGCCGGCGGCAACCACTCCAGCAGCAGAAGACCCGCCTCTCGACCCGCCAGCGGCGCATCGAACTCACGCTCGTCCAAGCCTTCCGCGTCCTGGAACCAGCACAAGGCTCATTCCAACGGCGCCAAGACCGGTGGCCAGCCTGGTTCTGCCGTCCGCGGCGGCAGCATGGCCCGCAAGACCTCACGGCCAGCCGCGCGGCCCGCTCACAGCAGCCACAACCCGGCTCTTACTGCCGGCGCAAAGGCTGGAAACAGCAAGCGCTTTGGCTTTACAGCCCGGCCCAAGCCGGAAACGAAGAAGCGCGGATGAGCACACCTTCTTTCAGCCCCGCAGCTTCCGCCCGCAAGATCATCGTCGCCATTGACGGCCCCGCCGGTGCGGGAAAGAGCACGATTGCCCGCCATCTGGCCCGGCATTTCGGCCTTTTGAACCTTGAGACCGGAGCGATGTACCGCGCCTTTGCTCTCAGGGCGCTCCGTGCGGGTCTCTCTTTGGACGACGCCACGGCGCTCGAAGGTCTGGCCGCGGAAACCAGCATCCGCCTGGAACCGGGCGAGGAAGAGAATCGCATCCTGCTCAACGGCGAGGACGTCACCGGCATGATCCGCAATCAGATCGTCACCGACGCCGCCTCCCGCGTCAGCGTATGGCCCGCCATTCGCGCCTGGATGGTCCGCCTGCAACAGCAGATGGGCGCGCAGGGCGGAGTGGTCATGGAAGGCCGCGACATCGGCACGGTCGTCTTTCCCCACGCCGAAGTCAAAATCTTTCTGGATGCAGCGCCCGAAGTTCGGGGCTTGCGCCGCTACAGTGAACTCGGCCCCAAGCCGGCGGTGCAGCCTGAAGAGGTGATCCGCGACCTGCGCGAGCGCGACGAGCGCGACCGCAACCGCGCCGATTCTCCGCTCAAACCCGCCGAAGACGCCGTTCTGCTGGATACGACTCATCTGACGCTGGCGGAGGTTGTTGACGCCGCCGAGGCCATCGTGGCAGCCAAGCTGACCTCCCAAGTCTCCTGATCCTGAGTCCCCGCCGCACTCGATACCACCTGTAAAAAATGCCTATTGATCCGGCAGATAAATGCTGTCTGTGTGCCCCATCCATTTCCGCTTCTTTTTGCGGAAATGGGTGGGAAACGATGACCCTGTTTTCTTTCCGGATCAATAAATGGATTTTTCTCAAGGAAAAGCCACATTTCAACGCCGTTGTATGGTCTATATGCATTCCTAAAATCCTCTGAAGTCGCGCCTTGACACTTCTTGCGATCTCCATGGAATTCTGCAAGTATCTCGGATTGATTGCGACTTTTTTCAGGCCACGGCAACGGGCAGCTCCGGCGTGGCCGCCAGCAGTTGCTGCGTGTAGGCCTCTCGCGGGTGGTCGCAGAGCGCCACCGCCTCGCCGGTTTCGACCAGACGGCCGCGCTCCATCACCGCAATCCGCGTGCTCAAGTAGCGCACCAGCGGCATGGCGTGGGAAATGAACAGATAGGTCAGCCCGTGCTCGCGCTGTAACTGCCGCAGCAGATTCACAATCTGCGCTCCCACGCTCACATCCAGCGCGGAAACCGGCTCATCCAGAATCAGCAGCCGGGGCCGGAGCGCCAGTGCGCGAGCTATGTTGATGCGCTGTCGCTGCCCGCCGCTGAACTCGTGCGGATGCCGCTCCAGCGCGGACTCGTCCAGCCCAACATGGGTGAGCAGCTCAATCGCCCTGGCGCGCAGGCTGGCAGCGTCCGTCTTGTCCCCGGTTTCCCGCCGATGAATGATCAAGGGCTCGGTCACAATCTCCAGCACCTTCATGCGCGGATTCAACGCGCCGTAGGGATCTTGAAAGACAGGCTGCATCTGGCGGCGCAGGTGCAGCAACTCGGCGCGCGAGGCGTGCGCCACATCGAGGCCGTCTACGCGCACCGCACCCCGGCTCGGCTCGACCAGCCCCAGAATCATCCGCGCCAGCGTCGTCTTGCCCGAGCCCGACTCGCCCACCAGCCCCATCGTTTCGCCAGCTTCGATAGACAGCGATACGTCCTCAACGACGGCATGCTGCTCTGTCCTGAATCCCACCCGACGGGGATAAGTCTTCCAAACCGCGTCCACCTCAACCAGCGCCATGTTTCGATGGTAGAGCATTTTCGGAAGATGAACATCCATCTTGTTCAGGTGCAGGATTGGATACGCGGAGCGTGTCGCGGCTTTGTGCCTTGTGTCCAGCCGGGGAGTTCCTTTGTGTCAGGGCACGACTTTAGTCGTGCCGTAAGTCACTTGAATTCAACGCGGGCTTTAGCCCCTGCCAAACCTTCTTTCCAGAACAAGCTAAATTCAAGACTTTTTCCGCAGCCTCTTTAGCCCCCGAGGGATGTTTTCTGAACTTCGCATCAAAATCAGGCCCTTTTCCGCAGATGTGTAGCCCGTAACCTTCAACGCATCGGTTTGTTCAGAAAGTTGCTGAAGCGGAACCAGCAGAGCTGGAGTCTTGTCCTTCTTCTCAAAGGTTGCCGGCGTCGATCCCGGTTCAATGCGCTCCAACTGAGCAAACGTTTCCCACTTGTCAGACGTTATCTCTTCGCGATAAACTTGCGTTCTTATGAGTAAACGCTCCTTCGCCCTCGCGTCGCTCGTCGTCCTCGCGCTGCCTATGACACTGATTGCCCAAGCGCCATCGCTTGCCATTCAGGTGGATCACCCCACTGCCAAGGTCAGCCCCACACTTTATGGCTTGATGACAGAGGAGATCAATTTCTCCTATGACGGCGGTCTCTACGCCGAATTGGTTCGTGATCGCACGCTTGGCGGCGATTGGCAGTCGCTGGCTCATTGGACGCTGGTGGCGCGCGGCAATTCCGCTGCCGAAATCTCTGCCGACAGCAAAACGCCTCTGAACAGCGCGATTTCCAGAAGCTTGAAATTGCATGTGAGCGCGGCCACCGAGTCTGCGCCGGCTGGCGTGCAGAACGACGGATTCTGGGGCATTCCCGTTCGTCCCAATACGTCCTACAGCGGGTCTTTCTACGCGAAGACCGACAGCAACGGTGTGCCGGTTACGGTCAGCCTTGTGAACGATGAGACCGGGGCCACCGCGGCCACCGCGACAGTCACCGGACTCGCAGGCGAGTGGAAGCAGTTCACCTTCACACTGAAGACCGCCGACGTTCCGGTTTCGGCGAACAATCACCTGATTCTGACCGTTGCGCAACCCGCAACCATCTGGTTCAATCTGGTTTCGCTCTTCCCGCCCACATATCATGACCGCATCAACGGCAACCGCATCGACCTGATGGAGAAGATGGCGGCCATGCATCCGGCCTTTCTGCGCCTGCCGGGCGGCAACTATCTGGAGGGCGACCACATTCCCGATCGCTTCCAGTGGAAGAAGACCATCGGTCCGCTTGCTGACCGACCCACTCATCCCAGCCCATGGAATTACCGCTCTTCGGACGGCATGGGACTGCTGGAGTTCATGCAGTGGTGCGAGGATCTGAAGATTGAGCCGGTACTTGCCGTTTATGCCGGTTATTCGATGGCGCAGGAACATGTTGCGCCTGGGCCAGCGCTGGAGCCCTACATTCAGGATGCGCTGGATGAGATTGAGTACACGACCGGCAGCACCAGCACGAAGTGGGGCGCCGAGCGCGCCAAGAATGGCCACGCCAAGCCCTTTCCGCTGCACTATGTCGAGATCGGCAACGAGGATTTCTTTGACCGCTCTGGCTCCTACGATGGCCGCTACGCGCAGTACTACAAAGCCATTAAGCAGCGCTACCCCGAGCTGCAATTGATCGCGACCGCGCCGGTCAAGAGCATCACCCCGGATGTGCTCGACGAGCACTATTACATGGCGGCCGAAAAGTCCTTTGCCGACGCCAATCACTACGACAAGGCAGACCGCAAGGGGCCGAAGATCTTCGTTGGCGAGTGGGCCACGCGCGAGGGCACGCCCACGCCCAACCTGCAAGCGGCGCTCGGCGATGCGGCCTGGATGACCGGCATGGAACGCAACAGCGACCTGATCGTCATGGCCAGCTATGCGCCTCTGTTCGTGAATGTGAACCCTGGCGGAATGCAGTGGGAGACGGACCTGATCGGCTACGACGCGCTCTCCAGCTATGGTTCGCCGAGCTACTGGGCGCAGGTGCTGTTTGCCAATCATCTGGGCACCGAAGTGGTCGCCAGCACGCTCGCCAACGCGGGCTCGCGGGTCTATACGTCGGTCACGCGCGATGAAAAGCAGCGCAAGCTGTTCGTCAAGATTGTGAACGCGCAGTCGGTCGCCGTGCCGCTGAATATCGCGCTGGATGGCGCGTCCAAGGCTGGGCGGGAGGCGAAGCTCATCACGCTGAGCGGCAAGACGCCGAATGCCACCAACAGCATCACGAACCCCAACGCTCTTGTGCCGGTCGAGCAGCAGATTCAAATCGCCGGGCCCAAGTTCGAGCAAAGCTTCGCGCCCTACTCGATCAACGTGCTGGAGTTGAGCTACTAGCTCTCCGGCAGCTTGAAGTTGCACCACCATTGGGTGTCCCCGGTCTCGATTTTGAGACCGGGGATCCACGAACTCGATGGAAATTCCTTATCTCTACCTGTCCAACTCGTCGAGCGCGGCCTGCATCTGGCTGGCGGCATGGCGGTTACCGAGGCCTGTGGCGCACTGAATCCCCGCCTTCAGCCGCACGATGGCTTCCGCGTTGCGGCCCGCGTCGACCAGCATCTGCGCCGCCATCTGGTAGCCAGCCGTGTAGCCGGGATCGTTGGCCAGCAGCGTATCGAATTCCGCAAGCGCCTCTGCCGTCTTGCCTTGTTTGGCCAGTTCCATGGCCAGGCCATAGCGGGCAAAGCTGTTGCCCGCCTCCAGCGCCAAAATCTTTTTCAGCTCTACGATCTTGTCCATTTTGTTGAATGCGTCCCATCCGTGCATACGGAGAATTTGCGTAATCGGCGGCGACAAGTCGAAACTGGTGTATTGCGCCTCTTCAAAACCGGCGGTCGTCAGATTTATTTTATCCGGCGGCTGATGGACTTGAAGCTCGCGCCGGAAAATGGAGAAAATCCCGATGAATTCCACACTGATGAACCCCGAATCCCGCACGGTTGCCAGCACGCAGTCGGAAACGACCGAAATTATCCTGCCCAACGACACCAACGTTCGCGGAACCCTGCTGGGCGGGCGTCTGATGCACTTCATGGACATGGCCGGAGCCATGGCCGCCTATCGCCACTCGCGCACCTATCTGGTCACGGCGGCCATGGACCACATCGACTTCATCCGGCCGGTGGGCCTGGGCGCGCTAATCACGCTCAAGTCCAGCGTCAATCGCGCTTTTACCACTTCCATGGAGGTGGGTGTGAAGGCTTGGACGGAAGACCCGCAAACCGGCGAACTGGTTCATGTGGCCAGCGCCTATCTGGTCTTTGTGGCCATCGACAAGGAAGGCCACCCGCAGAAGGTTCCCAAGCTGTTGCCCGAGACGCCCCACGAGAAGCGCCGCTATGCGGATGCGCTTTTGCGCCGCCAGCATCGCGAGGCCGAGAGCGCCCGCCGCAAGCAGGAACGCCATGCGCCCGCCGTCGCACCGCAAGCGAAGTAAAATTCATCGAAAGATTGACTTGATTTTCAAGCTTTAAGGAGAAACCTACATTATGGCCCCTTCATCTGCCATGCCTTTGCCCGTCGCTTTGCCGGGCATCTCGAAGATTGTTGCCGTCGGTTCCGGCAAGGGCGGCGTGGGCAAAACCACCGTCGCCGTCAACCTGGCCATTGCGCTCGCCAAGCTCGGCCAGCGCGTGGGCCTGATCGACGCCGACATCTACGGCCCCAACGTGCCGCTGATGATGGGTTCCAGCGAGCCGCCCAAGGTGGCTCCAGGCAATCGCATCGAACCCAACCTGACCTATGGCGTCAAAACCATTTCAGTCGGCTACCTCTCGCCCGGCGACAAGCCTATGGTTTGGCGCGGACCCATGCTGCATCAGGTCATCCGCCAATTTCTGCAAGAGGTGAACTGGGGCGAACTGGACTACCTGATTGTCGATCTGCCTCCGGGCACTGGCGACGTGGTTCTCTCGCTGGTGCAGACCGTTCCGCTGACCGGCGCCGTGGTGGTTTCCACGCCCAGCGACGTGGCCCTGCAGGATGCGCGCAAGGCTCTGGAGATGTTTGCCCAGGTCAATGTCGAGGTACTGGGCATCGTCGAGAACATGAGCCACTTCACCTGCCCGCACTGCCACCAGGAGATTGACATCTTCTCTCGCGGCGGCGCCGAGCGCACCGCGCAGAAGTTCAACGTGCCGTTTCTCGGCTCGGTTGAGCTGATTCCCGCCATCCGTGAGGGCGGCGACAGCGGAAAGCCCGTAGCGCTGAATGGCCCGGAGGATCCGCTGGCGGCGGTCTTTTACGCCATGGCGAAAAAGCTGATGCAGCGCACGGAAGCCGCTGAGGCCGCGGCCGCAAGCGTGATCGAGATCATCTAACATCCTGCGACTTCTGGGCCGGATCAATAAGGGATGTATGCCCAATTCCAAGACTGGCATCATAAAGTGAAAAACGGTCTAGGAACTGGGCATATCAAGCGAAGTACGCTACTCCGAGCGATCCATGATGATATTGTGTTCACTGTCGTTCGAAATGCTATACACGTAAAGTACGTTGTTGAAGTCGACAAGTGACGGAGCTATTTCGCTACTGCCGTTAATCTGAATACCGCTGTATGATGTCACCGGAGTGGTAAATGTGTAACCATCTTCAGAGCCTGTCATCTCTAAGGTGTGTCCTTCGTTGTACTTGAAAGCAAGGTAGAGGCTTCCGTTGTGTACTGCCGCAGAGATTCCGCTACCGGGATAAATATAAGGATAATAGTTCCATCCATGTGCCGTAGAGCACACAAGAAGTTCATTACTTCCGTTGATACTCTTATTCCCAATTTCGGAGGCGACATACAGATTGTCATTTAGTACGGCAGTACCAATTGCGGCTCCCGATATGGGGTGAGCTGCGGTAACGCCCGGATTCGTTTGGGCAGTATATTGACAGCCATAGCCAACACTTTCATACCAAGTCTGACCATTGCTGGTAGAAGCCACTTTGATCTGGTTGGAGTCGGGATAATCGGCTTCCCAAAACGCAAAAAGCTCTCCAGCATATACAACGAGGGATGGAGGGCCTGTTGCAGGTACCTCAACATCCGTGCCGGGAGTATAAATAGCAACAGGTGTAGAGAAATTAACTCCATCGGTCGATGTGATGACATCAACGCTTCCTGTTGAGGTTGTGTATGCCACATATAGTGCATCGTTATAGGTGGCAATTGAAGGGGCATATGCCATCTGAATGCTTTTGTACGATGTCCCAGGATCAGTGTAGGTAGTTCCGTCTGAGGATGTAGAGATCCATAGATAATTACCACCCTTAGATTGGAACGCAAGGTATATCTGACCATTGAAAACAGCGGCAGAGGTTCCCATTGTAGATCGAATCAGGGGTGAGGAGGCAGCAGGAACGGTAGAGGTAAAGCTGAGAGCTGCCGCGGCCTGTGCGTGCCCAGATTGTACAAGTAATTGAGCAGACAGAAGTAAAATCAACGCCTTCACGGAAAATTTGATTTTCACGTCTTTCCCTTTCGAATGAAGTGTGTAACTTATTTTGGAACGAGTTCATCGTACAACAGCTAAGCTGTCTCAGCAAAACTATTTCTTAGCGAGCGGTCTTAATAGCGAAAGGGAAACAAAGATGGCGAAGGCGGCATGGAAGAGCTACAGGCTAGAGTACGAGTAGGAGGGATGGCAGCAATTCGCATGAAACTGCGTAGTACGGAGTCTGTCCAGTTCAGAGGGCCGTGCCTTTCACATTTTCCCGCACAGAGCGTAGAAAAGAGAAGAGATTGACGTCTCCTGGATTTTTTCAGATTTGCTGTTGCGTTGGAAGCTGCAGCGTCGCCGGAAGGGGGCTCGGCTCGGGGAAGAGTTCATGCATTCTGGCAGCCGGTACGGGTCTGCCGTAGTACCATCCCTGACCCTGGATCGCGCCGCCGATTTTGCGGAAGTACTCGGCCTGCTCGGCGGTTTCGATGCCTTCCACCACCACGGACATACGCAACTGATGGGCCATTTCGAGAATCTGCGGCACCACCGAAGCGGTTACCGCGCTGGTGCCGACGGTTCGTGTGAAGCACCGGTCGATCTTGATGGTGCTGACATCCAGACTATTCAGGTAGGAGAGGCTGGAATAGCCCGTGCCGAAGTCGTCGATGTAGACCGCATGTCCTGACTGGCTGAGAAGCGAGATGGCGTGGACGATTGCTTCCCGGTTGGCGATGGAGCGCTCCGTGAGTTCCAGGCCGATGGCCGAGGGCAGGATTTTTGCCTGCACCATGCTGCGGTTGAGGGAGGCAAAGAACTCGGGGTCGGCCAAATCCTGGGTCGTGATGTTGATGGTCACGCGGAAGGTGCCGGTGCGGAGCAGGTCGCCGAGTTCGTCGATGGCGCGCTGCACGACCAGCTTGGTGATTTGCTTGACGAATTTCTTTTTCTCGGCCAGCGCGATAAAAATATCCGGACAGACTTGCTCACCGGACTCATCGACCCATCGGGCAAGCGCCTCGGCGCCGATCATCTTGCCGGAGTCGATCCTGACGACCGGCTGGTAGACCAGGGTCAGCTCTCCCTTGCGGATGGCGCGGCGCAGTTGGCTTTCCATGGTGAGCTGTCTGCGATAAAGCAGAATGAACACCAGCGCAAGGGCGCCTCCGGCAATCGTGCCCGCAAGAAGCAGCGCAGCCGTAAAGCCATGCCCGCGGGCAAGCATATCGGCGCGGGGCTCAGAGACCACAACACAGGAAACGGTCGGCCATTTGCAGAGCGGCAGATAATAGACGCCGCCGCGCTCGATCAGCTTCTGCGCGGCGACCTCCTGACTGGTCAAGGGCATCGGATGACCGAAACCGCGCAGCATGGTCATTCTCTCCCAGTCGAAATACAGGCCGCTATAGCGCATCGGCAATGCATCGAGGTGGTCGGACTTATCGGGGTTGAAGACCATCGCGAGCCCATCGCGCTCGGCGATGAAGCCGCGGTCGGTGGCGGAAATGGGCACGGGGGCATACGCAGAGATACGATTTTCCCCAGAGACCAAATCGGGCGCGGGCATGGGCATGGGCTCCGGCAGCCGTCCCAGCATGGCCGTGCAGATCACCTGGTTATTGCGGACGCGCTCAATCTCCAGAATCTCTCCTGAGTTGAAGAGCAGGTCGCGTATCAGCGACAATTCGCCATCGGAACAGAAAGGAAGACTGCGGGAGAGGATGGTGCGGCGCAGGCTGTTGGCTTCGTTCACCGCGTGCAGCCCGGCGTCCAAGGTCTCATTCGCGTAGTGGCGCAACTCTGCTTGGCCGGCGCGCAATTGCAGAATTTGGGCGATCTGGAATGCAGCCGCGATGCCCAGGCCGATGCCGAGCAGAAGCACAGTGATTTGCGTGGCGACTCGACGGGGAGCGCAAATCATCTTTCCTTTTACCTCTTATTCCCTATATCGGCATAACAAGAGGTTCTTTAAGCTTTATCTAATAATTATCCGCATTATGCGGAAAAAACCTTCCATCCTGCGATTGATTGACCTGAAAAGTGTGCAATTGACGGCTCAGGCTGATGGGCTTCCTGCTCAGTCTGGGGCGCTATTGCATTTTTACGGATGATGGATGGATGCTCCGTGCCGCACCCATTTCACGTTCTTTGTGAAATGGGTGGGAAACCACGAATTTAGCCGTACAGAAACTGTGAAAACGCCTTGGGGCTCTGACAGCTTGAAGTTGAACCACCATTGGGTGCCCCCGGTCTCGATTCTGAGACCGGGGATTACGAATTCATATGGTCATGGTACGAGCCATGCCAGCAGGCTGAAAACCTCGTTCTGATTGAGCTACGGCGTTTCGGTGAGCGCGTCAGTTTTCTTGCTCATCTTGGCGGTGCGCTCCAGCTTTTCCCAGTTGAAGGGCTTGCCGTCGATGGCGCGGATCACGGTCCTGAACAGCACGACGGAAAAGACCTGGCGGTAGGCGAAGCGTTGCAGCCAGATGTGCCAGAGCAGCCATCCGTCGCCCTTGTTGGCGGGGTGGCGGCGCTCCAGGCTGAAGGCAATCGACGAGGTGATGAAGTCGATCAGCAGGAAGCCAACGAAGTAGACCAGCAGCTTTTCAAAGTTGGCCGCCGAGGCTGCCAGGGGGTGATAGTGCCGGTCCAGGAAATAATTGATGATCCCCCAGACAAACATCAGGTCGATGAAGGGCGAGACCAGCGGAAGCAGCATCTGGAAGATGAGAATGTTGGGCAGGGCGAAGAAGCCCATGGCCTTGTTGCGGACAAAGGCCAGACGATGCTTCCAGACGGCCTGCAGAATGCCGAAGGACCAGCGGAAGCGCTGGCGCATCAGCCCGCCAACGTCGACCGGCGCCTCGGTGAAGGCCAGCGAGCGGTCCTCGTAAACGACCTTCAGCGGCAGTTCGAGCAGAGCCATGGTCAGGTCGGCGTCCTCGGCCACGGTGTTGACCGGGTAGCCGCCGACGGCCTTGACCGGGGCGGTGCGCCATGCGCCAATGGCTCCTGGAACGACGACGACGACGTTGAACAGGTCCAGGGCGCGGCGCTCGAAGTTCTGGCTGGTAATGTACTCCAGGGCCTGCCAACTGGTCCAGAGATTGACGCGATTGCCGACCTTGGCGTTGCCGGCGACGGCGCCGACCAGCGGATCCTCGAAGTGGGGGATGAGCTTGCTGATGGCGTCGGTGGCGATCACGGTATCGGCGTCGATGCCGACGTAAATCTCTTCGGCGATGCGGTCCAGGGCGTAGTTGAGCGCGGCTGCCTTGCCGCCGTTGGGCTTGGTGAGCACCTGAACGCGGCCGGCAACGATTTCCGCCGCGTAGGCCTGGCGCGCCACCTCCAGCGTGTGGTCGCTGGAGCCGTCGTCGATGACGATGACGTGCAGGTTCTTGTAGTCGGAGTTGAGCACCGAGCGGACGGTGCGGACAATGACCGTTTCCTCGTTGTAGGCGGGGATCAGAACGGCCACGCGGGGGTTAAAGCCGGGCGAGGCCTGGCGGTGAGGCTTGCGCAGGCGGTCGATGATGGCGAACAGACCCACCAGCACCAGGCGCGCGCTCATGAGAATGTTGCCGATGAAGAAGATCAGCACGATGAACTGGCTGATGAGGTCCAGGCTTGAAAAGGCGATGGAGTCCGGCAGTGCGCGCAGTTTTTGACGAAAGGTGAGCGCGGGCATAACCTGGGCGGTCGTCTTGCCCATCAGCGCCGAAACCGGCACGATGGTGTAGCCGTGAGCGCGCAGGGCGTCAATCAGCATGGGCAGCGCGGCCACTGTCGCCGAGCGGTCGCCGCCGCCGTCGTGCATGAGAATGATGGAGCCGCGGAACTGCGGCTTTTCCTTCATGGCATCCAACTGATCGAGGATGGTCTGGGTAATCTCAGCCGGCGTCTTGCGGGGATTCTCGTTCCAGTCATTGGTGTCCATCTTGCTGCCAACGATGGTGTAGCCGTCGTGCTGAATGCGCACGACGGGCGCGGCCTGGTCGTCGGTGTCCGGTTCCTCGTCGATGTCGTAGGGCGGCCGGAAGTAGAGCGGCTGCACGCCGAGCTTGCTGGCGAACAGACGCGAGGTGAGCTTGATCTCGAGGTCGAGCTGCCGGTTGGAGATATCGCTGATGTCGGGATGGCTATAAGTGTGGTTGCCGATCTCATGGCCTTCGCGGAAGACGCGCTTCATAAGCCCAACATTCTTCTGCGCCTCGTAGCCAATCAGCATGAAGGTCGCCTTGACACCCTTATCGCGGAGAATATCGAGAATCTTCGGCGTCCACTTCGGGTCTGGTCCGTCGTCGAAGGAGATCGCCACCTGTTTGGGATGGTAGCCGTACTGCTGGATGGTGTAGGTGCGCGGATAAGCATCCATGTGCTCATCGACGATGAGCTTTCTGCGCGAGTCCGGCTCGTCAGTGTCGACCGTGACCGTGCGCTTACCGGGCTGGGGCAGGCCGGTGACGCGGATAATGTCGCCGTCGCCCTCGTTGTCAATGCTGTGGCCGGGCTGAACCGAGCCGAGCGCCTGCAGGGAGTCCGGGCTGGTGGGCCGATCCCAAATATTCCATAGCGAACTGTCTTCCTCGCCCAGCCGCCAGAGAGCAAAGGTCTGCAACCCGAGGGCGCGGGCGGCGCGCAACTCGTTCAGCACCGTGACGCCATCCAGAAACCAGACCACATGGCGCTGGTTCAGATCCTCGTCGATGTACTCGAAGTGCGGGTTGAGCGAGTTGTAGTCGAGGTCAAGGTCGGCGTCGGCGTCCGAGGCGCGCTGCAAGGCCTCGGCGACGGAAAGATCTTCCGTGTCGATGACTTTTGACTTGGCAGGCTTGTGGCCCTTGCGGTGGTCCTTCGGATTGGGAATCGAGAGCGTCCAGTCGTAGCCGTAGTTGCCGATGGCGCAGATCAGCTTCTCTTTGGGCACGAAGGTGAGCACGCGGCGCAGATTGTTGACGAACCACTCCTGGCTGGCGACCGGTCCGGGCAGGCTTTCCGCCTCGTGCTCGTCATAGTTCATCAGAATGATGCCGTCGGAGTTGGCGCCAAGCGCCTTTAGATCGTCATCGGTCGTTGAGACCTCGGTGTTGACATAGAGTCGCAGATTGCGCGCGTGCAGGTCCGCATAAAGCTCGTGGATAAACGCCATATACGCCGGGCTGGCGTTGTCGGGCAGGTTTTCGATGTCCAGCGAGAGGCCGCGATAGACCGGGAACGCAATGAAAAAGCGAAGAATCTGCTGGCGCAGCACGGCGCGCTTGTACCCGTCGTTCAGGATGCGGGTAATGGCCGGATCCCAGCTCCGCGTGACCGGGTTGTAGTTGTTCAAGTGAGGGAAAATCTCGGTATCTTCCCTGGATGCCTGGATCACCCGCTTGACCTTGTTTGCCTCGTCGGGATCGTGGACCGTGGCGCCATCAATCACCGGGTACTCGCGGTGGGTGTCGCTGTTGGTGCCCAGCAGAATTCCCTGGGGCGCGTCGACGTGCAGCCACTCGGGGAACAGCATATCGATCTGCCGGACGTGCTCCTTCAGTGAGGAGTAGCTGGCCGGATCGTCCGGCACGTAGTAGGCCGCGCGCAAGCCTTCGCCCGTGTTGAAGGGAATGTCGGAGGGCCTGCGGGTGGTCTTGCGGCGCGCCGGGCGCGGAGTTTTCGCGCCGTGCAGCAGCGTGGACTGGTCGGGCAAGGCCTTGTAGTTGTGCTTGGGCGTGGCCAGCAACAGCTCCGGCATCTGCTGAAAACGCAGTACGTTGAAGATGAAAGCGCCGAGAACCAGCGTGGAAACCACGGCTGTTACATTCAGAACGAGAACCAGCCGCCTCCAGCGCTTGCGTTGTGGATCGAGGAATATTTGTTTATTGGGCATGAACGGTTTAACAAATCCTTTTGCGAAAAACGTTGCCGCGTGAGCTGAAAAGATGAAAGCGGTAGCGCGAAAATCTTCTACGCTATACAGTACAAATCGTATGGAAGCTGCGCACCAGAGTCAATCGACCGCTCCATCTCCGCTTTCCGGCGGAGCGCGCGCCGCGTTTTCCATCGCGCTGGCTCTGGCCGCCGGGCTCGGGCTGCGCTTGTGGATGCTGAAGCAGTTTTTTCAGGTCGACGGCGACACGCTGATCTACGGCGCAGTGGCAAAGAACCTGCTGCTGCATGGCCGCTATGCCCTGAACGGAGCAGGCAATGAACTCTATCCTACGCTGATCCGGCTGCCGGGCTACCCGCTGTTCCTGGCGCTCTGCTTCAAAATCTTCGGGATGGAAAACTACATCTCGGCAGCCTGGGTGCAGATTGCGCTGGAGCTGGCCGGTTGCCTGTTGCTGGCCGATTTTGCCAGCCGCATTGCGTCGGCGCGCTTCAGCCGGGGAGCCGCGCACGCCACGCTCTGGCTGGCCGCGCTCTGCCCTTTTACGGCGATCTATGCCGCCCAGCCGCTCAGCGAGTCGCTGACGCTGTTTGTGCTGGCCCTGGCGCTCTGGTCGGCGGAGCGCTTCCGTGCCCGGCCGGGATGGCCGCCAGCGCTCCTGTTTACCGCTGCGGTGACCTATGCGGCTCTGCTGCGGCCTGATGGCGCACTGGTGGCCGTGGCGCTGGCCCCGGCGCTCGTCTTTGGCTTGATGCGCAAAGATCAAGCTGAGGAAAATCCTGCGGCTTTGAAAGAGCAAGGCTTTAGTCGTGCCGCAGTCGCACAAGAAACAGCTTCGGCTAACCAGACTACGGAAGGACTTGCTGTTTTGAAAGGGCTCGACTTCAGTCGTGCCGAAAGTGCCGCAAAATCAACGGGGCCTTTACAAGCTGCGGAAAAGCTCGTAAATGGCGCTTCATGTGGCTGTTTTGTGTCAGGGCACGACTTTAGTCGTGCCGCAAACGCAATCAAATCAACGCGGGCTTTAGCCCCTGGGGAATCTCTTCCGGATTCAATGCCCCTAGAAATCCCCCGCCTCCTTCGAATGGCCGTGGTCTGCGTGCTGCTGGCGCTGGCTCCTTTTGCCGTCTGGAGCGCACGCAACTGGCAAGTTTTCCACGTTTTTCAGCCGCTGGCTCCGCGTCTGGCCACCGATCCCGGCGAGGATCTCCACCTCGGCTGGGAGCGCTGGGTCAAGAGCTGGTGCCTGGACTTTGTTTCGACCTACCAGATTTACTGGAACGTTCCCGGCGATGTGCTGGACGTGAGCAAGCTGCCCAGCCGTGCCTTCGACTCCCCGGCTCAATACGCTGAAACCGCCGCCGTGGCCGCCGACTACAACCAGAAGCAGGAGCTGACGCCCGCGCTCGATATGCGCTTTGGCAGGCTGGCCGATGAGCGTCGCGCCGCCCATCCCTTGCGCACTGCTCTCTGGCTGCCGCTGGGGCGCATGGCGGATATGTGGCTCCGCCCGCGCGTGGAAAACCTGCCCGTCGATCTGGACTGGTGGGCATACGCGCGCCATCATGCGGAGACCCGCTTCAGTTGGGCCTATGCCGCGCTAAACGCGCTTTATCTGCTGCTGGCGATGGCCGGGCTTTGCCTGCGGCCGCGCTTCTGGCGGCCGATGCTGGCGTATTTCGTGCTGCGTAGCGCACTGCTGACAACCATCGAGGCCCCGGAAGCGCGCTATACGCTGGAGTGCTTTCCGATGCTGTTCGCGCTGGGCGGCCTGGCGGCCTATCGGTTCACGAACGTCGTCTTCTTGTCGGTCTTCAGGGTGAAGGCATCGGCAGGCAGAGACTGAGGGAACTTGAAGTTGAAGTAGACGCAGACGCGGTATTGCCCCGGCCCTTCGTCGAAGACCTGCTTGAGGCTCACGCCGCGCTCGACGTCCACCCAGATGGTTACCTTGGGCAGGTTCTTGCGGACAGCCGGGTCTTTCGCAATCAGCTCCAGCTTCTCGGTCTTCACGCCGCTGAGCGTTTCCGGCCCCAGGTACTTGATCTCCCACTTGTCGGCCAGATCCCGGCCGCTGGCGCCGAAGCCGAGCATCACATAGCTCTCGAATTTGCTGGCCTTTTTGTAGGTCGTGACCTGGTTGAGGCCAACCTCAAAGAGCCGGAAAACTCCTCCGGAAAAGCCGTAAATCTTGGGCGACGGCTTCCCGTTGTGCTCGCTGACGTGCGCGGCCATCTGGAAGCTCGCACCCTTGCGCTCGTAGTAGACCGTGCCCCGCTGGATGTCTTTGTCGTAGATCGGGTCGGTCTCGACCGAATCGAATTGAAAGTCGGCCGAGGTCGCGTGGAAGTTCTTCGCCGCTTCGTCCAGCCGGCGCAGAACCTTGTCCTTTTCGTCCGCCGGAGCGGCCAGGGCGGCGTGGGCCGCCAGCAAAAGCACCGCAATCGACACGGCAACCATGAGTTTCTTTGTCAAGCGCATAGAATTCCTGTTCTGTTCTTCGGAATGCCAGTGTAGTCCGCTACACAAATGGTCATTTTTGTTTTGAAAGGGCACGACTTCAGTCGTGCCGCAAACACCGCAAAATCACCGAGGCCTTTAGGCCCTGGATGCTGGATGGATGCTCCGTGCCCCATCCATTTCACGTTCTTTGTGAAATGGATGGGAAACCACAATACTCGATGGCGAGGTGAAAACTCATAGAGTCGCAGACCTGTTAGCTGTTAGCTGTCGGCTGTTAGCTGCCCTTACCTCCGCGCCCAAACCTTCCAGCTCCAATTGCCCTCGGCGTCGACGGCGGTTTCCCAATGCTTCACGGAGACGGCGTCGCCAATCACCGGTTCAATGGCCTTGTGCAGGGCCTTTTTCACCACCGGCTCCGAGGCCGTGGTCTTCAGGTCGAGGTCCACTTCCGAAGCGGGCACGGTGACAATCAACCCACGTCCGCCATCGCCGGTGACCTGAATCGGATGTGCCGGACCGGCGGCGCTGGACGGCTTGTCGCCGTAATTCCACAGCCATGGCGTGACAAAGATGAACAGCAGAATCAGCGTCACCATCACGTCGTAGTGGACACAGCCGCGTGGGTAGGTCCAGAAAAAATACGATTTCAACAGCTTTTTCATTGTGTCCTAACCGAGCGTTTCGCGCTTGGTAATCCGCTCCAGGCCGCCCATGTAGGGCCGGAGCGCTTCTGGAATCAGGACCGAGCCATCGGCCTGCTGATAGTTTTCGACAATCGCCACCCATGTGCGTCCAACGGCCAGTCCGCTGCCGTTCAGGGTGTGGACAAATTCGAGCTTACCCTTCGCGCCGCCGCGCCGGAAGCGGATGTTCGCGCGCCGCGCCTGGAAAGCGTCAAAGTTCGAGCAGGAGGAAATCTCCCGGTAAAGCTGCTGGCCGGGAAGCCAGACCTCCAGGTCAAAGGTCTTGGCCGAGGAGAAGCCCGTGTCGCCGGTGCAGAGCAGAACCCGGCGATAAGGCAGCTTCAGCGTCTCCAGAATCTCTTCCGCGTCGCGCGTCAGCTTTTCGTGCTCGGCCTCGGACTCTTCGGGCCGCGTGAACTTGACCATCTCGACCTTTTGGAATTGGTGCTGGCGGATGATGCCGCGCGTGTCCTTGCCAGCGGCTCCGGCTTCGGAGCGGAAGCAGGGCGTGTAGGCCGTCAGGCAAACCGGCAGCCGCGCTTCGTCCAGCACTTCATCGCGATAAAGATTGGTAACCGGAACCTCGGCGGTAGGAATCAGCCAGTGGTCGCTGTCCTTGAACTCGCCGCGGGCAACAGCCGCCACGTCGGCGTCCGAGCAGCGAAACAGGTCTTCGGCAAACTTGGGCAACTGCCCGGTGCCGTAAAGCGACTTCGAGTTGACCATGAAGGGCGGCAGCACTTCGGTGTAGCCCTGCTTCTGCGTGTGCAGGTCGAGCATGAAGCTGACCAGCGCCCGTTCCAGCCGCGCTCCCGCGCCCATGTAGACCGCGAAACGCGCGCCGCTTAGTTTGGTGGCGCGATCCAGATCGAGAATGCCCAGCTCCGCGCCCAGTTCCCAGTGTGCCTTGGGCTCAAAGTTGAAAGCTGGCTTTTCGCCCCAGGTCTTCAGCGTGGGGTTGTCGGCGTCGGACTTGCCGACGGGAACTTCGTCGCGGGTCAGGTTGGGAATGCGAGACAGAGAAAGGCGCAGTTGAACGTCGAGCGCCTCGGCGGCCTTGCCCAGCTCGTCGAGCTGGTCCTTCAGCGCGCGGGTCTCTTCCATCACGGCCGTCGCGTCCTGACCGGCTTTTTTCAGCGCGCCTACCTGCTGGCTCAGCTCGTTGCGCCGCGCCAACAGGCGTTCGGATTTCGTGATGGCCTCGCGACGGCTTTGGTCGAGGGCAAGAAAATCGCCAAGTAGCGCATCAGGGTCAGCCCAGCGCGCACGCAGTTTCTCTTTAACCAGCTCCAGATTATTGCGTACAAATCCCAAATCGAGCATCGTATTACCAGTTTACTCGAATCACAGTGGAAGACGGCTTTTTTCGGGGTTTCGTCGCTTCCCATTCTTGCGACGGGAAAAAGTTGCAAGAATAGGAAGCCCGCTATTGATCCGGCAACTCAATACGGTCCGGGTGCCCCAGGTTCGGCGCAGCTTCATCGCGCCTAACCTGGGATATCTAGACTTTTAGCTCTTTATGGTTCTTTACAGCTTTCCGTTTCAATCTCTCTCAATTCTGGATGCCGCATCCATTTCCGCTTTTTTTGCGGAAATGGGTGGAAATCGATGGCCCTGTCTTCTTGTCTAGTCCCTAATCCCTAGTCCCTGTTTTAAGGATGCTGCTCAATGGCGATGTTGACGCTGCTGGTGTCTCCGGTGACGGCGATGCCGGTCATGTTGGTGGCAACATCGGCTAGCGAGGCCGAGTTGAAGGTGACGCTTCCGTCCAGGGCGGAGGTGGCCGTGGCGCTCTCGCTGGCCAGCAGCTCGCTTTGATCGCAGCGGCCATGCGTGGGGCAGGCCGCGGCCCAGGCATAGAGCGCCTCGTAGAGCGTGACCGTTCCGCCCGCCATGGGGTTGCCGTCCATGTCCAGCACGCGCAGCGTAATCTGGCTGGCCGTGCCGCTGACCGCGAGGCTCTGCGTCGTGCCGGAGACAGCGTGGAGCGTGGCGTACTCTGGGCGGGCTCCGAAGGCAGTGTACGTGACGCACTGGCTGGTGCCGTTCAGGCAGGCCGTCGCCGTGACGGTTTCGCCCTCAGTCAGCGGTCCCACGGTCAGCGCTTTGGCGGCAAGGCCGTTGGTGTTGGTGGTGACCGCGCCGCTGGGGATCGTGATGTTGCTCGAAGTTGTCTGCCAGACGACGGACTGGCCGCTGGCGGGCACTCCGCTGTTCAGCGCCAGCGCCTCGACCGTCCAGGTGATCGTGGCTCCGGCGGCCAGTGAAAGTTTGGACGAAAGCGCGGCCAGCACCGGAGGCGTTCCGCCGCAGAAATGCGCTTGCAGGCTGGAAGCGTTGGTCAGCGAGACGGTCACGACCGAGCAGGTGCTGTCGATGGCCGTCAGGTTCATCGTGGCGCGTCCGTCGCCGGTGGCCGTTACCGTGCAGGTCGAGCTGCCGCAACCCAGCGTCGCGGTTCCTTTGGTTACGGTGTACGTAATCGTGACGCCCCCAGCCGGAATCAGGTTCGCGTCCAGGGCGATGACAGTGAAGGCCTCCGGCACGCCAATGGGAATCGTGCCCGAGGGCTCGTTGGCGCTCATCATCGTCAACGCGTCGCCCGAGCCCGCGTTGTAGCTGATGCCGCCGGTGATGATGGCCGCGGCGTTGTAGATGGGCAGGTCGTCCACCTCCACGTCGACTGATCCTGTGACAGTGCTGGCGGGCGCGATGGCCGTGATTTCGTTCGGCGAAACGCTGGTGACCGAGGCCGCCTGGCCGCCGATCAGCACCGTGTCGGTCGAGCGGAAGCCCATGCCGTGAATTACGATGGAGCCGCCCGAGGCCGCCAGGTGCTGCGGGGAAACCGTGTCGGCGTAGAGCACGCGGCCCTCGTATGCGTAGTCCGGCCGTCCGTCGCCGCGCTTGTCGGCAATGCCGAGGCGGACAATATCGTCGCCCGATGTCGTGATTTGCAGCGAGCTTTCGCCCGTGGCTTGGCCGTTGAGCCCGGCCTCGTAGCCCACCGCCGTCGAGCCCGTCGCATCGAAGGCATCCCAGATGCCTAGCGACGGCAAGGCTTTTCTGTTGGTGGCGGCACCGTTCTCGTCCAGCGCCTCGGTGAAGACGGTGAAGGTGCGTCCGCCGCGAACGGAGAAGGTGAACCAGTCGCTCTGTCCTACTTGGCTGAGCCGCCCGCTCCAGAGGCCGCTGGCTGGCAGCACGCGCGGCGCGCTCTCGCTCCCGATCGCATCCTCATCGCTGCCCAGCGCCGAATCGTCCACGTTGACGGTGAGCGTTTTTGTCGTGCCCGCTCCCAGGTTCGCAATCGAAATCGCCGCAAGAGTTCCCGAGGGCGTCGGCGAGCCGTCCCAATCAGGGCCAACCGCGTTCGAGAATACATAAAGCGGATCGACAGCCTCGAAAGTGACCTCGTAGTTGGCCGTGGCCGCGCCCGGCGGCAGCGGCATTCCGCTCAGGTCGAAGGCACCCTCCAGGTCGGCCTCGTTCGAACCCCACATCGTCAGCAGATTGCCGTTCTTGTCCTCCCAGCCCGTGACCGCGTTGCCATGGTTGCCGCTGAAGCTCGCGCCGGAGACAGCTGTGACCGTGTACTGATACAGCGGGTTGCCGCTTGCGTCCAGGGGCCGGGCCACCACGTTGACGCCCTGCATTCCCAGGCCGTTTCTGAAACTGATCGTTCCCTGAATGGAAGCCGTATTGGCGGCGGTGATCTCTTTGCCGGGAAAGCTGGCCAGGTTGCTGGCGGTGATCGGGTAGATGCGATTCAGCGCGGCAATGTCGTCCCAGCGCAGCACCGTCGGGTCGGGAATGCAAGCGCCGCCGGTCGAGTCGCACAGGCCGTTGACCGGCTGCATCACCGGCCAGCCATCCTCCTTTTCCAGGACGTTGGTTTCGCCATTGGTCAGCGCGCCGGGGTTCACCTGAGAGTAATCCAAACCGAGAATCCGTCCGAAGGCCCGTTCCAGTTGAAAGCTCATCATCTCCAGCCGGTCGGCGCTGGTGGCGCACAGGCCGTTCAGCACAATGACGGCGTGCGCCAGCGTGGCATCCGTATTGATGTTGTCCAGCCAGAAGAAAACGCCGTTGTTCTGGCAACTGTTCTCCGCGGCAACGCCCGTGCCAAAAATCGCGTCGATCACCGAGCCGTCCGCATCGAAGACCACGCCGACCGGGTAGCCAGTCGCTGAGGGAGTTAGGTCAACCGGCGCGGTAATCACGCCCAGTTGATTGGTCTGCTCGTTGGTGACCGTAAAGCCTGTGCCGCTGACCGCGATGTTTGTGCCGCTGACGTTCTCGTTCAACTGCCCCTTGTCGGTGAGTGTCACGCCAGCCGTCGCCACCGCGCTCCAGAGAGCCGCCGCCGCGTCCACCATGGCCGTGGCCTGCGCGTTCGTGACCGACGCGTTCAGCGGTCCCTGATCGACGTAGTAATTCAGTTGCCCGTTGGCCCAGTGAACCGGCTGGCCCACCACGCTCGCGTCAAAATAGCTGGTTCCGGCCACGTACTTGGGCCCGCCAGCCATCGCCGCCGACGGCAACAGCAGCAGGGCCAGAAGCCCAGCAACCGAGTGGCGCGAGTGGCGAAAGCGAAAGCCTGTCATGAAGAGCGCTCCAGAATCGGCTCGAAGGGACTCTCTTCAGAGAAACCCCCTTCGAGCTTTGAGGTGGACACAGCTCGTTCACCAGCAAGGCAGACGCCGAAATTACGAAATTTTTAGAAAGAAAATTCTAATGAAAGAAACCTCTGCAAGATTCCATTGAGACTGCAAAATGTGTCAGGGCGCGACTGGTAGGTCGGGGCTTTACAGGCTGCGGAAAAACTCGATTTCATCTGTGCTTTGTGTCAGGGCACGACTTCAGTCGTGCCGAAAGTACCGCAAAATCAACGCGGGCTTTAGCCCCTGAGCGGCGTGCGCATCCCCGCCGAATGAGTCAAATCCGCCCAAATCGTCATCTGAAAGGAAGCCCTGAAGAGGGGCTCTGCTCATCGCAGGAGATAAAATCAACACGAGAAGCCTTATGACAGAGATTCGTTCCACCGTTATTCTTGGCTCCGGCTGCGCCGGACTCACGGCGGCCATCTACACGGGCCGCGCCGGATTCAACCCGCTGGTGCTGGAGGGTCACGCCCCCGGCGGCCAGCTCTCGATGACCACTCTGGTCGAAAATTTTCCCGGCTGGCCGGAAGGCATTCAGGGGCCGGAACTGATCGACAACATGCGGAAGCAGGCGGAGCGCTTCGGCGCGACCTTCATGCCCGCCGATCTCAATCAAGTTGACCTCAGCGTCCATCCCTTCAAGCTGCAAACCTCGGCTGGGGAGATCGAGACGCGCACGCTGATTGTTGCCTCCGGGGCCACGGCGCGCTGGCTGGGCGTTCCGGGCGAGCAGGAACTGATTGGCCATGGCGTTTCCAGTTGCGCCACCTGCGACGGATTCTTTTTCCGCGAACAGGAAATTGCCGTGGCGGGCGGCGGCGATTCGGCCATGGAAGAGGCGCTGTTCCTGACGCGTTTTGCCTCCAAGGTTACGCTGATTCATCGCCGCGCGGCCTTCCGCGCCTCGAAGATCATGCTGGATCGCGTGCAGGCGCATCCGAAGATCGTGCTCTGTACGGATACGGTGATCGAGGAAGTGCTCGGCGTAGAAGAAAAAGAAGTGAAAGGCCTGCGCCTGCGCAATGTGAAGACCAACGAAATCAGCACCCTGCCCGTCACCGGCCTCTTCCTCGGCATTGGCCACGACCCGAATGCGAAGATGCTGGCCGGTCAGATCGATCTCGATGACGCTGGCTATATCCGGACCAGCGGCCATGTGCTGATGACGCATGACGGCGCGGTAGTGCCGGGCGTCTTTGCCTGCGGCGATGTGCAGGACCGGCGCTACCGGCAAGCGATTACCGCCGCCGGGACGGGCTGCATGGCCGCTCTGGAAGTGGAGAAATTCCTGGAAGAGCAAGGACACTGAGGCCGGTTTGATGGCATGAAGGGTAAAGCTGGGTGCCCCATCCATTTCCGCGTTTTTGCGGAAATGGGTGGGAAACGATGCCACTGTTTTCTTGCCGGATCAATAGTTTTTGTAACAGGGCACGACTTCAGTCGTGCCGCAAGTGCCACAAAATCAGCGTGGGCTTTAGCCCCTGAGGCAATGCCCGGCAGGAAACAGAGACTCGATCACAGGCCCACTCCCCGCTACCAGGAGTGGAAGGTAAAGAAGACCGCCCCCACCAGGCACAGCCCCGCGACGGCATGGTTCCAGCGCAGTTGCAGGTGAAAATAGAAGGTGACGAAGACGGCGAAGACCACCAGCGTGATGACTTCCTGGATCACCTTGAGCTGAATGGGGCTGAAGCGGTCTGCGCCGAGCCGATTGGCCGGTACTTGCAGGCAGTATTCAAAGAAGGCGATGCCCCAACTGACGAGGATGACCTTCCACAGTGCCTCGTTGCGGAACCTGAGATGTCCGTACCAGGCAAAGGTCATGAAGATGTTCGAGAAGGTGAGCAGAATGACAGTCCACATATTGAAATTAGACACTAGGAAAATAGGCTTGGCTGCTGAGAGTTTTTGAACTGGGAACGGGAGCACGATGACGTTACTTGAGGAAAATCTGGAACGGCTGGAAGAAACGATCACGGCTGCCTGCCGCAAGGCCGGGCGTGCACGCGCCGAGGTCGAGCTGATGGCTGTTTCGAAAACCCACCCGGCCGCCACCCTGGCCGAAGCGGCCTCGCTGGGACTGGCGCTTTTTGGCGAGAACCGCGTACAGGAGTTTGCAACCAAAGCGGTGGAAGTCGCTCCGCTGCGCCAGCGCGCCGTAAAACCTGTGCGCGTGCATCTCATCGGCCATCTGCAGTCGAACAAGGCGCAGCGCGCCGTGGAGCTTTTCGATGCGGTGGATTCCGTGGACTCGCTGCGGCTGGCCGAGCGACTGAACGAAGCGGCGGGCAAACTGGGCAAGCGTCTGCCGGTTCTGCTGGAAGTAAAGCTCAGTCCCGAGGAGTCGAAGGCGGGTCTCGCGCCCGATTCCGCCGAGGCCGCACAGTTGCTGGAGCGGCTGCCGGATCTCGAAAATCTGCAAGCGCGCGGGCTGATGATGATCGCGCCGCTGGGCGTGAGCGAAGCCGAAACGCGCGCCTGTTTCCGGAGTTTGGTGGAGTGGCGTGATCGCTGGGCAGCGGCCTATCCACGGCTTTCGCTCGACGTGCTTTCGATGGGCATGAGCGGCGACTTTGCGCTGGCCATCGCCGAAGGCGCAACCCGCATCCGCGTGGGTTCGGCGCTGTTCGGCGCTCGCAGTTACGCGGTACAGGCCTAGATGCTGCGCGCCCATCCCAACGGCGTGACCCTGGCCGTCCGTGCCCAGCCCGGCGCGAAAAAGACGGCCATCACCGGCATTTACGGCGAGGGCGTGGCGGCGCAACTGAAGATCGCCGTTCAGGCGCCGCCTCTCGAAGGCCGCGCCAATCAGGCTCTGATCGCTTTTCTGGCGAAGACTTTCTCGCTTCCTAAAAGCGCCATTGAGCTGACGGCGGGCGAGTCGTCGCGGAGCAAAGTCTTCCTGCTCAGGGGCGTGCCTTTGCCGCAGGCCGCCGCCGTGCTCGCCGCGTGGACTGCCAAGGTCTGAAACAAAGATGATTGTCAGGCATCCTACTTCGATTTTCGGGCATCCTAATAACAAGCCCTATTGTGAGATCCGATTGATTAGGCTGCGTTCAGTGCCGAGGCGGAACGGTTTAGGGAGAACTTTTTCTGAAATGGCAATCACGCAGCGCCCTTTTCCGATACTGGAAGCCAGGGACTCAAAATCGTTACCCCCAAAATATATGGACTAAAAGTGCATGATAATTTAGTAAAAAGGGGTACAGTGTATCTGTAGATGGGGCTTGACGTGCAAGCAGTCGCGGATTGCAGTTGGTTCCTCTTTTTCAGGCGTATTGTGCGAAGCGTCAAGCATTGACCGGATTCTGCCGATGAAAGGATGGCGGAACCGTACTGCAGAGCAAAGGTGTATCTGGATGGAGGCTTACGGATGAACGATCTACGAAAAGCCGAAATCCGTACTCCTTTTGGCGATTCATCGTCTAGGATGGAAAACAGCGTCGAGCCGCGGAACTGTTGCGCCTACAACGAGACCAGGAAGTGCATTCTCGGTGTGGAGATTGCCAGCGGCGATTTTTCCTCTATCACGCTTGCCGAGCGGTTGCCGTTGCTCACGGCCAAGTCCGGCGCAGGGTTGTGGCTAAATCCCTTCAGGGGCCTTCCGGAAATCGACGTAAGCGTTCCTCTCGATCTGCTTTACCTCGATCCGGATTATCGGGTCATTGAAACCGTCGAGTTTTATCCCACCTTCCGTGTTTCTCCGGCCTGTCCACCGGCGGCCAGCGTTCTGGCGCTGCCTTCTCACTCGATCTTTGCCTCGCATACGCAACCGGGCGATCAGTTGGTCCTGGGCGTTGCCGAGGAGATTGGCCGTCAATTTCACCTGTTTCCTGGCATGACGGACTCTGCCGGCGCTGCGAAAAAAGCCGCTCCTGCGCCGGAAGCGCCGCTGCCCTCCGAGATGCCACCCGCCGCGCCTTTGCCGACCAGCGAGGCTGATCCGGTTGAACCGTGGAAGAAGAAGGGCGGCAAGCCGAAGGGCTGGTTGCAACGGTTGCTGAATCCCGATCCGCCGGAGCCGAGAAAGGCTGCGCGGAGAGCCGTGGATGGACTTACGGCCTACTTCTGGACTGGCGGCGCTTCGTCGGCGCATACCATCCGGGATATCAGCGCCACTGGCATGTATATCCTGACCGAGGAGCGCTGGTACCCAGGCACCCAGATCCAGATGACCTTGAAAAAGACAGACTGCGGAAGTTCGGATGAGGTCTGCTCGATTTCCGTAATGGTCAGGGTCAATCGCTGGGGCAACGATGGCGTCGGTCTCAGCTTTGTGGTGCGCGATCCACGCCACCAAAACGAAGAGGTCCAAGGTGCAAGCAGCCAAGATCTGGACCGATTCCTGGCGCTGATTGGGCATCTCGACGGATAGAGCATTTCCACGGATGATGGGTGGATGCTCTAGTCCCCCACCGGTGTTTCCACACGCCGCGGATGAAACAGTGCCCCATCCATCGAACGCCTTTGTTTTTGTCCGATGGGTGGGAGTCAACGACTCTGGCAGGTCAGGGCTTTGCAGGCTGTGGGAAAACGCCAATGTAGCTATGTCTTGTGTCAGGGCACGACTTCAGTCGTGCCGCAAATGCTACAAAATCAACGTGGCCTTTAGGCCCTGCGGGATGTTTTTCGGGCAGACATCTCCAAAGCGCTTGTTCAGAGCTTCCCTGACTTCTTCCCGATGTTCTCTTCGTCCTATCCAGCCAGCGCTTTTTTGACCAATTCACTGATCGCGCGACCCTCCGCGCGAAGGCTTGCGGCCTGCAGCTTGGCCTGGACGGCTTTGATGACGGGCCCCATGTCTTTTGGGGTGAGGACGTGGCCAGCGGCTGCGGCAACTTCCGCGGCGGCCTCGGCAACCAGAGCCTGCAAGGCGGTTTCGTCCAGAGCCTTGGGCTGAAACTCCTCAATGACGACAATCTCGGCGGCTTCCTTGGCGGCCAGCTCCGGGCGGTTGCCTTGGTTGTAAAGCTCAATCGAGTCGCGGCGCTGCTTGACCATGCTGGCCAGGGCCTGCTGTTCCTCGGCCGGGGTCAGCGGGGCGCGCTTCTCGATGGCCTTGTTCTTGAGGGCATTCTTGATGAGGCGCAACGTGCCGGTCCGTTCGGCGTCGTGGGCCTTCATAGCGGTAACAACCTGTTTGCTGACAATAGCTTCGAGTGCTCCTGCGTCGGTCATAAAATTCCTTTCTAAAATGCTGATTCTATGATTGTTCATAGGCTCTCACGTCTCGAGAATCAGAACTTGGAAGCCCAGCCAAGGCGACTCTGCTTTCGGTTTATGGCTGCGTTGTGACTGCGAAATCCTGCCGGGACTCCGGCATATTCTCAAACTGCTCGATTTCGACCTCACCCTCAGGGAAGATGGCCTTGACCTGGAGTTGTCCGCCCATCGCTTGAATGTAGCTCCGCAGCGTCGAAACATACATATCCGTACGCTTCTCCATCCTTGACACAGCCCCCTGATTCACTTCCAGAACCTTCGCAAGGCTGACTTGCGTCAGTTTCCGCGCCTCCCGAAGCTGATAGAGGGTCATCACTCCCGCGGCATCCTTCACGCGATGACGAATCGCATCCTCCACTTCGGGCGGATGTGTTCTGCGAATTTCTCTCCATTTTGCGGTCATCTGATTTACTCTCCAATCTCTTTGAGATGCAGGGCATAGATCGCTTCCGCGCGGCGGATAGCATCGGGATACCAATTGGAATCGCCGGTCTTGTCGCCACCAAGAATCAGGTAGGCATTCCGGCGCGGATCGAAGGCAAAAAGAATGCGGAAAGGCCGCCCGGAAGTTTGAACCCGCAGTTCCTTCAGATTTGGGTAAGAAGATCCCTTCAGCGTATCTGCATAAGGCCGTCCCAGAGCGGGGCCGTACGCTTCCAACATATCGACTGCGGCATCCACGCTTACCCCCTCCTGTTCATCCAGAGAGTGATACCAGCCGATGAACTCATCGCTGACTTCAACTTCCCAAATCATTCTTCAAATATACCCTCCAGGTGATATGCCGTCAATGGCATTTCGTGATGAGCTTATGACTTTGGCGAGACTCCCCCATCCTCAGGACCTGCAAAATTTGCACAGAAAATAAATCCACACTTTTCACATTTGTGTGTATTCTGTGATTGAGGGACCGCCGACCGCCGTTGGCTTGCTGAGCCGGTCGAGTTTCGCTTTCAGGCTCGAAATTCAGGCCCCAATAGAAAACAAGGAGAAAAGATGATTACCAAGACGCGCTTGTTTACACCCGGACCGACGCCGCTGCTTCCCGCGGCCCAGTTTGCCATGGCGGCAGCGGATATGCACCACCGCACGCCGGAGTTTCGCGCCCTGTTCCTGAAGGTTGTGGGGCAGTTGAAGACTTTCATTGGCACGCAGAACGATGTGCTGTTGCTGTCGAGTTCAGGCACGGGAGCGATGGAGGCGTCGGTTTCCAATCTGACTTCGCCCGGCGACCCGGTGCTGGTGCTGACGGCCGGCAAATTCGGCGAGCGCTGGGTGGATCTGACCAAGACCTTCGGCTGTCAGGTGGATGTGGTGGAAGCGGCCTATGGGCAGACCATTGACATGGCGGAAGTGAAAAAGGCTCTGAAGCCGCAGCACAAGGTCGTTTACATGCAGGCCTCGGAAACTTCAACCGGCGTGTGCCACGACGTGAAGGCTGTGGCAGAGCTGTTGAAGGGCACCGGGACACTGCTGGTGGTTGACGGCATTACCGGCCTGGGTACGATGACCTTTGACGTGGACGGCTGGGGCATCGACATTCTGATTGGCGGCTCGCAGAAGGCCGTCATGATGTCGCCGGGACTGGCTTATCTGAGCGTGAGCGAGAAGGCGTGGCAGGCGATGGAGACCTCGAAGAATCCGCGCTACTACTTCGACCTGCGCAAGGAGCGCAAGAATCAGGGCAAGGGCGAAACCGCCTATACGCCGGCCGTCTCGCTGGTGGCGGGCCTCGGCGCGGCGCTCGACTACATTGCCGGACAGGCGGGTGGCGACTTGGAAAAGGGCCGTATTGCGCTGATCGACAACGCGCAGACCAACGCTAAAGCGACGCGCGCCGGTCTGGTTGCGCTGGGCTTCACGCTGTTTGCGCCGATCTCGCCTTCGGCGGCGGCCACGGCCGTTTCCGTGCCTGAGGGGCTGGATTCGGGCGACGTGGTCAAGGCGCTGAAGACGCGCTATAGCCTGACAATTGCCAACGGGCAGGGCTCGATGAAGGGCAAAATCTTCCGCGTGGCGCATCTTGGCTTCTTCGACAGCCTGGACACGCTGGCCCTGTTGGGAGCGATGGAAAACATTGCGAAGGATACGCTGGGGCTGCCGGTGGTTTACGGCCAGGCGGTCGCGGCGGCGCAGCAGGTCTACGCAGAAGCGGCGAAGTAGCAGACAGCAAACAGCGGACAGCAAACAGTTCCTGAAGGATCGCTGTCCGCTCTTTACTGTAAGCTGCCTGCTGTTTGCTGTTAGCTGTTTTCTGTCAGCTGGGAGCTGTTTTCATGTCTGAGTTGAGCTTTGGAGAGAAGCTGCTGATTGCACGCAAGCAGTTGAATCTCTATCAATACGAGATGGCCGAGCAGTTGGGGGTTCATCCGAATTCGTTGACCAAGTACGAGCGGGGCGGGGGCAAGCCGCACGCGGCGGTGTTGCGGATGTTTGAGATTCTGTGCGAACAGCACGGCATCCGTTTTGACGAGTATGAAGCTGCACGCAAAGACAAGGAAGACGCGATGAAAATTGTTCTGGCGGAGAAAGTCTCTCCGGCGACGCTGGCTGTATTTGCGGCCGAGCCGGGATGGAAAGTAGTGACCTACGACCAGTTGCCGGACGGCCTGCCGGCTGCCTTGGCCGATGCCGACGCGCTGGTGGTGCGCAGCGGCGTGAAGGCCGACGATGCGCTGATGAGTCATGCGCCGAAGCTGCGAGTGATTGGCCGTGCCGGCGTTGGCGTGGACAATATCGATGCGGCGGCGGCCACGCGGCGGGGCATTGTGGTCATGAATACGCCCGGCGCGAATTCGGTCGCCGTGGCCGAGCTGGCCATCGGACTGATGCTGACCATGGCGCGCAAGATTCCAGCGGCGAATGCCTCCATGCACGCCGGCAAGTGGGAAAAGAAGACGCTGCAGGGCACGGAGCTGTGCGCCAAGACGCTGGGCATTCTTGGCCTGGGCCGGATTGGCCTGGAAGTGGCGCGGCGGGCCCGGGGCTTCGGCATGAAGATTGTTGGCTGCGATCCCTTTGTGTCGGCCGCCGTGGCGCGGGAAAACGGCATCAAGCTGGTGACGCAGGATGAGCTGTTTGCCGAGTCGGACTATATTACGCTGCATGTGGGGCTGACGCCGCAAACCTCCGGCGTGATCAATGCCAGGACGTTGGCAGCGATGAAGAAGGGCGCCTGCATCATCAACTGCGCGCGCGGCGAGCTGGTGGAGGAGGCTGCGCTGGTCGAGGCGCTCACCAGCGGCCATGTGGCCGGAGCGGCCCTGGATGTTTTTGCCATGGAGCCGCCGAAGGACTCGCCCTATGCAGCGCTCGATAACGTGATTCTCACGCCGCACATTGCCGGCCTCACCGCCGAGGCGCAGGAAGCCGTGGGCGTCCAGATTGCGCGGCAGGTGCGCGATTACCTGAAGCTCGGCGTGGTGCAGAATGCCGTGAATATGCCTTCGCTCAGCCACGAGGAGTACGTGCTGCTGGCGCCCTACATCGACTTGGCCGAACGGCTCGGCTCCTTCCTGGCGCATGCCGGACGGGGCGGAATTGAATCCATCCATCTGGTCTATGGCGGCAAGCTGGCCGAATCCAAGACGGATCTGGTGCGCAATGCGGCCATCGCCGGCCTGCTGGCGGGCTCTGAAAACGTGAACCGGATCAACGCGGCATCGGTGGCCGCCGAGCGCGGCATCCGCCTCCACGAGGAAAAGAAGGAGGACCATCGCGGCGGCGCGGCCAGCGTGCTGACCATCGAGTTCCACGCGACGACGGGCTCCAGCAGCGCCAGCGCCACGGTGATTCGCGACCGGCAGCCGCGCCTGTTGACCTTCGACGGCATCGATGTCGAGGCGCCGCTTGAAGGCAACCTGCTGGTTTGCAGAAACCTGGATGTGCCGGGCGTAATCGGCCGCATCGGCTCGATCCTGGGCGAACAGGGCGTCAACATCGCCAGCTTCGCGCTGGGCCGTGAGCGCGCGGGCGAAAAGCCGGTGAAGGCTCTGGCGCTGGTGCAGGTCGATGCGCCAGTTCCCGACAAGGTGCTGGAAGCCATCGGAGCCATCGAGGCGGTGCTAGAGGTCGAGCTGGTCCAATTGCCCGACGTGGGCAAGTAGTATCCGGTCGGGAAAATATGTTTCAGTTAAACAGGAAAAACCACCGCCAACCAGCGGTGGTTTTTCCTGTGGTGAAATGCATTCCATGCGAGGTAGTGCCCTTTGAATCATTTATTTGGGAGGTAATAGCTCTGGTGTGGTTGGAGGCTCTTCCTTTGAATCTTCCAGAATTGACTCCGCCTTTTCAGACTTTCCGATTGTTAGCAGCACAGGCTTGCATATAATTTCTCGGACGATTAAGTCCGTCAAGAATTTGGATGTTCCTGCGGCACGGACAAGAATTGACGTGTCTGAGGTCATCGCGATTACGTGCTCACCGAGGGAAACGTGCCCGGCATCCGAAGCCATAAGGACGGCCTGAACGCAGAGGCTCATGCTGCCGCAAAAAATACGCAACGCATTGCCAATTAGGCTGAAGTCCTGTCCTAGGACACCATGCCCTGCATAGTGAGGGCGAATTGGATCGAATGGCAAATGGGCACGCACTATTGGAACTTTCTGAGCAGCAAAGAATTCGCAGGCATAATCTGGGATGGTGTATTCAGAGGAATCGTCTGTTGAGAATTGAGTCTGATTCGGAAACGTCACGGCGATCAGCTCAATATCTGCGAACTTTTCCTGAGTGCGATAATTTTGAAGGGCCATCGTTACCCCTTTGCCCGCAGCGGTGAAGATGATCACTTTCTTGATGTTGTGGGATACTGCAGCTTCAAAGGTGGCCTGGAGACACCGCTCAAGATTCCCTTTTCCCTCTTCGAGAAAGTACTCGGTCGGATATTTGTACGTGTTAGTCATTTCGCGGGCTCCACATTAAATCCTAGAATCTCGTGCAGCGGTTTCGAAGATTTTCTGTGCTCTTCAACTGCCTCGATGAACTTGAATGGGTCAATACTATCGAAATCCAGACCCGGAAGTCGATCCTCGGGGATGTGCTCTGGATTCTTCATATAGTGAATATGGCTTTTGTTTAAGCGGTCTGTTTCTATTCGCAGTACGAATGCCTTTGAATGGAGCGGAAAACCATTCTCGTCAAACTGGCCGAAATATGGACCATAGTGGTAATTGAAGTACTTGCGCCATCCAAGGTCAATAAGGGCTGATTGGTCGTAATATTCGACAACTCGGATATACATACTACCCGGATAGATGATTGCAAGATCAGAGCGCCAAGGAGGAGAATCCGGATTGCCAATAGAATCTATGAATGGACCAACTTCAGAAAAGCCTGGCTCGAGAATGAGCTTATTGCACTCGCACTCGAACCAGGCTTTGTACTCCGCTAGTTGGCAGTTGTCACGCCGCAATGCGGAACTGCCCTTCGTCAGTATTCTCAAGTTCCACCGAAGTCGAGCTTGCCTTGTGTCCATAAAAACTGCGAAATATCTCGGGCATCTGGCAATCACGGGACACATTCCCACTTTCCCGCTTTTGCAATGCGACACGTTGCGAACAAAGGCAAGTCCACTCCAAGGCATCGAACTCCGGCATCGAATCAGCTTCAGACTCGTCGTAGCGTGGGTTCGTGATGCCATTGCGACGAGCCAGTCCATTCAGCTTTGCCGTTGCATCTTCAACCGATACCACTCTGCGCATGGTGACTTCCATTTGTGCTGCTCCTTCCGAGCTTGCCAGTTTAACATTCTGACGCATAAAACTGATCAGCGTCTTCCACTACACTGGCATTTGGCATTCCCTGTTCTGTTGTGCAATTTCAATGCAGTACACAACGCTCATACGTTGCAAAATCCTAATAAATTAGATGCCATCACATCCCAAGAGTTGCAGAACTGCCTATTCTATCGGCAAAATGTGCTCGCGCGCTAGCGCCTAGTACCAATTATGCACGATCACCACCCAAATGCCTGCACCTGTCCCTCATTGTGGAATGAACTTCACGATGAGGTTGGCGACAGGGGCCAGTGACCCGTTCATCAGCTCCGAAAGCAGGCCGGGTGCCGGGTGCCCCATCCTTCGCTTTTTTCTGGCGAAGGATGGGTGACGATGAACCTCGACCGAAGTGAACGGCGGTTGGATCGTCCCGAAACGTATCCGAAAACACCCAGAAAACACGCGAAATCGACACATTTTGAGCAAGATTCAGCACTCTGGGTCCGCACCCAGCCGGGCGATTCGCTGTTTTTTGTCTGCTTGCAACAAGAGATTTCAGCGCCTCTCCGCTCGATCTCTTCAGCGGGAGGCTTCCATTCCGGCATTTTCTCTTCTTTTGCAGGCTTGCAGGCCATCCGATTTTTCGCGCATGCGCATTCCTGTTTTCCAGTACGGGAAGCGAGTCGTCCTGGATGCAAGAAAAAAGCCGCCAGATCATCGTGTGATCTGGCGGCTTCGTGCGGCCGAAAGGTCGCGGAGCGTATCAATGTTGGTGGGTTTACGCCCTGCTCTGGTAACTGCCGTCGCTGGTGTCGACGCGAATCTTTTCGCCCTCGTTGATGAAGGCGGGAACCTGCACAACCAGGCCGGTCTCGGTCTTGGCGGGCTTGCTGACGCTGGAGGCTGTGGCCGACTTCAGGCCAGGCTCGGTTTCGAGGACCGTCAGCTCAACGCTGGGCGGCAGATCGATGCCCACGGCCTTGCCGTCATAGTAGCTGATCTTGATTTGCAGATTCGGTGTCAGGTAATCGATCGCATCGCCCAGCGTTTCGCTCTTGACGATCGTCTGCTCATAGTCCACCGGGTTCATGAAGTAGTAGTCTTCACCGTCGGCGTAGAGAAATTCCATGGAAATCTCGTCCACAACCACCTTGTCGATGGAGTCGGCGGAACGGAAGCGGTGTTCGAACATGGCGCCGGACTTGAGGTTGCGCAGTTTGGCCTGTAGAAAGGCGCGCAGGTTGCCGGGTGTGCGGTGTTCCACCTTGAAGACCAGGTGCAGTTCGCCGTTAAACTTGATGATCATGCCGGGACGTAAATGGGTGGCGGGAATCGCCATAAAGTTGATTGCTCCTTACTGGGTTTGCGCTCACTGCGCAAGAAAGATTGGCCTGAATCCATCTTTCATTGTAGTCCAGGCACGGGCTGGATTGGACGCCCGGGGATTTGATGTGGGGATTGACCCGCCCTCCCAGGCCGCCATCACGCCAGAACCGGCGTATTTTCGACTCCCTCGGTTCCAAAGACCCGGCGATAGCGCTCCACCTCGCCGGCCTCTCCCAGCGCCTTGGCGTAGTTGTCGGAGAGCTTTACCGCCGGGCGGCCCTCCACGTCATGCAGCTTGCAGACCAGGCTGACCGGGCTGAATCCGTCATCGCCCTGGGGATTGCAGCCGCGAAAATCGTTGGTGAGGAAGGTGCCCCATCCGGCGCTGAAGCGGATGCGCCGTCCTGGGATCCATTTGCGCTCATCCAGGAAATCCTGCGCCCGATGAAAATCGCCGGGCGTGACGCCGGGTTGCAGCGTTCCGCCAAAATAAGCGTGCAAGCTGAGAATCTGGTCCACGTCGAGCGCGTCGGAAGCGATCAGCAGCTTCTGCCGCGGGTCGCGCCCCCGCTGCTTGAGCCACTCAATATATTCATCGCCAGCCACGTAGGGGTCCTTGCTGTCGACGCGCTGCCCGGTCCAGTCCGCCACCCACTCCGGCGCATGGTGCAGGAACTGCGTGGTGCCGAAAGTGTCCGGCAGCAGGATCAGCAGCTCGCCCTGATAGGTCTGCTGCCACAACTCCAGCAGGCGGTATTGCGCGGTCTTCAACTCCTCATCGTTGGTGGCCAGCGCGGCCAGCGCCATGGGCAGTTCGTGCGCGTTGGTGCCGATGGCTTCCAGATCGTGCTTGTACGCGAGATACGTGTTTGAACTGCCCAGGAAGCTGGCTCCGAGCACGTCGCTCATGGCCTTGACGACATACTCCTGCCACAAAAAGCTGTGCCGGCGGCGCGTTCCAAAATCGCTGAGCTTCAGGCCGGGAACGCCGCGCAGACGATCCATCTTTCCCCAGAGTTTAGTCTTGGCGCGGGCATACAAAATGTCGAGTTCAAACTCGGTGAGGCGCTTCAGGCAGGCGCGCGTCTTCAGCTCGTCGATGGCCGCCAGAGCATAAATCTCCCACAGGGTTGTTTCGGTCCACAGGCCGTCAAAGCGCAGCTCCAGTTGCCCGTCCTTGACCGCCAACTCATACTCCGAAAGCCGAAAGTCGTCCTCCAGCCACTCCAAAAAGGCCGGATCGAAGATGTCCTTGCGCCCATAAAACGTGTTGCCCGCCAACCAGATCAGCTCGGACTTGCGAAAGCGCAGCTTTTTCGTTGCTTCCAATTGCTCGCGCAACAGCTCCACGTCGACGATTTCGCCCAGACGCACCGAGGTGGTGCGATTGAGAAGCGAAAAGGAAGCGTGAGTCTTGGGGAAGTGCTGCCAGATCAACTGCAGCATCAGCAGCTTGTAAAAATCCGTATCGAGCAGGGAACGCGTAATGGGATCGAGATTCCAGTTATGGTCGTACGCGCGCCTGGCAAAGTTGATAATCACAATGCTTCTACTTTAGCTGAACGCGCTGCGCCGGAAGCAGAAAACGAATTGCAGGTCTTTCGAGTCCCTTTCCTGCGCTCAGAGGCGCTTGGGATAACAGTTCTTTGGTCGTGTATTTGTTTCGCTCCGGATCAATGACAAATAGTGAAAGAGATGAAAAACTTTAGATAAAAAGCTATAGGACTGTAGATAGATGAATCTATCCCGCCTTAGCCGCGATGAAGCTGCGGCGAAGGTGGGGCACCCGTCTTTGTTGGCGCACCCGCTCCTGCTTGCTAGTCGAGCAGGTCGAAGGCTTGTTGAATGCGGTCGGGGAGGGCGGTGGGCTCAACGGGGAGCCGCGAGCTGATTTCCAGCACGATGGCGGGCGGCTCGGGCAGGGCATTGAGGGCCGCGACCGTGGCCGGCCAGTCGATGGCGCCGTCACCGGGGAAAAGATGCTCGTCCTTGACGCCGTGGTTGTCGTGCGCGTGAACCTGAACGATGCGGCTGCCCAGCGTGGCAATGGCTGCCGGAATGCCGACCGTCATGTTGGCGTGGCCAAGGTCAAGACAGATGCCGTCCGCGTCCTCGTGGCCGACATGCAGAATCTCCATCAAATGCTCGGGGGTGGTAGGCTCGCCGGTCAGGTTCTCAAGCAGCGGACGCACGCCCAGCGGACGGGCAAAGGCGTCAAGATATTCAAGCGCGACCAGAGCGTACTCGATGGTGCGCTGCGACCACGAGTCGTTGCGGTCGCCCAGATGCACGACAAGGTTGCGGAAGGGAATCTCGTCGGCGGTGTCCAGAGTGCGCTTGATCTCGTCCATGGCGTCGATGCGGCGGGCTTTTTCCGGGTGCAGCAAGTTGACGGCGGGCGCGCCGGAACGGCCCATCTCGTTGTCAGGATAGAGCGGCGCATGCATCGACCATACTTCGAGAGAATTGGAGCGGAACCATGCGGCCAGTTCGGCGACCTGCTCGCGGCTGGTGTAGTCGAAGTGGTGGCGCGCGGCAAAGATCTCAACCGCCTGTGCGCCGGACCGGCTGGCCAGCTCCAAAAGCCCTGGGTGCAGGCGCTGATTCATAAACAGGTGCGTCGACAAGACTCGCAGCTTGGCCACGGAAACAACCCCCTACCAATCGATGAAAAGAACAAACCATGCTCTGAGATTCATTGTCGCATTTTTATTAGGCTGCTTCTGTGAAGCGCGGCAGGAAAGCATACCCAGAAGTCTTTCCATACAACAAGCCCACGGTTCCATGAGAACCGTGGGCTTGTTGTATGGGCGCATGCTTTCGCATACCGGGGAGGATATTACTTCAAGACATCAAACTCGTCAGAAACCTGCAACGCATAAATCGCGCACGCCCTGACGGGGTGAATGGACACGATTGCTGCTCATGCGGAACGGTGGACAATCCGCCATTTTTCCCTGCGCAGCTCATCTGCCAAGCAGCGCAGACAACCGCACACTGAAGAGTTTGCCGCATCCGAAAACGCCTGTCTGCTCAATTCTGCTCATTTCCGACAGAACGCGCCGAGGAGCGGCTATTTCGTCCACTGGTCCACCCAGTCGTTCACCGTCTTGTACCAAAGTTGGGAGTTCTGCGGCTTCAGAACCCAGTGGCCTTCGTCGGGGAAGTAGAGCATCTTCGACGGCACCTTGAGCCGCTGCAGGGTGTCGAAGAGCTGGAAGCCCTCGCTGACGTCGAGGCGGTAGTCAAGCTGGCTGTGAATGACGAGCGTCGGCGTCTTGAAGTTCTTGGCCGACATGGCCGGAGACCACTTGCGGAAGGGATTTTCCGCGTCCGGTTTGCCGTAGTAATCCCAGGGCTTGCCCTGGAATTCCCACTCGTTGAACCACATCTCCTCGGTCGAACCGTAAGCGGATTCGGGGTTGAACATGCCGTCGTGCGAGACGATGCAGCGGAAGCGGTCGCTGTGCCCGAGGATCCAGTTGGCCATGAAGCCGCCGTAGCTGGCGCCGAGGGCCGCTTCGCGCGTCTTGTCGATGAATGGATAGTGCTCTTCGGCGTAGTCGAGGCCGGCCATCAGGTCGGTAAAGGGCTTGCCGCCCCAGTCGCCATTGACGCCGTCGATCACAGCCTGTCCGTAGCCGGTCGAGCCGCGAGGATTGATCATGACCACCACAAAGCCGTTGGCGGCAAACAGCTCGGGGTTCCAGCGGTAGCTCCAGTCATCGCCCCATGCGCCTTGCGGGCCGCCGTGGATCAGAAATTTCGCCGGGTATTTCTTGGCCGGGTCGAAGGCTGGAGGACGAATGATGAAGCCCTGAAGCTTGGTTTTGTCGGCCGCTTCGAACCAGAAGGATTCCATCTTCGGCAGGTCGAGTTCGGCCAGGAGGGAATCGTTCAGGTGGGTGAGTTGCGTCTTTTTTAGGATTTGATCATCCGCAATCGGCTCATAAGCCTGGGCAACGATCTTTCCATCCCTGATCGAATTCAGATAATACGTTTCGTCAATCGATGTGCGGCCAATCCAGTCGGTGTCGAGAGCGACGACCTCGCCGGGCGACTCAACCGACGTGCGCGTTGCAATCAGCTTCTTGCCGTCAGGCGTTGCGTGCAGACCGCTGTACTCTCCGCCATGGGTCAAAAAGGCCGGCAGATTTTTCGGCTTGCCGTCAATCACGCTGAGCGCGAAAATTGGCTCTTCGCCGCTGATCCCAGACGTGAAGCAAATCACGCTCGAATTGGCCGGTCCCCAGGCGAATTCATCCACCCAGTAAGGAAACTTGGGCAGCAAATCCGTGATGGTTTTCGCGGCGCGGTCGTAGAGAACCAGCCGGAATTTGTCGGCTTCGTAACCGGCGCGCTCTTCCGAGCGCCAAGCCAGATACTTGCCGTCGGGCGAGTAGGCGGGGTTGAAGTTGCCGCCGAGCGACGTGGAGATCTTCACCGGCTTTGCGTTCGGGCTGGTCAGGTCGAGCGTGAAGATGCTGGCGCTGATGCTGGCCGCCGGCTCTTCGTCCAGATTTTCGGTGAAGGCCAACTCCTTCGAGTCGGGCGAGAAGGCGAAACCGCCGCCGCCCTCCAGAGAAAAGGGCGGAACGTCATGCGGGTCGTTGGGCATCAAATCGCGGATTGCGCGGCTATCAACCGAAAGCAGAAACAGGTGGCTGCGCTTTTCGCCGGTGTAGTGATCCCAGTGGCGATACAAAAGATGAGTGAAAATCTGCGCCTTGACCTTGCTGGAGGCCAGCGCGGCATCGCGGCTGGCGTTGCATTTCTCGCCTTCGGCGTTCGCGGGCGTGATGGCCGGGCAATCCGGATAGACTGCGGCCGTAAACACCACGGAACGGCTGTCGGGCGACCAGAGGGCATCGCCGGGCTCGATGGGGAGCGCGGTCAATTGCCTTGGGTTGCTGGCCGTGCCGGTGGACGTGTCGAAGTCTGCCAGCCAGATCTGCTGCGCGCCCGAGCGGCTGCTGAGGAAGAGGATGCGCTTGCTGTCGGGGGCAAATTGCACCCCATTATCGCCGGACTGAGCGACGGCCAGTGGAGTGGCTTCTCCTCCGGAAACTGGCTGGATGAAAAGCTCCGCTTTTTTTTCGTTTTGGTTGAGATCGACAGTGGTAGCAGAGTAGACCAGCCACTTGCCGTCCGCCGAGAGGGCCGTATCGCCCAGCCGCTTCATCTTCATCATGTCCTCGAAGGTCATGGGACGCCGGGACTGCGCGGAGGTCGATTCGGTTTGTGCGGGACAAAATGGAGCCAGAACGGAGGTCAGTGCAAGGGAGAGAACAAACGGGTATTTGTGCATGATTCTTTCCTATTCACGCGGGGGAGGAAAATACCGTCGCAAAGAAAAAGTTTACACCGGGAGCGGGGAAAGCGAGCTGTGCGGGCGTTGGTCTCTATCCTTGCGGGAAGAAAAAGGAGCAGCTCGCGATGAGCTGCTCCTCCTGGTTGCTGGATTGACGCAGGCAAATTACTATTTTTTCGCTGCCGGCGGTCCGGGCATCGGAATGGTGATGTCCACCGGCTGCACTGGCCCCAGCTTCAGTTCATCCAGCCCGGGCTTGATCTCCGGCCCGTTGCCGACCACCAGCACGGCCAGCTTGTCGGAATGAATGTACTTCTTTGCCACCCGGTTCAAATCCGCCACCGTGACCTTTTCCAGTCCGGCCTTGTACGTCTCCAGATAGTCGGCCGGATAGCCGTAGAACTCCAGGCGCACGCTCTCGGCCAGAACCTTTTCCCGTGTGTCATAGCGGAAAAGGAAGGAGTTGAGAATGTTGTCCTTGGAGCGCGTCAGCTCCTCCTCGGTAAAGGGCTTGGCGGTCAGGCCGGAAATCTCGCCCAGCGCGGCTTTGGTCGCATCCACGGTGGAGACGCTTTTGGTGAGCGCGACGACGCGGAATGCCGCAGGATGGTCGTAGTCGAAGCCGTAGCCGCCATACACGGCATAGGCCAAGCCCTGCTCGGTGCGCACTTTCTGGAAGAGACGACTGGCAAAGCCGCCGCCCAGAATTTCGTTCATCACCGCCAGCGTGGGAACGTCGGGATTGCGGCGGTCCGTGCCCAAGCCCACAATTTGGATATTGGACTGGTTCACATCCTGCTTGTCGATGAAGAAGACGCCGGGCTTGGGATCGGTAAAGGCTTCGTGCCGAACAGGGAGAGCCTTCACCTGCGGCAGTCCCTCGAAAACCGCGCGCAGCTTGGCTTCCGTCGCCACCGGGTCAAAGTCGCCGCTCACGGAGACGATCAGCTTGCCGTTGAGGGTGCGGTCGTGCCAAGCCTTCAGATCGTCCACGGTAATTGCGCCGATGGTCGAGAACTCCGGCTGGCGGGTGTAGGGGCTGTTGGCCCCGTAGACCAGCTTGGCCGACTCGCGGCTGGCAATTCCACCTTCGTCATCGTTGCGCCGAATAATGCCCGTGGCCGCCTGTTGCTGGGCCAGTTGGAGCTTTTCAGCGCTGAATTGAGGGTGAAAAAGCAGGTCCAGAGCGAGCAAAAAGACCTGGTCCGCATCGCCTTTCAGCGAGTCCCAGGAAAGCGCCGTGGAATCCACATCTCCCGCGGTCTCAATGTGCGCAGCCTTGGCTTCAAGTAAATCGTCGAGCGCATCGCCGCTGAGCTTGGCCGTGCCGCTGGTGCGCCACGCCTGTCCGTAGAGATCGACCAGACCCGTCTTGGCGGCATCCTCGTCGCGCGAACCGCCGGGAATCAGCACGGAACCGGAGACAAACGGCAGTTCGTGATCTTCCTGCAGGAAAAGGACGATGCCGTTTTTCAGTTCGATGCGCTTCGGCTGGTGCGGCTTGAACTGGTGCAGCTTGGGCGTGGAAATCTGCTCCCAGGGCTTACTAGCCTGCGCGCTCAGTTGGACCGGCGCAAGCGTGGCGGCAACCATTGCTGCGGCCAGGAATAATCTCAAAATGCTCTTCATTGCGCACCTCCATCGTTCTTGGCTGCCGAAGCCGGAGCTTCGGTTTCAATCCATGCGCTGGTGCGGTTGCTGGCGACAAAAACTTCATTGGCCACGCGGCGAATGTCGGCCTTGGTCACCTTGTCCACCTTGTCCAGTTCGAGGAAAAGCTCGCGCCAGTCGCCGTAGCGGGTCTGAAACTGGGCCAGCGAATTGGCCAGCCCCTGGTTGTCGGCCAGTCCGCGCAGCAGATCGGCGCGGGTGCGGGTCTTGAACATGGCCAGTTCCTCGTCGCTGACGTCAGTGGTCTTCAGCTTCTCAATCTCTTTATGAATGGCGTCGCGCATCTCCGCCGGCGTGTGGCCCGGCAAGGGAACGCCAAGAAAAGCGAACAGGCCGGGATACTTGTCGCCGGGGAAGGGACTGAAGCCCTCGGCCGCGGCGGCAATTTTCTGGTCGCGCACCAGGCTGCGATAAAGCCGCGAAACGCGGCCATTGGACAGGATGTCGCTGATGGCGTCATAAACCGCGGCGTCGGGATTGCGATAGTCGGGACGGTGATAGCCCTCGATATAAAACGGCTGCGTCGCCTCGCGAATGGCCACGGTCTTTTCGGCAAACTGCTTCGGCTCGACGGTGGTCATCTCCTCCGGCTTGGGACCGGCGGGAACGCGGCTGAAATACTTTTCCAGCATCGGCAGCGCCTCGCTGGCCTTCACGTCGCCCACCACGGCAACCACAATGTTCGAGCCCACGTAATACTTCTTGTGGAAGTCCATCGCCTCAGTGGCGTTGATCTGGCTGACCTCGCTGGGCCAGCCGATACCACTTCGGCCGTAGTTGTGCGCCACATAGGCGGTGGCCAGGAATTGCTCGACGAGCCGTCCGATGGGGTTCGAGTCGGTGCGCATCCGCCGCTCTTCATTCACCACGTCGCGCTCCTTGTAGAACTCGCGCGGCACGGCGTCCGACAGCCGCCCGCTCTCCAGCCACGCCCAAAGCTCCAGGCGGTTTTCCGGCATCGACCAAAAGTAAACGGTCTCGTCCAATCCAGTTCCGGCGTTGACGCCCGTGGCTCCGTTGCGCTCGGCCACGTCGGTGAACTGGTTGGGAATGACGTATTTGTGCGCTTCAACCTGGGCATCCAGAAAGGCTTTCTTCAGCTCGGCCAGCTTCTTTTCGTCGCGGCCCACGGCCTTCAGGTACTCGGCCTCATATGCGTTGTTGGCCGTTTCCACCTTGGCCAGCGCAAGCTTTTCGGCCTCGTAGTCCTTGGTGCCAATCTGGCTGGTTCCCTTGAAGGCCAGATGCTCGAACATATGCGCCAGGCCGCTCTCGCCCGAAGGGTCGTTTACATCGCCCGCATCAATAAAGGTGGAAAAGCTGAAGACCGGAGCCTCCGGCCGCTCGCAGATGACCAGCGTCAGGCCGTTGGGCAGGACTTTGGTCGTGATTTTCTGCTCGAAACTCTTCAGGTCCTGGGCCTGCATGGCCGATGTGCCCGCAAAGGCCGTCGCCATCAGCGCCAGAACAAAAAAGCTCCTCCAATACCAGAAAAAACTTCTGTTTTGCATCCGATCTCCTTGTAATTGGTGGCGCGTAACCGCAATGCGCGCACTCATCCAAGTTAGTGTCCCTGACCTCCGGGGTCAAACCCGCGCAACTGGCCGCGAAAAAGCAGCGCTTTGAAAGGGTGCAACTATATAGGCTGCGGAAAAACTCTGTTTTGTGTCAGGGCACGACTTTAGTCGTGCCGTAAGTGCAGCAAAACCCGCGGGGCTTTAGCCACTGAGGGATGTTCCTCGTGAGTTTGATCAAATCCAGGTGCTTTTCAGCAGCCTGTTTAGTCATGCCGTAACCCGTCCATCTTGAAATGGAAGTGGAATAGGACAATGATGGGCAGAGGCAAGCCATCCGGGAACGAGAGGTGGAAGCAGAAAGATGGGCGGAATACAGTCTTTTCGCGCCGGAGTGAAAAGGGCCTGCGGGCTGGGCGGACTGCTCTGCGCCTGCTTTCTAGCCATGTTTCAGCAGGCGCCAGCTCAGCCGCCGCCGCAGAACTCCGCGCCGCTCAATGACTCCGGCCAGATCGTTGTCGCAGGCCGCTCCGCCTCGTATCTCATCCGCCATTTGCCCGTCAGCTCATTTCCCGGCCTTCCCAGCGAGCTGATCGGCCTTCTCAACCGCCATGACTGCCTGATTCCGCAGACCTACGAGGCGCATCACCCGGAAAACGTGGTTCATGCCAGCCTGGAGCGCGCGGGCTCCTCCGATTGGGCTGTCCTGTGCTCGTCGCGGGGAACGGTCTCGCTGCTGGTCTACTTTTCCAGTGCGCCCTCTGAGTTGCTGGTGCTGGCTGCAGCGCCGGAAACCGAGCGCCTGCAAGCCCACGACTCGACTGGCATTCTGGGCTTCAACTGGGGCATCGATCCGGCCTCGCCCCAGCAGATTCGCCAAGCTCAGATTGGCATGGAGCCGCGCCCGGCGCTCGTGGACCACGACGCGCTGGCCGACTCGATCGTCGATCGCCGCACCGTTTACCACTTCTATTCGAAAAACGCCTGGACCATGCTGGAGATGCCGAATGACTGATTCGGCATTGGCGCAAAGCGACTGCATAGCCAAGCAATCTGTCATTCCGGCACAGAACGACTGCATAGCAAATAATCTGTCATTCTGAGCGACCGGAGCGCCCCATCCCTGCGAGCGTTCTTTGCTCGTAGGGGTGGGGCACGCAGGGAGTCGAAGAACCTGCGGTTGTTTTTTCTCCTATGTCGTAGTCCAATTGTGCCGGATCATTCGGGCGATTCTTCCGCCTATTGAGCGGGCGGAGCGCCGGGCTTGGCGGGCGGAGTGAGGACAAAGCCCTTGCGCACCAGCGCGAAACCCTGCTGCGGCAATTCGGCCTGCAAAAGCTGGTTCTCCGGACCTGAGAAGAGATCTGTTCTGCCGCCGGCGATGGTGGCGACCAGGTGATGGACAACCACAGGCTTGCTGTCGAGCGTGCCCCGCTCATCGGCGTAGGTGGCCAGTTGGATCGGCTCGATGGCCCCGGTTTTCTTCGGAAGAATGGCCCAGAGGTCACGGTTGTTGCGTGAGGCGGCCAGCATCAAAAGGGTTTCAAGGGCGCCAGGGTCGAAGTCGGGAAGAAAGACAGCGTTGGCGTGCTGGGCTAGGCGCTTGGTGGAGGAGCGGCCGTCCGCGGAGATATTCAGCAGGATCTGCGCCGCGTCGGGCTTGGCAACCACGCTGACGGCCGAAGTGTTGACAGTGGCGCTCAGTTGCACGTGGCGGAGGCTGCGGTCCGCAGAGAGTTGCTCGGTCTTGGACAGAGCGTAGTTGAGCCCCTGCATGGAGACGCGGACCAACGCCGTGGAGTCGTAGCCGCCGGGGGTGGCCGTGAAGCGGAAGCTGGCCGTGCCGACCGGCTGGCCGTGTTGCGAAACAACGAAGCTGCCCGACTGGGCACAAGCTGCGGAAGTGAGGGCCAGAAGCCCCGCCAACGCGAAAAAAGATATCCTGTGCATACGTTTCTTTCTTGGATCTATGAATATAGACGCGTATTCGGGGCGGATGTTGCGCAATATCGGTTATAAGCCAAGCCTCATTTTATGCTGTTTCTGGTTCCTAACCCCTATTTCCTAATCCCTATTCCCTGTCTCTTGCCTTCCAGCAATTGCTAAACTCTCCGAATCCCCATACAATAGGAAAGAGAATTGCAGGAAAGGTCTGTCCAGAGAGATGCCCAAGGAAAAGATTCATCCCGAATATGCCGCAGTGAAGGTTCTTTGCGCCTGCGGAAACAGCTTTGAGACCCGTTCGACCCACAAGGGCGACATCCACGTGGAAATCTGCTCGGCTTGCCACCCATTCTTTACGGGCAAACAGCGCCTGGTGGATACAGCGGGCCGCGTTGAGCGCTTCCGCCGCAAGTATGCCAAGTCCGATAGCGCAAAGGCGACGGCAGCAGCAAAGGCAACAACAGTAGCCAAGTAGTCTGCGCCCGGGTAGCCGGAGAGTACGATTGGGCCTCCGCTTTGGCGGAGGCCTTTTCATGCCCAGTTGTGCGAAAATGCCTACATGATCGCCGTGCAAGTCCAATGCTACCTGAACCGAGCAAGAGATTTCCGCAATGGAATGCAGTTTTTGCAGAGTGATCTTGGTGAATACAAGTATTCTTCCGCTCTGCTTGGAATTCATGGCGCGATTTCGTATTGCGATGCGCTTCGAATTGGCTTGGGGAGCTGGAAGGTTTCGTCGAACGATCATCGCAACGCAGCAGTGGAATTGAAATCTCTCCTTGCTGCCCGGAAATTTGAAAAGCAACAGGGTGCCAACAGGCTCGAAAAGCTTCTCGGCAAGAAGAGCCGAATTGCCTACACTTCAGAGGCGGTGCGAGAAGTCGAAGTTGAAGAAATTGTGAAACAAGCCGAACGTTTCGCAGACTGGGCCGAGGAAACGGGCAGAGCTTTGGAGATTGAGGGGTGGTGAAATGATTGAAGTTCAGGAACTTCAGATCGAGCACTATCGTGGCAGGGCGAAGAACGCCGTGCAGAATTATCTGGTTCACAAGCTTCTTTATCCAAAGGTATATTTAGATGCTGATTGGGACGGGTGGAAATTGGACGTTCTTGCCATTGATCGGGCTGGCAAGGGGGATGTTCATGGCGTAAAACTCGTGTTATGGGAACCTGGCCACACCGATGACCATGGCTATTCAGCATATCTCGAAAAAGCTGTTGCCGCGGCCATTCAAGACTTTGTTGATTTTCCAGGACATTTTCGGTATCTGGCAATCGTTTGCACTGTACCGGATAAGCAGCCGTGGATTCCGAGCAGGGGAATCAAAGATCAGTCTCTCGCTGCTGATGGAGTTGGGCGCGTAGGAATACTGTATCTGGATATAACTGCAGATGATCCTGCTGTTAGGCCCATCCTCAAAGCTGAGCGCTTCCGCTCGTCGAAGGAAATCGTCGCGCTTGCCGACCGCTTCGTTGCCGAGAACACGGCCAACTGGGAGTTTCGCGAAGAGCTTTGAACATTTGGCTATGTGCAGATAACAGACAGAGGCAGATACCGATCAGCCGCCTGCTTTAACTGTTCGCTGTCAACAGTCTGCTGACAGCTTAAAGGCTTTTATGGCGGGCAAAGGTTTTACGGTGAAAAAAAACTGGGACAATCCCAGGGAGCACGCGATGCCGGCGGAAGCGCGGGTACCGGCGGAGATGCGCGTGGGCCCGGTGGTGGTGGTTCCGGCCACGGTACTGGCACCCATGGCGGGCGTCACCGACACCGTCTTCCGGCGTTTCATCCGCCACGCCAGCCTGTTTAGCAAAGATCAGGAATCAGCGATCAGCGATCAGGTGGCCGTCGATACGGCGGTCAGCAACGCGCAATCCGGCTGCGGGCTGCTGATGACGGAGTTCACCTCGGCCGACGGCCTGGCGCGGACGCGGGAAACCAAGCGCCGTCGCTACCTGACCTTTTATGACGACGAGCACCCCATCGGAGCGCAACTGTTCGGCGCACATCCCGAAACGCTGGCCGAGGCGGCGCGGATTGTCGAGGAGAGTGGCTTCGATCTGGTGGACCTGAACCTGGGCTGCCCGGCCAAGCGTGTGGTGGGCTCGAACGGCGGCTCAGGCCTGTTGCGCGACCTGCCGCGTATCAACGAAATCTTCCGCGCCGTGCGCAAGGCGGTCACGATTCCCTTCACGGTCAAGTTCCGGCTGGGCTGGAACGACAGCGAAATTGTCTGCCTGGAACTGGCGCGAATGGCCGAGGAAGAAGGTCTCGATGCCGTGGCGCTGCACGCCCGCACTCGGGAGCAAGGCTACAGCGGCCAGGCGCGCTGGGAGTGGATTGCCAAGGTCAAGCAGGCAGTGAAGATTCCGGTCATCGGCAATGGGGACATTCGCAGTCCGGAAGACGCTGCGGCCATGGTGGCCGAAACCGGCTGTGACGCGGTGATGATCGGGCGAGCCGCGGCGGCCAATCCCTGGATTTTCCGCCAGATCGCGCAGTACACGGCCACGAGCAGCTACGATCAGCCCACGGTGGAAGACCATTACCGCATGATCCACGCCTACTTTCAAATGTTGTTGGACGAGGTCGAGGCCACCAAGGATTTGCCTCGCGCCGCGCGGCTGGGCGAGACGGCCGGCAAGATGAAGCAGTTTGCCACCTGGTTTACTCATGGAGTGGCGGGCGGGGCCAAGCTAAGAAAAGCCATTTACCAGGCGCGGACCGGGGCCGAGGTGCTGGCCCAGGTCGAGGCCTTCTTTGTGGTTCAACTTGCGGGCGGTGCCGAGTCTGGTGCAACTCCCGAGGACGATTTGGCGACCGGCTTTTCTGAAGACATGCCCGCTTGCGATTGACGCATCCTCCTATTGATCCGGCAACTAAATACTGTCAGTGTGCCCCATCCATTTCCGCGTATTTTGCGGAAATGGGTGGGAATCGACGGCCCTGTTTTCTTGCCGGATCAATCGTGCAGCAGGGCAAAGTAAGCCAGCGCGCATATCCCGGCGAAGGCCAGTGTGAGCAGCAGGAAAACCCACTTGAATGCGAGGGGATGCCTGACTGCAGGACGAGGAGGGGCAACGGAGATAGGCTGAATCAGGCGAGCCATCTCGATGCCGATGTCGTTGTGGCCGCCGGCAGCCAGCGACAACTCGAGCAGATTGCGGGTAACGGCTTCGACTGAGAGGCTGGGGCGGGCAATCGCCTCCTGAATTTCCTGATCCGGGACGACTCTCCAGAGGCCGCTCGAACAGAGCAGCAGCGTGTCGCCTTCGGCGAGCGGGTGCTGCTCGATGTCGATCTCCACGGGGATTTGCTGCCCCAGGCTGCGAGCCGGCACCAGGGCGTCGGGATGATTCCGGGCCTCTTCCGTAGTAATCAGATGGTGGTCGAGCAGTGCCTGAGCGGCGGAGTGATCCGTGGTGAGGCAGTACAGACGGCTGGCGCGCAACAGGTAGGCGCGGCAGTTGCCGATGTGGCCGATCCAGGCGCGGCTTCCGTCGGCGTCCTGTTGCAGCAGGGCAACCACGACCGTCGCGCTCATGTTCGGGTTTGCAGAGCCAGTCGCATGGGCGGCTTTCAAAAGGCTGGCATGGGCGCGCTCGGTTGCTTCGCGAAGCGCTCTTTGGGGCGAATAATCATACGGAAGAGCTGCCAGATGCGTGTAAAAGTGCTCAACAACCATCCTCGATGCGGCGGCGCGCTCCGTGTGTTCGCCCAAGCCTGCAGCGACGATCATCAACTCGCCCATGGCAATGCGAACATGAAGAATGGCATCCTGTTTTTCTTCCCGCGAGGCATTGCGGTTACACGCCTCCGAAAAAAGGATGGATGGTTCCAAAGAAATCGGTACATAGCTCATGTCTGGACCTCACTTGCATTTGCAGACAGAACCCGCGCTCAAAATTAGATGCAAACTCGCGCAAAAGCAGCGCAAGTCTCACTGGGAAAGCATTCCGATATATGCACGGACGGGTATCCAGCAGTTGACAGGCCTCGTTAGCGCCCATCATTCCTGTTGCGGGTCATTCCCCGCCTGTGCAGCTTTCGTCTCGCGTTCTGGCTGGCCAGCGGAACATTTTGGCTGGATCTAAGGGGAAATCCAGCGCAAAATCCCCATATCCGCTGTGCCCGGTGATTATACACGGATGCGCGGACCGGCAAGCAAAAAAAATGGAAAAATGGTGGTAGGCGAGTCGCCTGCCACCTCACACAGAGAACATCCTACTCATGGCTGTCCGGTAAAAGGTATGATCTGATTCCACAACCGCTATAGAACAAGAATGTTATAGGCTTTTTATTTTCCACGATTTGAAACTCATGCACGCATCCAACCCGCCCACGGATCCTGCCGCCTTGCTCGGCTTGCATCTCTATTCAACGGGATGAGCGGAACGTGCAATCAAAGGAATGAAAAGGGTGGCCGGCTTGACGACAAACCCAGCCACGAGCCCCGGCATACGGCGAAAGTCGTCGAACAGGGAACGTCCATAGCCCGTAAGAAAAGCTCCGTTCCGCATGACGTGCAAGTGGAAAAGCGCCGAAACGGCAGCAAAAAGGCTGACGACCAGAATGGCTCTTTCCGGGGCTGCTGCTCCGCTGACGCGATGGGCGAGCCAGTCCAGCGTCTGGGCCAGGCCGGGAACGCCGAGGACGACAATCAGGTTTCCCAGCCACCGTGCGCGAAGCCCCAGCGCTCTCTGCTGCATACCGGCATAGATTCCCGCAGTAAGCGAGACATACGCGACTTCAACCAGGACAATGGCGAGCCTGCCGTGAAGACCGGTATGCGACATGGCCGCCAGATACACCAGAGAGCGGGCGGTCGCGCTCAGAAGAGCACACTTCCAGTTCCACCAGGAAAGTGCCTGCGCGAGCAAGGAACTGCGTTGTGGGAACATACCTCCATACTGGCGTATGCACCAAGAATGGAGCATCAAAGCCCGGTTACAGCGGGATTGAGATTCTGCCGTGTACCGCAATCCCGTAGACGCGGCTCACCTTGATGCTCCTCTCATCTTTTTGACCGCTCAGCGCCCCACGACCTCGACAACTTCCGCATCCGGCGCGCTCCAGGCCGCATTGCCCTCGCGCGTCAGCTTCTGCGCGGCATCGTCCCAATGCAGACGAGTTACCGAACCCGCGCCTTTCTCATAGTCGTAGCTCGTGCCGTCGTCGGAAAAAAGCGTGAAGCTCGCGTCCGCTCCGGGATAGACCAGCAGCTTGGCGATGGCCTGCGTCTGATGCGTGTTTTCAACCGCCGAGCCCAACGGCAAAATCGACCCCGCCCGCACGAACAGGGGCAGCGTGTCGATGGGCGCAGAGACAGTAATCGTCTGTCCGCCCTTCACGCGTTCCCGTGTCCAGTAGTTGTACCAATCGGCGCCAGCCGGCAGATAAACCTCGCGGCTGGTTGCGCCCTGCTCGGCAACCGGAGCCACCAGGAAGGCCGGTCCGAACATATATTCGTCGCGCAGGTCGGCCACTTTGGGATCGTTGGGAAAATCCAGCGGCAAGGCGCGCAGGAAGGGCGCTCCGGTCTGCCAGGTTTTGTAGCCCAGCGAGTAGATGTACGGGATCAACTGGTAACGCAGACGGAGATACTTTTCCAGAATCGGCTCGGCCTCTTTGCCGTAGGACCAGACCTCGTTCGTCGGCCGGCTGCCGTGGGTGCGCATGATGGGCAGGAAGGTCGCGTATTGGAACCAGCGCGTGTAAAGCTCCGGATAGTCGTCGTAACCGCCGACATTGTCACGCGCGTCCGTCGGATCGAGCAGCGGCTTGTGGGCCGGATGATGCTCGGCCGGCAGATAGCTCCAGCCGCCGGTGTCGTTCGACCAGTACGTCAGCCCCGAGGCCGCAAAATCCAGTCCGGTGGGAATCTGCCGACGCAGGGTGTCCCAGGTCGGCTGAATGTCCGACGACCAGAAGATGGTCCCGTTTCGCTGCGCGCCCAGATAGGCGTCACGAGAAAGGATCAAGGCCCGCTTGCCCGGCTCGTCCCGGCGAAAGCCATCGTAGAGCGCCGCGGTGTGCGTCAGCGGGTAAAGATTGAAGAACTGCGTGCCGGGACCGGCGTGATAATACGCGCCATTCGGAGGCAGATCCGGCTCGGTCTCATCGGCCCAGAGCGAGTCAAAGCCCTTGCTCACAATGTTGTCGCGGATCATCTTCCAATACCACTGGGCCGCTGCCGGGTTGGTGGTGTCGATGTCCGAGCCAGCCTTGTCGTAGGGCAGCCCGTCGATCGGCGTGCCGTCGGCATTCTGGATCAGCCAGCCCTTCTTCCGCAGTTCCGCATAGTAGCGATCCTCCGGCACAAAGCGCGGCCAGACGCTGATCATCGTCTCAAAGCCAAGCTCGTGCAGTTGCTTGTTCATCGCCGCCGGATCGGGCCAGTACTTCGGATCGAAGTCGAACTGGCCCATCTTGGTGTAGTAGAACCAGTCGACTACCAGCACATCGGCCGGCAAATGGCGGCGGCGATACTCCTTGGCCACATCCAGCATTTCCTTCTGGCTGAGATAGCGCTGCTTGCACTGGATATAGCCGTAAGCGGCCTTCGGCAGCAGCGGCGTGGCCCCGGTCAGCAAACGGTATCCGGCATAAATCTCGTCGGCCGTCTCGCCGGCAATGACGAAAAACGAAACGCGGTCGCCCGCCTCGGAACTCCAGCGAGTCTGCTCGTTGAAGCCCGCCGCAATCGTCGTCTTCGAGGGGTTGTCCCAGACCAGCCCGTAGCCTTTGTTGGTCACTGCAAACGGCACGCAGACGCTCTGCCCGCCCGGCGCGTTGTAGTCGTGCCAGCAATGAACCGGGTGGGCGCGATGGTCGAGAAAGCCCTCCTGATTCTGGCCCAGGCCGTAATAGTGTTCGTCGTCGGGCGAAACAAAGGTCGCGCCGACGGTGTAGGTTTCCGGGTCGCTCGGGCGGCGGTCGCGAGCCAGATAGGCCGTGCCGTCTTTCTGGTTCGGCTCGGCCTGCGCCCAGTCGGTCAGCTCCAGCAGCGTTTTGCCCTCCGGCGTGCGCAGCGTGATGTGCGCGCCCGGGGTCGAACCGCCGAAGAACTTGCCCAGAGCCTTCTGTGACTCCAGCGGCGGATGAGCGGGAGGCAGATTCTTTTCGACCGTGGCCACGATCCGCGACGACTGGTAAACATCGTCCTGCTGGGTCTGACTGGCGCTCCAGCCGGCAGCCGAGGGCGCGGCAACAAAGCCGTAGCCGGGACCAGCCAATGCGGGCTCGCTCTTCTTGCTGATCGTTACGCGCAGGATGTTCGGCGCATAGGGCTCCAGCACAATCGTCTGGCCCGTGCGGTCCAGCTTGAGCCGCTCACCGGCGGATTGCGTCTGCGCGCTGGTGGAGAGCAGAATCACTCCGGCAAAAAGCAAAAAAGCAGTCGAAAACCTTTTCATGGAAAGCTCCCAGGATGCCGCCAGCACACCGGCGCGCACCGCGCTTTTGAAATAACCAGTCCTATCAACAATAGAATAGGACCTTTCACAGCGTCGCGGTATCATGAGAAATCGGCAGTCGGCGTGCCGTGCTTCCGTGGCAAAAGGCATTTTCGCCCTCTGGTGCAAGGACAAAATGAAGGAATCTGAAGCTAGGAAAGTCGAGCTGTTTGACACGAGTCTTCGCGACGGGCTGCAACAGCCTAACATCGACATTTCCGTGCCCAGCGCTGTCGGTCTTCTTCAGCAGATGGCCGCCTTTGGCGTTCAGTACGCGGAGATCGGCTTTGCTGGCGCGAACAAGTTTGTCGCCGACCTGACGGACGCGCTTCAGCCAGCCAATACGGGAGCCATGAAGCTGGCCTTGTTCGGCAGGACGCGCGGCCACGGGGCCAAAGTCCGGCAATGGCCCGACGTGCAGTTCATGATCGCCCATAAGGCACGCGTTCCCGTCGCCGTCGTTGTCGTCAAATCCAGGTTGCTGGATGTCAAAAAATCTTTGGAAACCACGCCGGAAGAAAATCTTCTGATGGCTTCTGAAACCATTGCCTGCCTTCAGGACAGCGGCCTGGAAGTCATCGTGGACCTGGAACACGCCATGGACGCCTGTTGCGGCCGCCGCGAAAATGGCAACGTGTGCAGCGCCGACCAGAGCAAATGCAGTCTGGACTACTTCCACCAGTTGACCGAACAATGCGCCCGCCAGAAGGTCAGCCGGATCGTGGTTTGCGACACGACCGGCGGCGCTAATCCGGAAGAAGTCGCCGAGGTGATGGGCGATTTGGCGCGAAAAAATCCCGGCGTCCAATTCGGCTTTCATGGCCACACAGATCGCGGCCTGGGCGTGGCCAATGCGCGGGCCGCCATTCTGGCCGGCGCGGCGCAGATTCAAGGCACGCTGCTGGGAACCGGCGAGCGCTGCGGCAACGTGAATCTGGCCACCCTCGTCGGCAGCATGCAGCTCCGCGGCGAGGCTGAATTTGTTCCTCCCGAATCGCTGATCGGGCTGACCGGCCTGGCCAATGCGGCCTACGCGGCCTTCGGCGTCGATCCGCCGCATGGCGCGCCCATTGTTGGCCCCGGCGCTTTCGGCACATGGGCAGGAATGCACGGCAGCAGCGAACGCAAGAATCCGGGGGCTTATCTCTGGTGCGATCCCGCCAAGGTCGGAGCCAGCCCGGTGATCGGCGTCAACGGCCAATCGGGAAGAGCCAACGTCATTCTGCTGTCGAAATCGCTGGGCGTGGCTCTCAATTCAAAACAGGCGCAGGCTCTGGTGGACGCCAACCCCTCCATGATGGAAGGTGGCGGCTACACGGCCAGCGAGCTATCTTTCAAGCTAGCCTGCATGAGAGTGCGCGAGAGCCTGCCGGAGCGCTTTGGCGTCAAAAGCTGGCGCGTGCTGGACGAGTCGGACGAAACCGGCAGCCGGTACGTTCAAGCCTCTATGCTGATGTCCGTTGGCGATACCGTCATGACGACGCGCGCCGAGGGTGCCGGGCCGGTCGATGCGCTGACCAAGGCCATGCGGCGCGAACTGGAAAAGTGGCACCCGGTGATCGCCAAGATGCGGCTGGGCACTTTCAGCGTCACGGCCATTGACGTTTCCGCCCACGACACGGCGGCTTACGTCCGCGTCACCGTCAGCTTCCACGCCGATGGCTGCGAGCCGTGGATTACTGCGGGCGTCAGCAGCGATTTGAATCAGGCGGCGCTGATGGCCATCATGGATGGCTTCGATTACTGGCTGCTGAAGAATCCCGCCTGAGAGATTCTTCAACGAAATCAAAAAGGGCGCTGTCCGGTCATCCCGGCAGCGCCCTCGATTCTGCGAACTTCTCTTCCGCTCAGATGTGGTTGCCGAAGTCCAGCGCCTTCAGCGCTTCCATCTGACGCTTCAGTTGCTCCATCTGCTGCCGAAACTCGTCCATCTGTTTCGGATCAATCTTGAAATCTTCCGCCTTGAAACTCTTGCGAAACTGCGCCATCTGCTGTTTCAGTTGCTCCATCTGTTCAGGGTCGATCGCCGCCACCAGCGGAAGATCGCCGGAGGGAAAAAGCTCCTGTAATTCGCCGTGCCGCTTGGAATCCACCTGCAAGGTCAGCGTCTGCTGCTTTTTGTCGCGCAGCACCGTCACTTGCACCGGCTTGCCCCGGTTGGCGCGCAGGGCACGGTCCCAATCCGCGATGGTGGCAATGGACTCTGAACCGACTTTGAGAATCACATCGAATGCCTTCAGCCCGGCTGCCGCGGCCTCGCTCTTGTGCGCCACCTGCTTCACCATCAGCCCGCTCGGCACGCCCAGCGCCTCGGCCATCTGCGAGGTCAGCGGCTCGACCAGTGCGCCCACATGCAGGTTGCCGCCGAACAGCGGCATATGGAATCCGCCTGGCAACGGCGCATCGCCTCCACCAGCAAACATCCCCATGCCCGAAGCAGGCGCAAGCACATTCCCGCCCGAACCGATCCGGTTCCAGACGTCCTGCTCCATGGCCCGGCGGTCGGCCAGTTGCACGGTCAGCGTTTGCAGGCTGCCGTCGCGGCTGATTTCCAGAGTGACCTTGCGACCGGCGGGAATCTCCCTGAGCATCCGCCGCAACTGTTCGGCGCCCTCAACGGTCTGTCCGTTCAGATGCAAAACAACGTCGTTCGCCTTCAGTCCAACCTGCCCGGCGGGAGCGTCGTGGTCGACCAGCGTAATGATGGCTCCGCGAACCTCCTTGAGCTTCAGAGCCTGCGCTTGCGCCTGATCCACATCCGCCAGATCCACGCCCAGATATCCTTGGGAGGGGCTGGAAAGCAGCATTGGGCTGGCCCCTTCCAGCACGGTGGCAATACCCCGCCCCTGTGCCTCAACGCTCACCGGCGCAATCGCCACGCAGGCCGCCGCGCCCAGCAAGGCAATCGCCGCAACGCTCCGAAATGACCTCAAAAGGTACTTCATCTCTGCTTCTCCTCAAACCCCGGCTTGCACACTCTCTGACGGTGTTGTTGCCGGAAGGTGAGTCTCCGCTACTGAATCTCCGGGACGTTGTCCAGCACTTGTCTGGAAACGGTCCGGATATAGGGATTGCGATCCGTGTCGGCCACCGAGTGCAGCACCTGCCGCACGCTGGTATCGGCCTCGACCGGCTCCAAGACGTTGATGGCCGCGTTCCGGATCTGCGCGTTGCTGTCATTCATCAGCGCCCCCAGAATCGCGTCCCGCACCCGCATATCCTCGGCCACGTAAGGCTCCAGCCCGTGCAACGCCTTCTGGCGCGCACCCGCGTTCTTGTCATAGCGCAACGTCACCATCAGCACATCGCGAATGCCCGCCGCCTGGCAACTGTGCCCCGCCCGGCACTCGGCCGCCAGCAGGCCGACCGAGTCGTTCCGCACCTCCGCCGAAGGAGAATTCTGCGCGGCCAGCATCAACAGCTTCCGGATCGACGGATCGTCCAGCGATCCCGTGACCCGCTGCGGAACCGTCTGGTTGTAGCGCACTTCGACCATGTGGCTATTCGGCTGCCGCACGATGCTGGAAATATTGGCAATCGCCGACGACGCCCCATCCGCGACCGGAGCTTTCACCTCGGCCTTCACGGCCTTCGCAGCCGATTGGACGTCTGCCTGCACGGTTTGCGCCGTCTGGATGGACGCCGAGCGCGCCGAGCGATGCTGCGCCAGCTCATAGCTGCCCAGCCCGCCCGCACCGGCTCCGGCCACCAGCAGCAGGCACGCAGCCACGGGCGCCGCCCGCAAACTGGCAACATTATTTCTCATCTGCTGGCCCAGCCGTTCATACCAGCGCCGCGGCGGCAGGGCGTCCAGAGCAGCTTCCAGCTTCTGCCGTGAACGCGCCACCAGATTCGCATCCGGCTCCAGCACCGGATTGGCGTCAGCCGCAGCCTTCAGCGCCAACAATTGTTCCCACTCCGTTCGGCACTGGGCACAACCAGCCCGATGCCGCTCCAGTTCGCGCTCAGGCTCGCCGGCCAGCTCCCCATAAGCCGCCGCCACCATCCGCTCCTGTGCAATTTCGCATTTCATCACGTTGCCCTTCCAGCCTCAAAAAGTGCCACAATTTGCATCAAAAAATCCGCATCCCTATCGCAACTCCACCAACTGCGCTCTCAACTTCTTCGTCGCTCTGAAGAGCGTATTCTTGGCGGTTTCTTCCGTGGTGTTCAGCATTTCTCCAATGACGCGCAACCGCAGTCCCTGGTAGTGTTTCAGTTCAAAAACCATTCGTTCGCGCGGCGTAAGCTTCTCCAGCGCGGCTTGAATCCGCTTGCCCAGCAGCTTGCGCTCCAGTTCCTTGGCCGGGTTCGAATAGGCCCGGTCGTCGGAGACCATGGATAGCAGATCCAGCTCTTCGCCGGAGTGGTTCATCACCACCGAGCGATCCTCGCGCCGGGTCTTGCGCCTCCGCATCTGGTCGAGGCAAAGGTTGGTCACGATGCGGTAAATCCAGGTATAAAACGAGCACTCAAAGCGGAAATTTCCGATGTAACGGAAGGCCTTCAGGAAGGCTTCCTGGTAAATGTCCTCGGCGTCGGTTTCCGAGCCCATCAGGTGCAGCGCCAGCCGCAAAACCTGCTGCTCATATTGCCGCACCAGCGTTTCGAAGGCTGCCCGCGACCCAGCCTGCGCCTCGCGGATCAGCTCCATCTCCGAGGCACGCCTCTGCATCCGCTCCTCGACGCTCTTCGGTTTGTCCATTGCCCTGGTCGCAGTCATGCCCTGGCAGGATTGTACCTTTCTGGCTGCTGGCCAAGCCACGCCTGATAGGACCTGAACCGGGAAAATGGGGTAGATCGCCGCATCCGTTGCCATCGTATCTGCTCCGGGAGAAGAGATTCATCCGCAATGGAATAGACGCTGCGAACCGGTGTTGGTAAGCAGACAGGCACGTTGTGCAAACCCTGAATTGGCCCACCCGGTACACTGGAAAGGAATGAACAACAGTCTATTTCCCGATCCCGCTCCCTCTGCCGCCGATGCGCCCGGCGAGTGCTTCACCGCCCACTGCGATGGCGGCTCCCGCGGCAATCCCGGCCCGTCCGGCTACGGCGCCGTGGTGGAAGACTCGAAGGGCCGCGTTGTGGCCCGCCTCAACGAGTACCTTGGCATCCAGACCAACAACTACGCCGAGTACTCCGGCCTGCTGGCGCTATTACGCTGGGCTATCGAGAATCATGCGCAGCATTTTCTGGTCGTCTCCGATTCCCTGCTGATGGTCAAGCAAATGCAAGGCAAGTTCGCGGTGAAGAGCCCCGGCCTCCGCCCGCTCTACATGGAAGCCCACAAGCTCTCCCGCCAAATCGGCAAATTCGAGATTCGCCACACCCTGCGCGCCGGCAACAAGGAAGCCGACCGGCTGGCCAACGAGGCCATGGACCAGGGCATGAAAAAGGTTGTGTTTCCCAAAGTCGGCAAGCCAGAAGACTTTCCGGCAGCCAGACAGCAAGGAAGCTGTGCTAGCGGAGTTAGCCCGGTTAGCGGAGTTCGCGGTGCTAGCCAGATCAGCCGTCCGGCAACGAATCAGCCCGCCGCCCAGCCAACCCGCCAGGTTCTCAAGGGCTATGTGCAAGGCGGTGTCGTTCGCCTGTTGGAAGGCAACCTTCCCGACGGTATCTTCGTCAAAGTCGTCCGCGAGTAAGTCGCTGGATGGCAGATAGAGTGGAAGTTCAGATAGAACGGGTGCCCCACCTTCGCGGCGTCTTTGTTTTTGCCGCTAAGGTGGGATATCTATAACTACAGTTTCTTATGGTTCCTTACCGATACAGTTTCTCATAGCTTTTTATAGCTACAGGTTCTTATGGCTCTTTATAACTAACTCCGCTACCCCCGCCAACACGCGCGAAGCGCGGCTAACTCCGCTCTTCACGCCTTCCGTCCCAGATCATTCCGCCACGCATGGCCGCCGCTCGCGATCAAGTGGTCGGCGCACTCCGGCCCCCAGCTCCCGGCGGCATAATTGGGAAACTTCTCCGGCTTCTTGGCTGCCCACGCCTCAAGAATCGGCGTATACAGCGCCCAGTTGGTCTCCACGCCGTCGCGGTGAGCAAACAGCGTCTGGTCGCCCAGCATCGCGTCCAGCAACAGCCGCTCGTAGCCGTTGGCGCTGGATTTGCCGAAGGCCGCCTCGTAGTCGAAGTCCATATTCACGGGGCAAACGTCGATCTCCGGCGTGGTCGGCACCTTGGCTCCGAAACGCAGCGCAATTCCCTCGTCGGGCTGGATGCGAATCGTCAGCAGGTTGGGCTTGATGACCTGACAGGCCGCGCTTTGCGCCAGCCGGTCGAAGATCAACAGTGGCGGCTGCTTGAACTGGATGCTGATTTCCGTGGCCCGCTTCTTCAGCCGCTTGCCCGCGCGCAGATAGAACGGAACCCCCGCCCAGCGCCAGTTCTGAATCTCCAGCTTGACCGCGGCATAGGTCTCGGTGCCCGATTCCGGACTGACACGGTCTTCGCCGCGATAGCCCGCCACCTGCTGGTCGTCCACCGTTCCCGGCCCGTACTGGCCGCGCACCACGTTCGTCAACGGGATGGAAGGAATCGCCCGCCAAACCTTCAGCTTTTCGCGCCGCACGCTATCGGCCTCAAAGCTCGACGGCGGTTCCAGCGCGACCAGGCTCAGCAACTCCATTACATGGTTCTGCACCACGTCGCGCAGCGCGCCGGTCTGCTCGTAAAACGGCCCGCGCCGCTCGACGCCCAGCGTTTCAGCCACCGTAATCTGCACGTGATCCACATAATTGCGATTCCAAAGCGGCTCGAAAATCCCGTTGGCAAAGCGGAAGACCAGGATGTTCTGCACCGTCTCCTTGCCCAGGTAGTGATCGATGCGGAAGACCTGGCTCTCGTCGAAGACGGCGTTCACTTGGCGGTTCAGCGTGCGCGCCGATTCAAGATCGTGGCCAAAGGGTTTTTCGATAATCACCGTCGCCTTGCCCTGCTCCGGATGCGCCATGCCCTGCGCGCCGAGATTCTCGACAATTGCGGCAAAAAACTCCGGCGCCGTGGCCAGATAGTAGGAACGCTTGCCGCCGAGGCCCTTTTCGCGCGCGATGCGATCCAATTCAGCCTTGAGCCCAGCATAATCGGCCGGTTCGTCGAATTTGAGCGGAAAATAGCTGATGTTGCCGACAAAGTGATCGAGCTTGGGGTCGCTCGCATCCGCGCCGCCAAAAGCGAGAATGCCCGCGCGCATATCCGCGGCAAACTCGTCGCCCAGCGGCCGTCGCGCCACGCCCACAATGGCGAATTTCTCGGGCAGCAACCCGGCCTGTTCCAGATGAAAGAGCGCTGGCAGCAGCTTGCGCTTGGTCAGGTCACCGGAGGCGCCAAAAATCACCAGAATCCCCGCCTCGGGAATTCTTTCGCCGCCCTTCGGAACCTGGGAAAGATCCTCCGGACTCACGTTCGCCTGGATGGTCGTCCTGTCAAACTCGTCCTCAGCCATTGCTTTGCCTCCATCGTGCCCGTTGCCAAGCCGCTTACAAAACTTGCAAGCCTTCCAAATCGCGCCGCAGCGCTTCGGCGCCCACAAACTGGATTGCCTTCATCCCGGCATCGACGGCCGCAGCCACATTGTCTGCCCGGTCGTCGATCAACAGAATCCGCTCCGCCGGCCGGCCCAGAATCTCCAGCGCGCGCTGATAGATCACGGCATCCGGCTTGCGCAATCCAAGATAGCAGGAACTGAGCGCCACGCGCAGATACTTTCGCAGACCAAAGTGACTGAAGCGGTACTCATTCGTCTCCCGCGCCTCGTTGTTCAACGCGCCCAGCAGACACTTGTCGGATGCGGAAAGTTCCTGAAGGATTCCCAAAGCTCCGTCCGGCATCGGTTGCGACCGGGCGCAAATGGCGGCCAGGAACTCGGCGGAAGTGAAGCTGCGCGGCTCGTAGAAGACGGTCGCATTCAGATAGGCCTCGGCGGAAATCGCGCCGGATTCCCATGCGAGATACGGAGCGCGATGACGGGCCTCAAAGGCCTCAAAGTCGAGGTGAAAGCTTTCGGTCACCAAGGCGCGCTCGCCGTGGTCCCAGCCATTGGTCAGCAGAACTCCGCCCACATCGAAGAGAATCACGTCGAAAGGAAACAATTCGTGTACCTCCTCGATAGCCAATGATTGATCGGAACGATTGGATCACGATACGAAAAACAACCGCAGATCCTTCGGCTCCCTTCCACTTCGACTCCGCTACGCTTCGCTCAGTGTCCGGTCGCTCAGGGTGACAGAACTTTTGTTCAGTGAACTAAAAGCTCAGGGCACTCGATAGCGAGTTACGCCTTCTTCGCCGCGTCGTCCTCGCGCTCATACTTGGCTTCGATGGCGAGTACCTTGTTGAAGCGCCGTGTAAAACGCTCTTCGGTGGTGATGAACTTCGCCGCAACGAAACGGTCCACGACCTCGAAGGCCAGCGCTGAGCCAATGATGCGCGCGCCCATCACGCAGACGTTCATGTCGTCGTGCTCCACGCCCTGGTGCGCGGAGTAAGTGTCATGACACATGCCAGCGCGAATGCCCGGAATCTTGTTGGCTGCGACGCAGACGCCCACGCCCGAACCGCAGATGAGAATTCCGCGCGGCGCCTCGCCCCGCTTCACAGCCAAACCCACCTTCTCGGCAAAGTCGGGATAATCGGAGGGCTCGGTGTTATAAGCGCCCAAGTCCACCACTTCGTGGCCAGCCTGGGCCAAATGCTTGCGCACTTCCTCTTTCAAGGGGAAACCAGCATGATCGGAACCGATGACAAGTTTCAAAGTACACTCCTTCGGAGTTAGCTGACAGCTAGCAGCAATCAGCTAACAGCAGCCGGAAGTTCGGGCCGCTGTTAGCTGTCTACTGTCAGCTGTTAGCTGTTCTTCACCAGCTTCTTGGCCCGCGCGGCAATGTTCTCCGGGCTGAAGCCCAGCTCTGCCAGCACCTTCGGCCCCGGCGCGGAGGCGCCAAAGCGGTCCAGGCCGATCACGTCGCCGTCCAGACCGGCGTACTTCCACCAGCCCAGCGTCGAACCGGCCTCGACAGCCAGCCTCGGCACGCCAACCGGCAGCACGCTGGCCTTGTACTCGGCCGTCTGCTCCTCGAAGAGCTTCCAGCTCGGGAAGCTGACCACGCGCGCCTGAACGCCTTCGGCCGCCAGCAGTTTCGCGGCCGCCAGCACGGCCCAAACCTCGGAGCCCGCGCCGATCAGCACCACCTGCAGCTTGGCGACATCTTCCAGCACGTAAGCGCCCTTGCTCACCCCGGCAAACACGTCGTGCTTGGCCGCGTCGATCACCGGCACATTCTGCCGCGTCAGCGCAAAGAAGCTCGGTCCCTTGCGCTCCAAAGCCAGCCGGTAGGCCGCTGCCGTCTCGTTGGCGTCGGCCGGGCGGAAGTCCGTCAAGCCGGGAATGGCGCGGAAGCCCAGCAGTTGCTCGATGGGCTGATGCGTCGGGCCATCCTCGCCCAGGGCGATCGTGTCGTGTGTGTAGACGAATAGCGCATGAACCTGCATGAGCGCCGCCAGCCGCATCGCGGGCTTGGCATAATCGGAAAACACAAAGAAGGTCGAGCCGAAGGGCAGCAAGCCACCGTGCGCCGCGATTCCGTTCACCGCCGCGCACATGCCGAACTCGCGCACGCCAAAGTAGACGTTGCGGCCGGCCGGATCCTCATGGAAGTTCGCGCCCGGCTTGAAGATGGTCTTGGTCGAAGAGGTAAGGTCCGCCGCGCCGCCGAACAACTCCGGCACCGTCTCGGCAATCGCATTCAGAATCACGCCGCCGACGTTACGCGTGGCCTGCGGCTTGTCGGTTGCGAAGCTGGGAATCGCCTTCTCCCATCCGGCCTTGAGCACACCCTTCTGCGTGCGCTCAAACTCCGCCGCCAGCTCCGGAAACGCCTTGGCATAACCGGCAAACAGAGCCTTCCACTCCGACTCGAAACTTGTGCCGCGATCAACCGCCGTGCGCCAGTTCGCCAGAGCCTTTTCCGGCAACACGAAACTCTGATCCACAGGGAAGCCGAAGAACTTCTTGGTCGCTGCCACGGCCTCCGCTCCGAGCGGCTCGCCGTGCGACTTGTTCGAACCCGCCTTGGGGCTGCCGTAGCCGATCACTGTCCGTATGGCAATAATCGAGGGCTTGTCCGTCTCGGCCTTGGCCGCCTCAATCGCCGCCTCAATCGCGCCAATGTCGTTGCCGTCGGCCACATGCTGCACATGCCAGTGATAAGCCTCGAAGCGCTTCTGCACATCGTCCGTATAGCTCAGGTTCGTCGGTCCATCCAGCGAGATGTGGTTGTCGTCGTAGAGGAAGATCAGTTTGCCCAGTCCCAGGGTTCCGGCCAGCGCTGAGGCTTCGTGTGAGACGCCTTCCATCAGGTCGCCATCGCCCAGCAGGGCATACGTGTAGTGGTCCACGACATCGAAGCCGGGACGGTTGTACACCGCCGCCAAGTGCTTTTCCGCAATGGCCATGCCTACGGCCATGCCGATGCCCTGGCCCAGCGGCCCGGTGGTCACTTCCACGCCGTCCGTATCAATGCACTCCGGGTGGCCGGGCGTCTTCGAGCCCCACTGCCGGAAGCTCTTCAGGTCGTCCAGCGTCAGGTTGTAGCCGGAGAGAAACAGCGTTCCATAAAGCAGCGACGAAGCGTGCCCGTTCGAGAGCACGAACCGATCCCGGTCCGCCCACTTGGCGTGCGCCGGATTGTGCTTCATCAGCTTGTGGAACAGCAAATAGGTAATGGGCGCACAGCCCAACGGAGCGCCGGGATGGCCGCTGTTGGCCTTCTCCACCGTATCAACGGCAAGCAGCCGCAGTGTGTCGATGGAAAGTTGGTCGAGAGAGAGATCTGCGAGACTGGAAGTCATGTTTTTTCCCCTTTGAGCATGATACCTGCTCACCCCGGTCACATACGGCAACTTTTTCGCACCCTGCGCCGCCCTGCCGCATCTATTTAATTAGAGTAGGAACTGTACGGAGGAGATTCTCAATGGCATACGAACTTGCACCGCTTCCTTATGATTACGCCGCGCTGGAACCATTTATTGATGCTGAGACGATGAAGCTCCATCACGACAAGCACCACCAGACTTATGTGAACAACCTGAATGCCGCGCTGGCCAACTATCCCGCGCTGGCGGCAAAGTCGGTTGACGACCTGCTGCGCGACCTGGCCAAGGTTCCCGACGAGATTCGCACGGCGGTCCGCAACCATGGCGGAGGCCACGCCAACCATACGATCTTCTGGCGCCTGATGGGCCCGGTCGGCGCGAATGGCATTGGCGGCGCGCCCACAGGTCCGATCGCCGCGCAGATTACGGCCGACTTTGGCGACTTCGAGGCCTTCAAAAAGACCTTCAACGAAGCCGCTGCCAAGCAGTTCGGCTCCGGCTGGGGCTGGCTGGTCTTCCAGGCTGGCAAGCTCAAGGTCATCACCACGTCAAATCAGGAATCGCCGCTTTCGCAGGGGCTTTATCCCATCCTGCTCAACGATGTCTGGGAGCACGCCTACTATCTCCGCTACCAGAACCGCCGCGCCGACTATCTTGCCGCATGGTGGAACGTCGTCAACTGGAACGAGGTCAATCGCCGCTTCGCTCTCGCCAAGGGCTAAGCTTTTTTACTATTTCTGTAATTCCAGAGTCGTGGACTCCCACCCTAGGCGCAAAAACAGATACGCGCCGAGGGTGGGGCACCCGGCACTTAGTTCCCTGTTTTCAGTGCTTTCTCAATCCCCGCCTCCGCCAGTGGCGCCATCAGGGCGTAACCGGCCGGCAAGGGATGCACGCCATCCGCGCTCAGCTTTGCGGGCAAACCGTCGCGGCTGTCCTTGAGTGCCGTGTGGTAATCCACATACACAAAGCCCTTCTCCGCCGCGTAAGCCTTGATCCATCGGTTCAGCGCCAGAATCTTGGGCGCTGGGTTCAGTCCAGGCTGCCAGGGATAGTCGAAGGCGGGCGTCACCGAGCAGAGCACCACGCGAATCTGATTGGCCGCGGCCAACTCCGCCATGGATGCCAGGTTGTCTTCGGTCTGTTCAAGCGTCATCGGCCCCGTGTTGCCGGCAAGGTCGTTGGTGCCGCCCATAATCACCACCACCTTGGGCTTGAGAGCAATCACGTCCTGGCGGAAGCGCACCAGCATCTGCGGCGTGGTCTGCCCACCGATGCCGCGATTGATGTAGGGTTTGCCGGGAAATGTACCGTCCGGCCCCTCAATCTTCCAGTTATCGGTGATCGAATCGCCCATGAAAACCACGCGATTTTCGCCCGCAGCGGGCAACGGTAACGCCAAATCAGCCTCCTTGAACCTGGCAAGCCAGGGAAAATCCACGATCAATCGCTCATTGAACTGCTTCTGCCAGGCGGAAATCGGCTTGGCGGCAGGCACGGCCTGCGCCTCGGACGCGGCAAAGGATGCCTGTGCCATAAGATGAAACAGGACCAGCAGCCCAAGAGCTGCCACGGTCAACAGCGCGGTACGCATCAGCAATCGATTCAAGGCTTTATCTCCACAATCCAGGCCGGTGGGTTCAGCGTTCAATTGCCTGAAGCTCCATCTCCATCTTCAATTGTAGGCAGTTGCGCCTTGACGTTGCCACCACTTCACAGCCGAAGACAGCCACGCGGGTCTGCGGCCAGGAACCCCGGCGCAAAAAAACAGGCCCCATCCGAAGACGGGGCCTGGTGATCCGGCGGGGAAGCCGCTCACTCTTGAATCACATTGACGATGGGATTGCTGCTCGACGCATCCAGGCAGACGAGCTTGCCTTTGGCGCCGGACTTGGTAGCCGCGTCCACGCTGATCGCGTAGCAGTAACTCTCCGTTGTAGTGGTTGTGCCCGACGTGAAATTCACATCGAAGAAGCCGTAGGTGCCGTCCGTCGTATCTGGAACAACGGCAGCCGTTGCGGTTGTGCCGTTGCCGCCTGTCATGCCCTCATCCCAACTGGCCCAGCTCTGGCCTCCTTCGTCCGACGCAAAACTACTGATATTGCCGCTGCCGTCCAGGGTGAGAGCCGTGGTTTGAGAGTCGTTGTTGTAGTTTCCGTTGTCGATCTTGTACATGAAGTACGAGCTGGCAAAGTTACTAGCCGCCCATGTGCCGGAAGCGGTCTGCGGCTCAATCCAGCCGGTCAGATTATTCACGCCGGTTCCACTCTTGCCGGAGTCGGCAAAGAGGACGGCTGCGGAGTTGGTGTCGTACAGGTAGAAGTAAATTCCCGTCTGGCCGGTGATGGTGACCCGGCCCGTGCTTGCATTCGCGGTATAGGTCATCGTCACGCCGGTGATGCCACCACTGGCGGAGTTGGCATCCAGCGAGAAAGTGCCAGCGTTATTCGTGATGCCGGAGTTAATCGTGATTGTGGTGGCGCCGCTGCTGCTGCCCGTGAATTGATCCATCATCGCCTTGTAGGCAGGCGTGGAGCCGGACACATCTTTGGTTCCCTCGGCGTAGACAATCCCGGAACCGGCAAACGGGTAGCTGGCGGCAATGTTCGTTGCAACCTGCTTCCTGGCTTCGCCAATCACAAAGTCCGCGTCGCTCGTTCCGTTGTGCGCCTGCGTGCCCATCAGCAGCATCTGGCCCTTGGTGTTGTTGGTCATGTACACGACCGTCGTGTTCTCTTCGCTGGTTGAAGGGCCGGCCGTCATCGTGGTGCGGCCGAAGGCGTCCGTCCCGCTTCCGCTTGGAGTGGTCCCGGTAAGGGCGAGGCTGAAATCCGTCGATGCGTTTTCGACCATGTCCATTACGCCGGTAATCGTGCCGGTCGTGCTGGACGTTCCAGCGGTGTACTGAGCAGAGCCGACAATCGACTCCGGATAGCCGCTGCTGTCTTCGCCGGTCAAGGAAAAGACATAGCCGCCGGTGGGCCAAATGCCGCTCAACGCGGTCGTGTCCTGCTTGTAGCAGTGGCCGCTGCCGTGCTGGCCGCTGGGGCTCGTGCCCGCGTCATCCATCTCCGTAATGGCAAATTCGGAGAATTGGCTGCTGCTGTTCAGGTTGCCGCCCGCCAGCGCCAGAACCCCGGAGCCGCTGCTGCCCACGGTGAGCAGCAGGTAGCCGCGACTGTCCGCGCCCACCGCGTAAGTGCCGCCGAGAGAGCCAAGGGTCGAGGCGCTCTTATAGCCGCTATAAGGAGAGCTCGAGTCTATTTCGCCGCCGGTAACATTGCCGCTGCCGTCTGCGGCAAAGGCAAAGACCATGCCGCCGCGATAGAGCGTGCTCGTGCCATCGCCTCCCGTCACCCCGCCGTCCCAGTACTTCCGCAGGGAGCAAGCGTACTGCCCTTTCAGATAGCTGTCGTGGGCGGCCACTGTCTCTGCCACCACCGGCAAGCTGAAGGTCTTGGTCACAGTCTGCACCGTGGAGGAGCTATCCGTCACTTTGACCGTGACGGTCGCCGTCCCCAACGATGTTGGAGTGCCAACCAGATTGTTGGTGGACGTGTTTTTTGCCAATCCATCCGGCGCGCCCGTGTACGTGACGGTGTAGGGCGTGGTTCCGCCGCTGATCGAGGGCGCGTTGTAGGTGTAGGGCATCCCCACCATGCCCTGCGGCACGTCGTTCAGCGTCACCGTCAGCGCGGACGCTGCCGGTGAAATCGTGTACGTGTTCTTAATTACGTTGCCCAGGCTGTCCGTCACGGTGACGGCAAGCGACAACGCCGAGGTGATGGTCGGTGTTCCGCCGATAATCAGCTCGTTGGTGTTCTGCATGGAGAGCGTGAAGCCGCTCGATAAGGTCATGTTTCCGCTTTGGTAGGAGGGAACGGTTTGCAGGCCGCTGCCGTCATTCACCTGGAAGCTGGCATAGGTTCCGCTGCCGCCTGAAACGGTAATCGTTCCGTTATAGCTGCTGCCCGAGGTAAACGTTGACAAGGGACTTGGATTCGGAGTCAGCGTCAACGCCGGATAGACCGTGATCGCGTAGCTTTGCGTCGCCTTCAGCGAAGAATTGCTGGCGTCGGTCACCGTCACCGTAAAGCTGGCCGAGCCGGCAACCAGAGACGTGCCGGAAAGGACGCCTGTGCTGCTGCCAAGGCTCAAGCCGAGAGCCGACACGCTGCTGGCGCCCGTTGTCACCGACCACGTATAACTGCCCGAGCCGCCCGTGGCCGCCAGGGGAGCCGAATAAGACGATCCCACGATGCCCCATGTGGGCGACAACGCCGAGGTGGTAATGGCCAGCGAGGCATTGATCGTCACCGAGAAACTGGCCGAGGCCGTGCGCGTCCCGTCGGTGACCTGCGCCGTGAAGGCGACCGGACCGCCAGTGACCGGCGATGTGCCGGAAAGAAGGCCGGTGCTGCTGAAGGTCAGCCCCAAAGCTGCAAGGTTTGTCGCGTCCGTTGAGCCGGTCAGCGACCAAGCATAAGTGCCCAAGCCGCCTGTGGCCGCCAACTGCTGCGAATAGGCCGTCCCCTTTGCACCGCTCGGCAGCGGGCTGGTGGTCGTAATGCTCAGCGCGGAGTTCACCGTAAAGCTGGTCGTCGCCGTGGCGGCGGCGTAATTGCCGTTGGCCGCCTGGCTGGCGCTCAGAACCACCGTCCCCGCGCCGGTCAAGGTCACCGTGTTGCCGGATATCGTCGCCGGACCGCTCGTCACCGAGTAGGTGATCGCCCCGCTCGAAGCCGAACTGGCGCTCACCGTGAAGGCCGCGTCGCCGTAGACTTTGGTGGAAATTGACGCAAAGCTCAGCGTCGGCACTTCCGCCGCAACCGTGAAGCTGGTCGTCGCGGTCGCCGCGGTGTAGTTGGCCGTGGCCGCCTGGCTGGCGCCCAGAACCACCGTCCCCGCGCCGGTCAAGGTCACCGTATTGCCGGATATCGTCGCCGGGCCGCTGGTCACCGAGTAGGTCACCGCGCCCGTGGAAGCCGAAGTCGCGCTCACCGTGAAGGCCGCGTCGCCATAAGTCTTGGTGGAAATCGTCGCGAAGCTCAGTGTCGGCGTCGCCGCATTGACGGTAATCGTGTAGGACTGGGTAGCCGAATCTCCATAGGCGTCGGCAGCCGTGACCGTGAACTTGGATGTGCCCACGGCTGTTGGAGTTCCGCTGATCGCGCCGGTGGTCGAGCTGATCGCGAGACCAGCCGGAAGGCCCGTGGCAGCATAGGTCAGCGTGCCCGCGCCGCCCGTGGCCGCTGCACTGCCGGTGTAGGCGACACCGTAGGTCGCCGTCGCCGGCACGGTGCCGGTAAAGGTAATCGCCGTGGCCGCGGCGAGGGTCATGCTCAGCGTTTGCGTCGCCGTCAACTTTGTCGGCGAGCCGGAGTCGGTCGCCTTGAAGACCAAATTACTGTAGGTTCCCGCGCAGGAGGCCGTGATCGTTCCGGAAATCACCCCGGCAGAACTTACGGTCAGGCAACTCGGCAGTGTGCCGCTGGTCAAAGTCCAGGTATAGGGGCTGATGCCGCCGGAGGCCGCCAGCGTCACCGAATAGGCCGCTCCAACCGAGCCGGCCAGATTGGCGCTGGTGGACGTAATCGCTGGCGCGGCCGGCACGGTAATCGTCAAGCTGCCGGTCTTGGAGGTATCTGCCACCGAGGTGGCCGTCACGGTCGCCGTTTGCGCCGAAGTGGTGGCGGCCGGAGCCGTGTAGGTCACCGAACTGGTGGTAGCGCCCGATATCGCGCCCCCGCCACTGACCGTCCAGGTCACCCCGCCGCTATTCTTGTCGTTGCTCACGACGGCAGTCAGCGTGGTCATATCGGTTCCATCCACCGTCGCCGCAGCAGCCGTCACGGCAACGCTCACAGGTTTGGAACTGCCTCCGCAACCAGACAGGCAGACGAACGCAAGAATCGCAACAACAGAGAGGAAGGACCTCTTCTGGAACATACGTGGCCTCCAAGGCTTTTTCCGAAACTTTTTGCAGGTATACGGGGTGTTGCGGAGGCACGCAATCGAAATCACGGCAAGTTGATGAATTTACGGCTGATTTCGTCTCTTTTCGCTATCGAAGACGCTTTTTGGGGAACCGAAAACAAGTTGTCTTGACTCGGAATGCGACTGTATACTTGCTTGACTTCGGAAATCATCCTGCATTCGCCTCTCCCGAGAGGATCCACGACGTTCCCATGAACACGCGTCCTGACATCCGCCCGATCACCGAAGCGGCACCCGCCCCCCGGCTGACCAGTTGGAAGGAGATCGCCAGCTATCTTGGCTGCGATGCGCGCACGGCGCAGTTGTGGGAGAAGCAGGAGGGCCTGCCCATCCACCGCCATACGCATCAGGCCCGGTCCAGCGTCTATGCCTACCCGGAGGAGCTGGATGCTTGGCTGCGTATGCGGAAGCCGCGAAAGGCCGCCGTGGTTGAACCGAAAGCGCCGGTTTTACTGCGCATCGGAAGACGGAAAGGTCTGCTGGCAGCGCTTGGAATTCTGCTCGTCGCCGGAGGGGCTGGTTTCTGGGCTTATGCGCATCACCGGAGCCCGGCCAATGAGAGCACCCTTGTTCTGGCCGACTTTACCAACACCACCGGGGATCTGATCTTCGATCACGCCCTGCGCCAGGGCTTGGCGGCTCAGTTGGAGCAATCGCCCTACCTGAGTCTGCTTTCCGATGCGCAGGTGGCGCAGACCCTGGCCCTAATGGGCAAGGAGAAGGACACGCGCCTGACGGCCGATCTGGCGCGCGAGGTTTGCGAACGCACCGGCAAGGCCGTCGTCATTGACGGATCGATCATGGCGCTCGGCAACCAATACGTTCTGGGCCTGCGGGCCGTCAACTGCCATACCGGTGAAATTCTGGATACGGAGCAGGCGCAGGCCGACAGCAAGGAACACGTCCTCGACGTCATGGCCAAAAGCGCCGCCAGGCTCCGGCGGCATCTGGGTGAGTCGCTGGCCTCCGTGCAGAAATACGATGCCCCGCCGGAGGACGTTACGACCGCCTCCCTGGAAGCCTTGCAGGCCTACAGCCTCGGTTTCCAGGTCCATGTGGTCAAACTCGATGAAGCGGGAGCCGCGGAGCTGTTTGAGAGAGCGATCGCTCTGGATCCGAAGTTTGCCATGGCCTATGCGCGGCTCGCTGTCTGCTATATCAACCTCGGCGAAGATGCCCGGGCGGCGGAAAATCTGCGCAAAGCCTACGAACTGCGCGACCACATCAGCGAGCATGAAGGCTTGTTCATCCTCTCGCTTTACCACGAATACGTGACTGGAAATCTGGACGAGGCGCGCAAGACCTATGAGTTGCGCGCCCAGATCTACGCGCATGACGACATCCCGATTGGCAACGCCGGAAATGTCTACTTCCTGCTCGGAGAATACGGCCAGGCCCTGGATGCCACCCAGGAAGCGTTGCGGCGCAATCCTGGCAGCCGCATCTGGAATGGGAACCTGGTCAGCACCTATTTGGCGCTCGGAAGATTGCCGGAGGCCAAGGCCGCCGTCGAGTCCGCGCGCACGCGCCAACTCGACAGCCCCTGGCTCCATCTCTGCCTCTATCTGATTGCCTTTGAACAGAACGATGCAGCCGAAATGACGCGTCAAGCCGCTCAACTGAAAGGCGTGCCGGAGTTTCAGGATATTTTGCTGGACTATCAGGCGCAGTTGGCGGCCCGTGAAGGCCGGTTGAATGAGGCGCGTTCCATTTCAGCGCAGGCGGTCGAAATCGCTCTGGATGCCAGGCAGCCGGACACGGCTTCTCTCTATCTGGCACAGGCGGCCATGGACGATGCCTGGGCGGGCAACCGGACCCAAGCCCGGCAACAGGCGCGAAACGCATTGCAGCTCTCTTCCGGACGCGAGGGAGAAGCCTTGGCCGCCGTTGCCCTGGCGGTTGCAGGCGACTCTGCCGAAGCCTTGCGCCTGGCCAATGATCTCGCCAGGCGCTTTCCGGAAAACACCATGGTGCGCGATCAATATGTCCCCACGATCCGCGCCGCGGCGGCGCTCGACAGCGGCGCGCCGGTCAAGAATCCGGAGGCCATCCTCAATGAACTTGCCCCGGCCCTGCCCAATGAATTCGGATCTCATGCCATGGAGCGCGTGGCTTATCTGACCTGCTATTCCATCTATTTTCGCGGCGAGGCATATCTGGCCGCACGGCAGGGCCCGCAAGCGGTCGCGGAGTTTCAAAAGATTCTTGCCCATCCGCAACTGACGCTTACCGATCCGGTCAGCGCCATGGCCACGCTTGGGCTGGCGCGCGCATACGCGCTTTCCGGTGATCGCGACAAGAGCGCCGCCGCCTACAAAAGCTTCCAGAATCTGCGGAAAAATGCCGACTCGGGCCTGTTGCCTTCTCTGACAGCAAGGGCAAAGCGCTATTGATCTGGTAACTAAAGACTGTCTGGGTGCCCCATCCATTTCCGCGTCTTTTTGCGGAAATGGGTGGGAAACGATGCCGCTGTTTTCTTGCCGGATCAATAGAGCGAAACCAGAGTTGCTATGCCCTGGCACGTTGCTGGCTGGTCGCCGCGCCCTGATGGTCGCATCGACTTCCACCCCAACGACAAAGACCCGTCGTTGGGGGTCCCGGACTCAAGTGCTCAGGTTTCGGGTACACCTACTCTGGTTTCGCTCTAGGGACGAAGTGTGTCTGGAAGCCGGGAAGACGGCTTCCACGGGCGAAATACGAGCAAAGATGTGCGGCTCCTCGGACGCCTGAATGCCTCTGCTCCCTCCGAAAAACCAAGCAAAAACAACGGCTATGCCTGTTTCATCGAACAATTTCCGGAAAATGAAACTTCAGATACGTTTGCTCCAAACCGTTGGCAAGGGGCCTCTGGCGGGTGGTTATCATAGAAAGCATGGCCTCATTGAAAGAAATTTTGAAGCCGCTGGCCGAAGACGGCGCGGCAATGACTCGCGAGCAGGCGGTTCATGCACTGGAAGAGATTCTGACCGGCACGGTGCCGGAGGTGGAAACCGCGGCTCTGCTGACCGTGATGGCGACGCGCGGCGAGCAGGCGCCGGAGCTGGCTGGCTTTGTCCAGGTGATGCGCGAGCGCGTTACGCCGCTGCCGCTGACGCAGCCCGAGCGCGACGTGCTGGTGGATGTGGTCGGCACCGGCGGCGGCGGACCGCAGACCTTCAACATTTCCAGCGGCGCGGCGCTGGTGGCGGCGGCGGCCGGAGCCAAGGTGGCCAAGCACGGCAACCGCGCGGTCACTTCGCGCTGCGGCACGGCCGACGTGCTGGAAGCTCTGGGCGTGCCCATCGAGCTGGGACCGGAGCTTGCCGTCGAGTGCCTGCGCGAGACCGGCTTCATGTTCCTGTTTGCGCCGCTCTATCATCCGGCGATGAAGGCCGTCGGGCCGATCCGGCGAGCGCTGGGCTTTGGAACCATTTTTAATCTTTGCGGACCGCTGACGAACCCAGCCGGAGCGCGCATTCAGGTGATCGGCGTGCTGGCGCCCAGCCGCGTACTGCTGGTGGGCCGCACGCTGGCGGCTCTCGGCGCCAAGCGGGCTTTCGTGGTGCATGGGACAGATGGAATTGATGAGCTGACGACGACCGGCGAGTCGATTGTGGCGCGCGTCGAAGAGTCGGAGACGGGCGAGTCCAAGCTGAAGGCCGCCCGCGTCACGCCGGAGATGGCCGGGCTTCCCCGCACGACGCTGGACCAGTTCATCGGCGGCGACGTAAAGACCAATAAGGCTATGCTCTATGACGTTCTGACCGGCATTCCCGGCGCGCGGCGCGACATTGTGTTGCTAAATGCCGCGGCGGCGCTGGTGGCCGCGGGGTTGGCTGGCGACCTGAAAGAAGGCGTGCGGCTGGGCGCCGAGGCGATCGACTCCGGGCAAGCAGCGGCGCTGGTGGCCAAACTCCAGCAGTTCGGAGCCAAGCACGCGGCAAAGTAAGCCCGAATCACAGACAAACTAAGGAATCGTCGATGATCGGTCCGGCTATTTTGGCGGAGTGACTTTGCCTACGTCCTGATTGAGCAGTACCTCTGAGGTCCCGATGCGCCCGGAGGCCGACACACGCACGGCAAATCGGACGCGAACCGCCTTGGGGTTGGGATCGAGCTTGTATGGAATGTTCAGATCTCGCAGCAGTCTGCCGGTGGGGGCGACGGAGGACGGAGCTTTTACTCTCACGACTCTCATGTCGCGCTTTAGCTCCTTGCCCTTCTTGTCAAAGGTGGACACGTCCAGGATTACCTCGGTATGCCGAGGCTCCGTATCGGTTGCGGCAGTCCACAGCAGGTTATGGCCGTCTACATGCACGGTGAAGGAATTGGGATCGGTGGCCGACTGTTGCGCCGTCACGTTAACGCCGTCATAAACCATGTTGCTGGAATCGGCCAAGGCAAGGTCGGTGACAAGTTGCCGCGAAGGTTTCTCCGGATTTACGCGTCCCGGACCATGCTGCAGGTAATAGCCTTCCCGCGTAATGACGCTAAGTCCGGGCCGATTGACCGTAACCTTGATCTTGCGAAACTTCTGGGGAGCAAGTGAGCTGTTTGCCGGCCGGTAGGCGAGAGTATAAAAGCTGGCTCCATCCTGAATGGCGGTCCCGATTTCCATATCCACATCGTTGCGGCCGTAGAGGGTTCGGCCGCCGGTCGCCTTCGCCAAACGGTTGAACTCATAGTTCCCGCCGAAGGGATCAACCATGGGGTCACCGCCGTAAAGGCCTGGGTCCACCATCACGCCCGCCGGATCGATGGTGTAAAGCGTGACCCGCGCATCCCGCAGCTCGTTCACGCAATCCTGCACGGCGTTGTAAATGCGGTTTTCCGTATCGATGGACAGATTTGTGAAACGGAACGGAGGAAAGCCGCGGCCAATCCAGATCATGTTCTTGTGGCCGGGATGGCCGACGACCGCTTGAGCCACACGGCTCAAGGAGATGAAGGCCGTGCCGTATCGCTCGGCCACCCAGGAGCCCTGATGAATGCCCCAGGGATACCCGACGAAGTGATGATCGAGAGCGGAAATGATCTCGGCCTTGTTTTGCGTGTAGTCGCGCAGCACCGTAAAGTGCTGCAGATCAACCGCAATCAGCATGGTCGGCGTGATGAGCTTTTCCGGTTGCTTTTTCAGATATTTTTTCAGCGAATCGCGCGCGAACGCCATATCTTCGAAGCGGGTGTTGAACTCGTCGAGCAGGATAATATCGACGGGAGCACGCGGTGCGAGGCGATCAAGATCGGCCGTGGAGTTAATGGAGATTTCCGGGCTGGGGGTATGCGCGCCTGCTTCTTCAAAGTGGAGAATGGTTTGCGGCTGGCCGGCTTCTTCAACCGTGAAATCATCTTTTTTCAGGTCCGTGACGACCGCGCCCTTGGCGTTCACGACAACCATATCGAGTATCACCAAACGTGAGGTCACGCGCATGGTGTAGGTGCCATCGGAGTTCTTCACCATGGGAGCTGAGTTGGAAGATTGTGCCGGCGTGGCCACGGGCGCTGTCTGCGGTTGTGCGGGCTGGGCTGCCTCCGGCTGTTGAGCGGGCAAACCCGATAAGGCAATGCTGCCAAGCAAGATCAAAAGCGGCGTACGGAGACCTGAGGCGTTCATGACACTCCTCGAACCTGGTTGGTGGTCTGCAACAGACTACTGCAATGCTCCAGCGTGAGCAAATCAGGCTTGTGAGCCTCTTGCAAAATTCCATTGAGACTGCAAAATGTGTCAGGGCACGACTTCAGTCGTGCCGTAAATGGGCAATATAGATTCCGGCTTTAGCCGCTGCGAAACCGCAAATAGATGAAAACAGGGGCTGAAGCCCAACATGAATTTGTTGCTCATGCGACACGACTGAAGTCGTGCCCTGACACAATGAGTAGCCTGAAAGTAATTTTGCAAGAATCTCTCGTTGTTGAAGTGTTTCTTTGGCTTGCGTATCACCTACTCGGCGTGGAAGACGACATCGAACAGTAGTAGGCTGACGGTGGTGAAGAGTATGTCGTAGCCCGCCAGGAGCTTGATCCAGAGCGTTGGGTCGCTTTCGCCGGTGAGGATGGCCGTGGTGGCTTGCACCATGGCCAGCAGCGCCGGAATGAAGATGGGAAAGAGAATCAGCGAAAGCAGCAGCTCGCGGTTGCGGCTGCGGATAGAAAGCGCCGCAAAGAAAACGCCGTTGGCGACCAAGGCCCAGGTGCCAAGCGGCAACACCAGCAAGAGCAGCCATCCCTGGCCCACGATTTGCAGGTTATAGAAGATGAAAAAGCACGGCGCCAGAACGACCTGAACAATGGAAACATAAAGAAAATTCGCCATCACCTTGGCAAGGAAAAGATCAGCGCCGGGCGAGGGCGTCATGCGCTCGGCGTCGAGAACCTGATGGCGGATTTCGCGCGCCCAGGCCTGATTGAGCGCGCTGACCGAGGCGAACAGTGTGGCCACGCAGAGAACCCCGCCGGCGATTTGCTGAGAGAAGGCACCGCGCGGCTCGAAGGCGATGGAAAAAAGCACGACGACCAGCAAGGAGAAGAAGAGCATGGAGACGAGGGTGTCCAGCGAGCGACGCTCAATGCGCAGTTCTTTTGCCAGATGGGTCCAGAGGGCGCGGGTCATCGACTACGCTCCTTCGGAGACGAGCCGGGGACAAAATCCTTGGTCAGGTCGGCGGTCGTGGCCTCGGCGGCGCGAATGTAGTCGTCGGGGCTGAGAATCAGTTGCGTTCCGCGCGCTCCGGCCGAGACGCTGATTTTGTCGAAGAGGATGATGGTTTCATCGACGAAAACGGGATAGGGCTTTTTCGCGCCGAAGACCGTGACGCCGCCGCGGATGTAGCCGGTGAGCGGCTGCACCTCCTTGAGCGGAGCCATCTCGGCCTTGCGCAGGCCGGCCACATGAGCCAGCTTTTTCAGGTCCAGCTCGGCGTCGCCGGGGATGACGGCGAAGGCGTAAACGCCGGTGCCTCCAGTCGTCAGCAGCGTTTTGAAAACCTGCTCGGGCGGCATCCCGACCTTCTTGGCGACGGAAAGGGCCGAGAGGTCGTCCGGATCGACCGGGTACTCGTGGAGTTCGAAAGGAATGCCGAGGGCTTCAAGTAAGCGCGCGCCGTTGGTTTTCATCGCGTGGGACTCCTTTCCTCAAGCGACGCCACGCGGCCCGCGTGCAGCGTCAAAACCCAGTCGGCGATGGGCGCGGCCTGTTCGCGCTGGTGGGTGGTGAGAACGATGGTGCGATTGGCCTGACGGAAGCTGGCCAGCAGCGTAACCATCTGGCGGGCGCTGTCGACGTCCATGTTGGAAAACGGCTCGTCGAGCAGCAGCAACTCCGGCGCAGAAAGCAGCACGCGGGCCAGCGATGTGCGCTGGCGCATCCCTTGCGAATACTGGCCGACGGGCCGGTCGAGCGCGGGGTCCAGGCCGACCTGGCGCAGGGCCCCGTCTGGCGCCAGGCAGGCGCGGCCGGGGTAGAGGCTGGCGAAATAGCGCAGATTCTCCTGGGCGGTCAGCTCGTCGTAGAGCATGGCGGCGTGGCTCATATAGCCAATGCGCGCGCGGGCTTCATGCGGATCGAGCGCGCCGAAGACTGTGACCCGCCCGAAGCTCGGCCGCAGAAGGCCCGCCAGAATGCGCAGCAGGGTGGATTTGCCCGCGCCGTTTTCGCCGATCACGACGTAGCAGCGGCCGGGCTCGAAGTCCGTCGTGACTTGGCGCAGGACAGCGAAGGAGCCGAAGAGCTTGGAGACGTCTTCGAGCCGCGCGCAGACGCTGGAATGGACGGCTTCAGGGGCGGGCGTGGTCATGCGCGTCAGTGGGTTGCCGCAGCGGCCGGGTTAGAAGCGTGAGGAGCGAACCCCGTAGCGGGAGGACGCGGATTCTGCTTGGGCTGCAAAGCAGGCTGGGAGGAAGCGTATTTGCTGGCGCACTTGGCCTGCAAGGTGGTGGCGTGGAAAACACCGTCGCGGTCATAGGTGCCTTCGGCCACAGCCTGAGCATTGTCCTTGAAGGTGTCCGGCGGCGGCTCGCTGCCTTTGTAGTTGACCGTGAGCCTGCGGCCCGAGCCGGCCTTGGGCGAGTGGCTCTCAAACTCGTTCATCACAAACGTGACGTGGGGCCCGTTCTGCTCAATGGAGCCGGGCTGGACAAAGCCTTCGACGCGCAACTGGCTGTGGTAGGCCTTGTCGCCCATGCTGCCCAACTCGGGAATGGTGACGTAGTAGCTCTTGTTAGCGCCGTAACCGGACCAGGCCAGCCAGGCAATCGTGCCCACGATCACGATTGTCGCGAGGGCGATGCGCACGGTGCTGGGGGATGCTTTCATCTTTCCCAAAGATACGAGCGATGTTTGGCCGGGTCAACCATCCAGCCATTCCAACCATGAGGAGGCTGGCAAAAATGGCCTCCGGCCGTGTGGACTCCGATCCCAGCGGCGGTTTATGCTGAGGGCAACCTGGAACGGAGACAGTCGTATCCAGACCGATAACTCGCTCGGTGAGACGCTGAACCTATGCTCTTTGACTCTCTTATTCTCAAGATCAAACGCGCCGAGACGCCTTTTTATGCGCGCCTGAAGAGAGTCGCAAAGGCTGCTCTGACCTTCCATCTTCCCATTCCGCGGGCGCTGGACTCGATCTATCTGTTCTTCCATTCGCTGGACGTCCTCAGCTATGAAACCACGGAAAGAGTCTCTGTCGCCTGCTATCGGTATCCGATTCTTCGCGCGCTGTGTGTTTCGGTGGGCGAGCGGCTTGAGATGGAGCGCGTGCCGAACATCTCCGGCCCAATCAGGATTTATCTCGGCGACGACGTGCGTCTCTCTGGAGTGTCCAGCTTCAGCGGCGGCCGTGTTTTCCCCGATTCGGAGTTGCGGATTGGCAACAGAAGCTACATCGGCCACGGCTGCGTTTTTACCGCCGCAAAATCCATCACCATTGGCGAGGATGTTCTGATCGCGGGCGACTGCTGGATCTCTGACTACTCAATGCATCCGCTCGATCCCGAGAAACGCCTTGCGGGAGCGCAGGTCGATCCAGAAGATGTTCGTCCGGTGCGCATCGGGAACAAGGTCTGGATTGGCAGGGGAGTGACGATCCTGCCCGGAGTCAGCATCGGAGAAGCCGCCGTGGTGGGAGCCGCCGCCGTGGTCACCAAGGACGTGCCGCCCGGCCACATTTGCGTTGGGAATCCCGGGCGGCTGCTTGCGCGCACCGTCTATGATGCGAAGCGCAATCCGGATGACGTCCTTGGCTAGGACTTTTCTTTTGCAAGAGCAACGACAAGGACTGTGAAGAGACCGCCGAAAATCACGGTCCCGATAATCAAACTTCTTTTGGGATTGATCCGCTTCCCGTAGATGTTTTTACCGCCGTAATTCTTGCTTACCTTCTCAACTTCTCTGTATGGGAAGATGAGCGTCTGCTTCAGGTCCACCTCAACGAAGGTGAAGTCCTGAGAGCCAATCACTTGAAGATGGCCGTGATACTCCGTTCCGTCCATCTTCAGCACGGTCAACTTGCCGCCTACCGGCACTTTTTTGACTTGGTTCATGACCTTCTGAGCAGCGGTATTCAACGCGGGAGATGGAACCATCTCGTCCTGCATAGCGAAAAGAGGGAACGCCTGGAGAAACGCCAGAAATACACACAAAGTCTTGAACGATTTACAGCCCAAGCCCCATTTCTGGTCCATTTGCTGGCTCCTGTAATGCACAGCGATGATGATACGGGTGGATTCGTACGCCCCAAATTGTAAACGGGAATACTTCGAGTTCGTCGTTTCCCAGGTCCCAAAATCGGGACCTGGGGCACCCATGTTTTTGCGTAATCGCTAAAAAAGCCTCCTAGCGAGCAGATTCCAGCGCCTCGGCGGCTCGCGTCAGAGCCTCGGTGAGTACGGTCAATTGCTGGGCGGCCAATTGCCGATCTTTGGCGTCGAGAGCCTCGTTGACGCCGGGCAGCGCCACAGCAGCGTAGCCGGTGACCATGCCGGGAGCATAGATGGTGTGCCGATACCAGGGGCGGCTGGGCAATCCAGCCGGGGAGAGCAGCGCGGTTTCGGCCTGGCGCAGGGCCAGATTGAGCCGGACAAGATTGCCGCTGGCTGCGACCTGTTGGCCGTGGACGCGTTTGGCCGCCGTGGCCAGGCGCGCGGCGGCTGCCTGAGCAGAACCGAAGTCGAGGCTGCTAGCATCAGCATCCCCGGCTTTTCGCTTTGCCGCGTCGAGATGGGCGCGGATCGCGTCGGCATAGGCCACGTAGTCGTACGGAAGCACGTCGGCATCGGCCATGCGCAGGGCTTCAAGGCCGAAGACGCGGGCCATCTGTTGCAAATAGGCGAATTTCGGATCGGCGTTCTGCGTGTACCAGGCGTAGTTATCGAAGACGGAGTGATAGACGCCGTAGGGGCCATTGGAGCCGATATCGGTCGAGGGCACGCCAGCGTGTTCAAAGAAGGGCGCGAAATCCGAGCCGGAGCCCAGGTCGCCGACAGAAACCTCTCCGCCAGCCTCATGCGTGGCGTTATAGCCGCGAAGGCCGCTTTGGGGGGATTGGCTGGCGCGCCACTGCTGATAGACCGTGCCGCCCAGCGGACTGGGAACCGCGCGGGTCAGCTCGCGGACAAACTGCTTGAGCGAGGGAACGGCATCGGCGGAGAACTCCGGCCCGGAGACGGCGACATCCGTGTTGAAGTAGGCGACGACGCGCTTCATGGAGGGGGCGTTCTGCTCCACCCACTCGGTTGAGCCGATGAGGCCCTGCTCCTCGGCGTCCCAACTGGCGAAGATCAGCGTGCGCCTGGGCCGCCAGCCCTGTTTGAGAAGCGCGCCGACGCCATGAACCGCTTCGAGCATGGCGGCGGTGCCGCTGGAGGGATCGACCGCGCCATAGATCCAGGCGTCGCGATGATTGCCCGCCACAACCCACTCGCCGGGGGTTTGCGCGCCTTTGATTTTTCCGATAACGTCCCAGATGATCCGCCGCTGATAGTCCTGCACGCTGACCATGTGGACCTTCACGCCGCCCTCGCCAGCCAGCCCGAGGTGATAGCGGAAGGGCAGAGCGCCTTGCCACTCCTGCGGCGCCGCGGGGCCTTTCAGAGCTTGCAGAATGGGCGCGGCGTCGTGGTAGCTGATGGGAATGGACGGGATGCGCGGCTGCGCGCCGTAGGGCGAAACGCGCGCCGCGTCGGGCAAATTCAGCGTGGAGGCCACGCCGGGAGTTTCGGGGTCGCCTGGATATTTGAACTGGTATTGGACCGAGCCGTACTGGATGGCCGTTTCCGGATGCCAGGGGCCCAGCGGATACGCCTTGCCCTTGGAGAAGCCGTCGTCCTTCGGGTCGGAGTAGAGCAGCACGCCGGCCGCGCCGCGCTGCTCGGCCAGGTCGACCTTGACGCCGCGGAAGTTGACGCCATAGCGGATCAAAACGATTTTGCCGCGCAAATCGATGTGCTGAGCAGCGAGATGATTGAAGTCTTCCTGCCGGCCATAGTTGGCGTAGACCACCTCGGCGGTCACGTCGCCGGAGGCCGCCGAGCCGTTGAAGGGCAACATCACGCGAGGATCGTCCTGGTAGGGATCGCCGGCAACGTGCTCGCGGGTGGGGCCGCTCATCAGTCGCTTGCCGCTGGCATCAAAGGCCTCGACGCGCACCTCTTTGGGCTGGTTCATCAGGACGCGATAGGAAACAATCGTGGTTTCCAGCCCGGCCGCGCGAAACTGCTGCGCCACATAGTCGGCGGTCTTGCGGTCCTCGGGCGTCGCGGCCAGGTGAGGCGCGGCGGTGAGCGTCTTCAGGTGCTGGCCAGCCAGCACGGCGCTGGGAACGGCCAGGAATTGCTTTTCGAGCTTTGCTTGCGCGGCAAAGTTGCGGTAGCCGAAGACGGCGGGCGCGGCGCTTTGCGCCGGAACAGAGACGGGGATGAGAACCAGAAGAAAACAGGAAACAAGCGGCTTGCATGAAATCATCTATGGATCTCCCTGGGAGAAAACCGACGGCAGCCAGGGTTTCCAGTTCTCCGACCGCTTGAAGTTGCGCCGAACCTGGGTTGACGCTTATTGATCCGGCAACTAAATACTGTTTGGGTGCCCGATCCATTTCCGCGTTTTTTGCGGAAATGGGTGGGAAACAATGTCACTGTTTTCCTGCCGGATCAAGAAGCAACCGGCTGGGCGCAATGGGCGCAGCGGCGGGCGGCCAGCGGGATCTCACTCAAGCATTCCGGGCAGGTCTTTGTGGTCGGCGTGGGCTCGCGCCATTTCAGCTTCGCCTGCAATGTGTTCAGCGGCAGAACAATGGCAAAATAAACCACGGCGGCAACGATCAGAAACGAGATGGTTGCGTTGAAGAAGCTGCCGATTTTGATATGCCCGCTGCCAATATTCAGCACCACGCCGCTGAAGTCCGGCTTGCCGACGGTGGCGGCGATCAGCGGATTCAGCACGTCGCTGACCAGCGCCGTGACAATGGCGTTGAAGGCCGCGCCCAGAATCACGGCAACCGCCAGATCAACGACATTTCCACGCAGAATGAAATCGCGAAATCCCTTGAGCATTTTTTCCTCCACTCTTTTGTGCTGTGCGGATACTGTTGGCGTGGCCTGAGCCACAAGCTCGATTGTGCAATATTCTACAAGGCGGCAAGGTGGGCTGGAAGCCGAAAAAGCTCTAGTCTCGTCCGCGGCGCGGGGATTCCGTATCGACCGGTTCGGGATCCTGAAATGCGGGCCACACCGGCAGCCCTTCGCGCAGGCCGGTCCACTCTTCCGCCACCACAATGCTGTTCTGTGGGTTGCCCGGCTGGTAGCGCACCGAGCAGGGAAAGCCGGCCCGCACCTGGGCCACATCCACCACGTCGCGCATGGCTGTAATGTCCTGGGAAGATCCGTAGTCCACGCCGCCGATGCGATAGTTGTAGACCAGCATGGTCAGGGCGTTTCCGGATTTGTTTTTGCCTGGGGGGGCAACCTCGCAAATGTCCAGCAACATGCCGTCGACCAGGCGTCCGGAGTGGGCCAGAAACTCGCGGCGCGCGCGCTCCCGCTCTTCCGGCGTCGGCCCCTTGCGCAGCAGCAGCCAGAGCCCCACCGCGAAAAGCACGGCGATAAGGGCCATGACGGCATAAATTTCCCATGTGTTCGCGTTCAGAGCTGTCATTGGAGGCGGGACTCTTCCCTGTGAGTCTCAAATTCAAGGATACCGCAGCCGGAACCATGCGCTGCCGGATGGGCCGCTGAGAGCGGAATTGGCGCAGACCCGGCTTGCCACCCCGCAGACGAAGACCTGTCCGTGGGGATCCCAGCTTCCCACCCCACGGACGAAGACCTATCCGTGGGGATCCAGGCTTTCGCGCTGCGATATACTCGTGACTGCGTCTTGAATGAGTTTTTGCTTGCCGGGCGCCCTGTTTTTGGAGGTTTTCTTGGCTGCGAACAAACATTCCGCGGATGAGTTGCATCCCAGGTTTCGTTCCACTACCGTGATTTGCATCCGGCGCAACGGCCAGGTCGTTATGGCTGCCGATGGGCAGGTCACCATGGGCGAAACCGTGCTGAAGCAGTCGGCAAAAAAGATTCGCCGTCTTTACCAGGACAAGATTCTGGCTGGATTTGCCGGTTCGACCGCCGACGCCTTCAGCCTGTTCGCCCGTTTCGACACCAAATTGGAGCAGTACGCGGGCAACCTAAACCGCTCGGCTGTCGAGCTGGCCAAGGATTGGCGCACCGACAAAATGCTGCGCAACCTGGAGGCCTTGCTGCTGGTGGCCGATCAGGGGCAGACCTTCCTGATCTCCGGCTCGGGCGACGTGATTGATCCCGACGAACCGATTGCCGCCATCGGCTCCGGCGGCAACTATGCCACGGCCGCCGCCCGCGCGCTGATGGAAAACACCGACCTGAGCGCCCGCGAGATTGCCGAAAAGGCCATGAAGATTGCCGGCGAAATTTGCATCTACACCAACGACCACGTCACCATTGAGGAGTTGAAGAGCTAGCGGCTGACCCCGCCGGCTCATGGATCCATGGCCATTTATCTACCCGCATCCGCTGAAGAACAGGATCTCTCGCTGGACGAGCTGACCCCGCGCGAAATCGTCGCCGAGCTGGACAAGCACGTTATCGGCCAGAGCGCCGCCAAGCGCGCCGTGGCCATTGCCCTGCGCAATCGCCAGCGCCGCCAGAAGCTGCCGCCCGAGATCGCCGACGACATCATGCCCAAGAACCTCATCATGATTGGGCCGACGGGCGTGGGCAAAACGGAGATTGCGCGTCGGCTGGCCAAGCTGACCAACTCGCCGTTTCTGAAGGTGGAGGCCTCGAAGTTTACCGAGGTCGGCTATGTGGGCCGCGACGTGGAGTCGATGATTCGCGATCTGGTTGAGATTGCCATCGACATGGTGCGCGAGGAACGCCTGGAAGAAGTGGAAGACCGCGCGGAGATGAACGCCGAGGAGCGGCTGCTGGATGTGCTGCTGCCTCCTCCTCCGGCCGCGCCGCCAGCTTCCGAGGGCCAGCTCACGCTGCCCGGCACGGACAGCTATCAGCGCTCACGCGAGAAGCTGCGCCAGCAGTTCCGCGAGGGTAAGCTGGACGACCGTCAGGTGGAGATCGACGCGCGCGAACACGGTATGCCGCAGTTCGGCATCATCTCCAACCAGAACCTTGAGGACATGGATATGAACCTCAAGGACATTCTGCCCAATATTTTTGGAAGCGGCTCGAAGAAGCGGAAGATGAAGGCCGCCGATGCCTTCGACTATCTGGTGCAAGAGGAAGAAAGCCGGCTGATCGACATGGATGCGGTCAATCGCACAGCGGTTGAGCGGGTCGAGGCAAACGGCATCATCTTCCTGGACGAGATCGACAAGATTGCCGGTCGCGAAAGCAGTCGCGGACCGGATGTTTCGCGCGAAGGCGTGCAACGCGACATTCTGCCCATCGTCGAAGGAACCGCCGTGAACACGCGCTACGGCATGGTGCGCACGGACCACATTCTGTTTATCGCCGCTGGCGCTTTTCATGTTTCCAAGCCCAGCGATCTGATCCCGGAGCTGCAAGGGCGCTTCCCGATTCGCGTCGAGCTGAAATCGCTGACCGCCGACGATTTTCTGCGCATTCTCACCGAGCCCAAGGCATCTCTGACCAAGCAAGACTCGGCGCTGCTGGAGACCGAGGGCGTCAAGCTGGAGTTTTCACCCGAGGCCCTGCGCGAGATTGCGGAGTTTGCTTTCAAGGTGAATGAGCAAACGGAAAACATTGGCGCGCGGCGGCTACAGACCATCATGGAGCGAGTGCTGGAGGACGTGAGTTTCCTGGCGCCCGATGTAGCTCGCCATGTTCAGGACGAAGCAGCAGCCACGGCGCTCAAAGAGACGATCAAGAGCGAATCTTCCACGCCTCTGCCCTATGTGGAGCGCACGACCGCAACTGGCCCGGAAAAGGTCTTTCTGATCGATGCGGAATATGTGAAGGCAATGGTCGCCTCCATTGTGCACGACCAGGATCTGTCGCGCTACATTCTCTAAGAGGCATCTGGATCGACCGACGTTTTGAAAGGGCACGACTAGCAGGTCAAGGCATTTCCACGGATGTGGAAGAGCAAAACAAAGGGGCGGCCACCGTGAAGGTGCCGCCCCTTTTGTTTTTGAATCGCTCTAGTCGATGACCAGCGTTACGTTTGTGGAAGACGTGATCGAGGAGGAACTACTGTCTGTTCCGGTGATGGTCAGGGTGTAGGTTCCCGTCGGTGCGCCGGAATTGCCTGCCGAGATGGTCACGGTCGTTGGCGAGGCTGAGAGCGAGAAGCTCTTGCTGGTGGTTGTGGTGCCGGAGCCCGTGCTGCTACTGCAGCCGGAAAGCGTAAAGCCCAGCGCGACCAGAACCATCAGGCTTGCCAGAACGCGCAGTTTCCTTGAACGCCAGCCGAGCAGGCCCGCGAAGATCAGACCCAGAAACCCGAGGGCCGCGCGCGTCACAGGAGGCGCTGGATTGGCAGAGATTTTGTTCAGCGTGCCAGCGTTGCCCAAGCGAATATTCGCCGCACCTTTGCGCACATCAGTGGTAGCGCAGTTTGCTAAGGCCTCTAAGGTAAGCGTTTGAGTGACGGCAGCGGTGCCCGAGACAGAGGCATCGTTGATGATGTAGCAAACGTTGAGGCTGTTATACAACGTGGCGCTGCTCGTGGAAGCGGAGAAGGTCACCGTGCCGGTATAGCCGCCCGCTGGGGTGATGGTGATAGTCGTCGAGCTTGAGGTGCCGGTATTGGCACCGGTACCGGTGCCGGTGCCTGAGCCCGATACGGTTACCTGCGCGACGCCCGAGGAAACGGCAAAGGTCGTGTTGCCCGCATACTGCGCGACGATCACGTGCGTTCCGGAGGTCGAGAAGGACGTTGTGTAGGTTGCCGTGGCCGTACCGGCTGTGCCGCTGGCGCTTAAGGTGGCTGTCGCCGTGGTGCTGCTGTCGATCGTGAGGTTGACGGTGCCCGTGGGCGTTGCTGATCCACTGGCGGCAACGACCTTGATGGTGAAGATGTCGCTTGCGCCCGAGGCTGGCGTGGAGGAGGCCGCGGTAATCGTGGTGGTGGTGGCGATCAAAGAAGCGGAGGTCGCCGTGTTCGCTGGCCAGTTCGTAATCAGGTTGGTTAGATTCACCGAGCCCAATCCCGTTGCTTCGTCGTAGCCGGTGGTGGTCGGGTATTGAGTGGTGCTGCTGCAGTAGGTTGTCCCGGCCAGGCATTCGTTCCCAACACCGGTGGTGCCGGAGCTGGTGCCGGCGGTAATGTCGTAAAAGATGGGACTCGTGGAACTATAGGCCGTGCTGGTGGCGGCCAGGTCATAGAGTGTTGTGTTGATCAGGCCCTGCCCTTCGGTGTAGCTCTTGGCCTCATTGATGAGAGCCATCATGCCAGCGAAGACTGGCGCGGCAAAGCTGGTGCCTCCGGCGATGGTCAGGTATGTGTTGTTGGTATCGCGAAAACCGTTGGAGCAACTACCCGTGACGCCGGTTCCATCTGTTCCCGTGTCGCTGGAGCAATAAAGATAGCCTGGATAACTCGGCGAGGAGTAGAGAGAAATATCCGGCACAAGGCGATAGCTGCCGGAGGAAATGCCGGTGACGCCGGTCTGCCAAGTCGGCCTGGAAATCAGCGCGCTGGTGCCGCCACCCGTGGAGCTCAAGCCGTTACTGCTGCTGTCGTCGTTCCATGCCACTTCAGGAATATGCTTGAGCACCGTGGACGGGTTGCTGCCGGCTGAGGTCCAATACGTGCCCACGGCATCATTGGCCGAGGTAATCTCTGTGCCCCCCATGGCGGTGACATAGGCGCTGCTGGCCGGGTAGCTGACGGCCAAAGCCTTCTGCTGCGTGGTGGTAAGGCCAGTGTAACCGGAACAGGCGGTGGAACCGGAATCGCCCGAGGAGACGATGACGGTTTGTCCCTGCGTTGCAGCTTGCGCGAGTACCGTTTCATAGGGCTTGATCGTCGACGAGGTGAACTCCGTTTCACATTCGCCGTAGCTGAGGCTGATGATGGGCGCGATGTTCTCGTCCACAGCATAAGCGATTGAGTCGAAAACGCCGTTATTATTTGAACTATTTCCCGTGTAGACAAAGAGGATGTTGGCGCCAGTGGCGATGCCGCTCGACCACTCCAGATCAAGGTCGGACTCGGCCTCGTCTCCCGTATAGATCGTCGAGCTTCCCGTGCTCGGCACCAGCACCAGCGTGGGATCTTTGGTGGTAAGCCCGGCCGCGCTCTGGAATTTTTCAATGTCGCTGACCACGATGGCCGACTGGCCCATGATGGCAATCGACTGGCCCGCGCCGGTGTAGCCGGAGGGGATGTCGTAAGCCGTTTTAATGTCCCCAGGGGCAAAGAAGACGTTTCCAGACTGGCTGGAAGTATAGGCGGGGAGCACCGAGCCGACATGCATCGGCTTGGGCCGGAAGTCATCCAGGTTGCGGACGGCAAGCACGACAGACGACAAGGCCGAGGGCACGCTCAACTCCGTTGAGGGCGCAAAGTGCTGCACGCCACTCGCCTTGTAGTAGCGCATCTGGGTGGAAAAGGCCTGCTCCACCTGTTGCACCGTGCCGGAAAAGCGGATCATGTTTTTGCTGCGGGCAACCGAATCGACGGAAAAGCCCTGCTGCTCAAGCCAGCTTTTCACCTTGCTCAGATCGGCGTCCGCCATGCCGAAGCGAACCGCGAACTGGTCAGGCGTAAGCCACTGATGATAAAGCGGCGACGAAGGATCCTGCTGTGCGGCAATCAAGGCCTGAAGATCGGCCTCCTGCTCTTCTGTTCGATTGAAGACAATGCTGATTCCCGTCAGCTTCGTACTCGATGACACCCGCCCGGCATCGAATTGGGCCTGCGCCATCGGATGCAGAGATCCCGCCAGCTTGACCGGTTCGGAGCTGGAAACCACTGCGGAGATGCGCGAAGCCACCGATTGCGCGCCAACGAGGGGCGCAATCATTGCGCAGGCGGCAAGCCAGCCGCATAGATGCCGTGAAAGTGAAAACATCGTCGTCATTGCCATCCTTATGGGTTCGGGAATGCGTCCGTCAACATTAAGGGTAATCTAAGACGGAGTCCGTGACCGAACACCGCCAGGCCCATCGCGCCACGACCGGCTACTTCCGGTCCCGCAGGACCAGAGAGTGCCGGAGTGGGAATATCAAATTTGCGTTTTGCCGAGGGAGCAAAAACACTCCTTCCAGCCACAACCCAATCCGCTAATTGAATAGACTCCTGATGCGCCCTATTCAGCTACATGAGTAGACTCTAAATTTGGAGGAAAGTTGCGTCGGAAAGGGTTTTTCGGGGCACGAGAATCTTTGAGCGCGTGCCCGTACGCTTGCAGGTGGAGAAACGGCCAAAATTACAACAAAATCACGGCGTATGGATGCTCCGTGCCCCATCCATTTCACGTTCTTTGTGAAATGGGTGGGAAACCACGAATTTAGCCTTACAGGAACCGTAAAGGCGCTCTAATCGCTATTGCCTGATTTTGATTCCGTTGAGGCCGGCAGATCCACCGCCACAAGGGTAAAGCGCGTCTCGTTGCCGCTGCGTCCCTCAAAGCCCAGGATGTGCTGGTGGCGCTTGGAGCCCGCCTTCAGCTCAAGGCTGTGACCGGAGCCGTAATCGCTCGAATCGATTTTGATGTTGGCGCTGTTCTTGTCGTCGGTACAGGTCAGCCCCTCGGAGGTCTTTGCCGGCGTTCCCACCGGAGAATTGCCCTGGCAAGCGATTACGTCGCCATAGCGGGCCATCGCTTTTCTATAGCGGGCCATCGCTTTTCTATAGAAAGCAATCACCTTATCGGAAGAATCGGGCGTCTGGTAGGAAACCTCCTTGACCCGCAACTCCCACTGGCCAAAGCCAACATGAACGTCGGCTGACTTGTGCTTGTCGTCGGCCTTCACGGCCATGGCGCCCGGATAGGCCGGCAAGCCAAGGTCGGCGGCCGTGGTCTGATTGGTATTTACGTGGACGCCGCCAAAGGGCGTATCCACCTGGACATTTTTATCGTCTCCACTGGCGTTTTTGTTGACGTTGACCCGGCAGGCTGACATTCCGAAGGCCAGAACAAATCCCAGCGTCAAAGCAGCCGCTCTCTTCATCCTCTTTTGCATGGTGGCAATCGCCCTCCTTCCTTGTTTACGCTTTCATCCTCGCAGATGTTCCTTCAATTCAGCCATCCTGCGCAAGATCGACTCGGAAGCGTTCCGCATATACTGTTCTTATACGCGAAGTCTTCTTCCCTTTCTTCTTGCGCGGTTTTTCCATGTGCTTGCGGCAGCGCGTTTCAAAAAAATGGTGATATGGATGCGTTTCCTCATGGGCCAGAATTGCTTGTCTTGCCAGTTCTCCCGGCACGCTTCAGCCGCGTTCAGAGAGGGCTCTCAAGCCGCGCCGAGGTAACGCTGATTTTTTCAAACGCACTCCGGCCGATCAGGCTTTATTCCTCTTTGCAAACGGCACGCTTCAAGGCACATGATTCATTGTCCTCAGTAAGATCCTAACTTTTTGATGCGCATGAAGACTCTGATCCAACCGACTGACGAGAAAGCCACCGACGTGCTGGCCACGGGGCACATTGGGCAGCTTCTCCTGCAATATTCGATTCCTGCCATCATCGGTACGGCCGCGCAATCCATTTACAACATCATCGACCGCGTCTTCATCGGCCATGGCGTGGGAGCCATGGCCATCTCCGGGCTGGCCGTGACCATGCCCATGATGAATCTGGCCGGTGCTTTCGGGTCCATGGTTGGCGTGGGCGCGGCCGCCTCGGTGTCCATCCGGCTTGGGCAGAAAAACCAGCGGGCAGCCGATTCCATCCTTGGGAACGCCGTGTTTTTGAGCTTTTCGCTCAGCATTGCCTATTCCATCCTGTGCTTTCTCTTTCTGGACAAGATTCTGTTTTGCATGGGAGCCAGTCAGGAAACCCTTCCTTACGCCAAAGAGTTCATGCAGATCATTCTGCTGGGGAATGTCTTTACGCACGTCTACCTGGGCCTGAACAATGTGATGCGGGCGTCGGGCTATCCGGCCAAGGCGATGGTCACAACGCTGGTCACGGTGGGCGTGAACCTGGCGCTGGCGCCCTTGTTCATCTTCGCTTTTCATTGGGGAATCCGCGGAGCCGCGCTGGCAACGGTGTGCGCCCAGTTTGTCGGCACGGTATGGGCCTTTCTGCATTTCACGCAGAAAGAGCATCTCGTGCGTTTCCGGCAAGGCTGTTTCAGGCCCAAGCTGAAAATCATCGGAGAGATTTTCGCCATAGGCCTTCCCAACTTCATGATGCTGTTCTGCTCCACCTTTGTCGTTGTCCTGATGAACCTGCGGCTTACGCGCTACGGCGGCGATTACTCCATTGGCGCGTATGGAATCATCAATGTCCTCGCCAACCTCTTTGTCATGACCGTCGTGGGCGTGAATCAGGGGATGCAGCCCATTGCCGGATACAACTACGGCGCGGGCAACTTCCACCGCGCGATTCAGACGCACCGGCTCGCCGTCGGCGCCGCCATGTGTGTGACCACCTGCGGATTTCTGCTCGCGGAAATCTTCCCCCGGGCCGTGGCCAGCGCGTTCACCAGCGACGCGGAACTCATCGGCCAAGCCGTGAGAGGAATGCGCCTCGCCTTCCTGATGTTTCCGGTCGTTGGCTTTCAGATGGTCTCTTCCAGCTTCTTCCAGTCCATCGGCCAAGCGAGGATCTCCATTCTGCTTTCGCTTTCCCGGCAGGTTCTGTTTCTGATCCCGTTTCTGATTGTTCTGCCGCTTTTCTGGGGTCTGGATGGCGCGTGGCTTGCCGGACCGGCCTCGGACCTGACCGCCTCTACGGTGACGTTTTTTGTCATCAGGGCGTGGATACGAAGAAGGCTGGCGGAATAGGCGTTCAAACAAGTTTTTCTTGAAACCGGGGAATCTTTCGCCGCACACCTTGAATCCAAGGTAGTGAAATCAATTTTTTTCAAGGAGCGTTTGCTATGACCCTGTCTGCCGCTGAAGTGAACAAATTGAAACAAGCACCTGCCGTCGAGGGCGTTTTGCCGGTCTTGTTGGAACGCTGGAGTCCGCGCTCCTTTTCCAGCCGCGACGTCAGCCCCGCCGACCTCAAAAAAGTCTTTGAAGCCGCCCGCTGGGCCGCTTCGGCTTACAACGAACAGCCCTGGCGCTACCTGGTTGGAACGCGCAACTCGCCGACTTACAAAAAGATATTCTCGTCCCTGATCGGCTTCAACCAGAGCTGGGCTAGTTCCGCCTCGGTCCTGATTCTGGGTGTGACAAGCACCAAGTTCTCCCACAACGGGACGGCAAACACGTATGCAAGCTATGACCTGGGCGCAGCCTCTTCGTATCTGACGTTGCAAGCCGCGGCGCTGGGCCTTTCCACGCACCAGATGGCGGGCTTTGACCATGATGTTGCCCGCAAAGCCTTTGGCGTTCCAGACGATTGTGCTTTCGGCTCCGTGATCGCGCTCGGCTACCAGGGTGAGCCAGCCGCACTGGGCAACGACCAGATGATTGCTCTGGAAACCGCGCCGCGCGAGCGCAAGGCATTGAGCGAGTTCGTCTTGTCGGCTTGGGACACAGCCGCCGACCTGGAGTGATGGTTTCCCTCGCAAAATCCTCCGGCCTTCGCGTTAAAGTGAAGGCTGGAGAGTTGCCTTGACCCAAACGCCCAGCCCTCGCAAGACACCCACCCACCGGAGCAAGCCATCGCGACAAAAGCGCATGAGCTGGCGCAACAGGTTGATCTTGTTCGCCTTGCTGGTGAGCCTCGGCCTGCTGGGCCTAGGCGCGGCTGCCCGGCTCCTGGCCCCCGACTCCAACACTTCGCTGACGCGCTTTGACGCGATCATCGTGCTGGGCACTTCGACCGACAGCGATGGCAATCCCACGCCGAGGCAGTTGGCCCGCGTGACCGAGGGCGTGCATGAGTATGAGCGGGGCGTGGCGCCACGGATGATTTTAACCGGAGGCGCGGCGCTCAACCACTTCGTCGAGGCGCGGGTGATGGCGCGCACCGCCGAGGCGCAGGGAATTCCCGCCTCCGCCATCTTTCTGGAGCCCGAGGCCAGAAATACGGTGGAAAACGCCTGCTACGCGACGCGCATCATGATGGCGCACGGCTGGCGGTCGGCCGAGGTGGTTTCCAGCGCCGATCAACTGCCCCGCGCCGGCATCGTCTTCGGCAACTTGCCGATCGAGTGGCGCACGCACGCCGCGCTGCCGCTTGCGCCGGAACCGGCGGTTTACGCCGGGACCAAATCTGTCATCGAGACGCTGAAAACCGCGCGCTACCTGCTCTGGGCCCGCTGGACCGAGCGCTGCGAACCGTGATCGAAACAAAAACTGCCTGCTTTGCATTGTCCCTGGTCGGCATGGTCCTGTAAGCTGAATGGTGATGCGTATTTCAGTGAAAATCTCCGTCTCTTTTTTCGCCCTTGCCACACTGGCGCTGTGTTTTGGTAGCCACGCGCAGGCGCAAAGCAATGCCTCTCCGATGGCCGGCAATGGCACCTACATTGCCACCGATCCGTTGGCTCTGGTGCGCTACGACAACCGCTTCGACGTTTCGCTGGGCATGGCCTACGACCACATGAAGGCCGGACCGAACCTGCTGGAAGGCTCAAACCTGGGCGGACTGGACCTGTCTGGCTCGTACTGGTTCAGCAAGCACTGGGCGCTGGAGGGCTCGGGCCGCGGCTATGTGGGCACCAGTGGCACCGCTCCCAACGAATTTATCAACGGCAAGGGCAATGCTGAGAGCATTAAGGGGCCGTTCGTGGCTCAGTATCTGTTCGTTGCCGGACCCGAATGGCTCGGGCCGCACAACAAACACGGCGCGCTGATTGCCCATGCGTTGGTGGGCGGCGTGTACGGCAAGTTTGAGCAGGATCTGCGCGGCAATCTGCCCTCGCTGGTCGGCTTCTACAACGACCAGGTTGCCCCGGCTGCCATCATCGGCGGCCACATGGACCTGAACCGCTCGGCGCGCTGGGTCTTTCGCATTACGCCGGACGCGGTCATTACCCGCTACGGCATCAACTACGGAAACAAGGTCACCCAGACCGATGTCAATTTCGCCATCTCGGTCGGGATACAGTACAAGTTCAAGGGAAAGCGCTAGAATTTTTTTTACGATCTCTTTTGTAAAGCCGGGGCTCTCGGCGACAGCTTCTTGTCGCGAGCGCTTCGGCTTTTTTCTTTGAGAAAGACCTTTTCATGCGTGGACGGCTGACGAAATCAGTTCCGTGTGGTATTCTCCATCGTTCGGCGGTACTGTGAACGAGTAGAGCTCTAGAACCAAGTTGTATTGCGCAACGGCACTTTCAGCACTTCAGGGACAAGAAAGGGCACGAAGGCGAGTTCCAATGGAGATGAGAGACACACTTGGAGTATTGCTTGCAGGCGGAGCAGGAGAACGGCTTTTTCCCCTCACTCGGGATCGCGCCAAACCAGCCGTGCCCTTTGGCGGGCACTATCGCATCATCGACATCACCCTTTCCAACTGCATCAACTCCGGCCTGCGCAAGGTCTACATCCTCACGCAGTACAAGGCGCTCAGCCTGAACCGGCACATCCGCGAAGGGTGGACGGGGGTTGTGGCGCAGGAGTTGGGCGAGTTTTTCGAACTGCTGTCGCCCATGCAGCGCACCGGCGGCAACTGGTACATGGGGACCGCCGATGCGGTTTACCAGAACATCTACTCGATTGGCAGCGAGCAGCCAAAATATACGATCATCCTCAGCGCCGACCATATTTACAAGATGGACTACAGCCGGATGCTGGAGTACCACAAGGAGACCAAGGCGGAGGTCACGCTGGCCACGCTGCCAATTTCGCCCGAAGAGTCGGCGCGCTTTGGCGTGGTCGAAGTGGGCCACAACGGCGAGATCGTCAGCTTCCAGGAGAAGCCGGTCCAGACCAGCTTTCGGTCGCCCTTCAACCCGAACGCGGTTGATGCCTCGATGGGCATTTACATTTTCAATACGCCGGTGCTGTTGAAAGCGCTGATCGCCGACGCCGAAGATCCGAACTCAAAGCATGACTTTGGCCATGACATTCTGCCCAATATGCTGGGCAAGAAGAAAATCATGGCCTACAGCTTTGTGGACGAAAACAAGCAGGAGGCGCTCTACTGGCGCGACGTGGGCACGCTGGACGCCTACTACGACGCCAACATGGATCTGTGCTCGGTTTCGCCAATCTTCAATCTGTACGACTCCAGTTGGCCCATCCGCACGCGCGTGCGCCAGTACCCGCCGGCCAAGTTTGTCTTCGGCGAGCCGGGCCGCTCGGGCGTGGCGGTTGACTCGATCATCACGGCCGGCGTCATCATCTCTGGCGCCACGGTGTCGCACTCCGTGGTCTCGCAGGATGTGCGCGTCAACTCCTACTCGACCGTGGATGCCAGCATCATCTTCTCGCACGTGAACATCGGCCGGCACTGCCGCATCCGCCGAGCCATCATCGACCGCGACGTGCACATTCCCGAGGGCACGGTCATCGGCTACGACCCGGTCGAAGACAAGAAACGCTACTTTGTCACTCCCTCGGGGCTGACAATCGTCACGCGCGACGTATCGCTGTTTGAGAACCCGGTCGATCCGGCCTTCCAGCGGGATTGCTGAGACTTCGAAAGAGACGAATATGGCCACGCTCAACCGCGCAGAAAAAATGAAACACCTGCTTCCCCGTCTGCAAGAGATGACTTCAACCGCGCCCTCTCTGCATGAGCTGGAGAAGGCCATGGTCAGGGCCATAGCCGAGCAACTTCCCGGCTATGACTGGGTCGGCTTTTATATGCTCGATCCGAATGACCCGGAAACACTGCTTCTGGGGCCTTTCGTCGGCGAGCCCGCGCACTTGTGCATTCCGATCGAGGAAGGAATCTGCGGTGCGGCGGTGGCAGCGGGAGAAACCATGATCGTGGACGACGTGAACGCTGACCCGCGCTATCTTTCCTGCTCCATCTCGACGCAATCCGAGATTGTCGTCCCCATTTTTGCGCAGGGCAAGGTCGTAGGCGAAATCGATATCGATAGCCATGGATTGGCGTCTTTTACCGAGACCGACCGCAATTTTCTTGAGGCAGCGGCACGCTTTGTCGGGGCCTATATCGAGAAGCACGGCGGTTAGGCTACTGACAGCATGAATCTGTTCCTTGAGAACCACATGCAAAATTCCATAGAGATTGCAAGAAGTGTCAGTCGTCCACCGTCTTCGCCGACCCGCAATCGATGAAACTGTGCCCCATCCATCGGACGCCTTTGTTTTTGTCCGATGGGTGGGAGTCCATAGAACTTCCGGTCGATATTCTGTTTTGTTGAATTTGCCTTCTTGTTTCTGTGTCAGGGCACGGCTTCAGTCGTGCCCTGACACAGATCTTCAGCCTGAAGGCAATTTTGTAAGTAGCTCTTGAATTCGTCGTTTCCCAGGTCCCAAAATCGGGACCTGGGGCACCCAGCTTTGCGCGAACGACTTGCGGCGCGGGAACCAACCTCCAGAATCCTGCGTACTAAAGAAACATGGAATGCGTGGGTACATTAAGCTGGAACGGGATGGGGCTGGCATGGCCGGCGAGCCACCCCAGCGACAAAGACCTGTCGCTGGAAACCTCAGTCAAGCCGTTGTGGCGTCGTCTGGGGATCCGGAAGCAGGACGCTGGCGTTTCCAAGCCGTGTCCGATTCCTGACGGCCAACGCCTTGCGTCGGCGGCTCGCACGGCAAGCGGGGAGGCGGTTCCTCTGGAAATCGACTGGCCTCAAATCGTTCGCCTCTGCATGAACGGCGATTCCGCAGCGTGGTCGGAGCTGGTCCGCGCGCAGCACCGGCGCGTCTATGGCCTCTGCTACCGCTTCACCGGCAACCCGGCCGACGCCGAGGATTTGACGCAGGATGTTTTCCTGAAGATTTACTCCAATCTGGCCAGCTTCGACCTGAACCGCGGCAGCCTGCAGGTCTGGATCGCCACAATGACCCGCAACCTGCTGGTGGACAACTTCCGCCGCACGCGCAACCAGCGCGCAACCAGCTCCTTGGACGACGGCTGGGAAGAAGCGGAGACGCTGAAGCCGGTGGACCGGCTTACCTCTCGCGCACTCTCGCCGCACGAGGCCGCGGCCAAAAACGAACTGGCAAAGATGGTGCAAGACGCCTTGGCGCAGGTCTCGGTCGATCTGCGCGAAGCCGTCATTCTGAGAGACCTGCAAGATATGGATTACAAGGAGATTGCCCAGGTGCTGAGCATTCCCGAGGGGACGGTCAAGTCCCGCATCAGTCGAGGCCGCGCGGAACTAGCAAGGCTTCTCGAACGTAATAAACAAGAGGTGATGTGATGGCAGAGCGCACATACAATCCGAAACCCACGGCCTGCGAGCAATGGGAAGCGATGTTGACTGACGCGCTGGACGGGCTACTGAAGCCCGCGAACGAGGCGGCCTTTGCGGCCCACAGGTCCATCTGCCCGGCCTGCTCGGCGCTGTTTGAAGAGGCTCGCCGGGGCCGCGAGTGGCTGGAGTTCCTTTCTCCCGAGCCGGAGGTTCCGGCTGGCCTGCTGGACAAGATTCTGGCCAAGACGGGACCGGGACAGACGGCCAACAGCACGCTGGCCACTGCCAGCAATGTTGTGCCGGTCACGCTGATCGCCACCCCGGCATGGCAGCGTCCGGGCCTGATGGGGCACGTCCGGCGCTTTGCCGAGCCCCGCCTGATGATGACGGCGGCAATGGCCTTCTTTTCGATTGCGCTGACGATCAACATGACCGGCATCCGCCTGGGCGATGTGCGCCTCGCCAACCTGCGGCCCAGCATGGTGCGCTCGATCATGGAGCGGCGGCTGATGACGGCCTCAACCCCCATCATTCGCTATTATGAACACTCGCCGCTGGTGCGCGAGGTGCGGATGAGGGTGCAGGATCTGCGCCGGACAACGCAGAGCGAGGACGAGGAAAACCGGCGGAAGCAGCAAAAAACGACGCCCGGCGAGTCGAAACATACTCCGGCGCGCAAGGACGGCAGCTCACCGGCGCAAGCGCCACAGCAATCGGCCAAGCCAGCCCGCGACAATCCTGATTTCCTGCAAGCTTCACTGACGTTTCACGAACAATCCCCGGTGGCAACGGCTCGTTGCCAGGGGCTCGAATCCGCGCATTCCGGCGGCTCCGAAAAGGAAGTACGGGAAAGGAGCACAAAATGGACTGCGTAAATCATAGCGGGATCAATGCAACCGCCTATTGCCAGAACTGCGGCAAGCCGCTCTGCGCCGGCTGCGTGCGCTCGGCCAGCGGAGGACAAATTCTGTGCGAGTCCTGCTGGAGGTTGTGGCAGAGCTATCAACAGCCCTTCATCTCCCCTGTCGCGAGCGGCCCCAATCCGGGAGCAGCGGCAGCGCTGGGATTGATTCCCGGCGTGGGGGCCATGTACAACGGCCAGTTCGTCAAGGGCTTTATCCACGTGGCGGTTTTTGCCCTGCTGGTCACCGGAGCCAGCGAATTCCATGACCCCGTTGACATCATCTTTGGCCTGTTCATTCCCGCGTGGATCATCTACCAGTCGTTTGAGGCCTTCCACACGGCCACGGCGCTGCGCGACGGCACGCCGCTGCCCGATCCCTTCGGATTGAACGAGGTGGGCGGCTGGCTGAATCTGGGCGCACGGTCGCGGAATCCGGGCCAACCCGGCGCGGAGCAAGAGCCGGTGGATTCCGCCTCCTACCCGTCCGGTACGGCAACGCAGGGCAATCCTTATCAAACGCCGTTTACGCCGCCGTCGCCCGGCTTTGTCAATCCCGTCGCGCAGCCGCCGGCCTGTGCTTCTTGGCGGCGTCCGGAGCCAATCGGCGCCATCGTTCTGATTGGCCTGGGAGTCTTGTTCCTGCTGGAGCAGTTGGACATTTTCCACGGCCGCTTGCTGGAATTTTCCTGGCCGTTGGTGCTGATTGCAATCGGCGTCTGGCTCATTGTTCGCCGTCTAGGAGATTCGCAAGGAGGTTCCAAATGAACCACTACATTATGATTCGCCGCCTGCGCGGCCCCGCTTTTTTACTGCTGGTTGGCATGCTTGCACTGCTCAATCAGGCAAATATCCTCAGTTGGGGCAGAAGCTGGCCGTTTTTCCTGATCCTGGCCGGAGTGCTGGCGCTGGCAGAGCGCCTGGCGCTGACCTCCGCGGGAGGCGTTCCGCCCATACCCGGACAAGGGCAGCCTTATCCTGGCCAGCCTTATCCAGACGCATCTCAGACGGGCGTTCCTGATCCCCGTGCGGGAACAGGCATTCCCGCCTACCCAGGGCAGCCAGTGGCCCAGATCGCGGACTCCGTGAAGAAAGATGAAGGAGGGCAGTTATGAGCACCATACCTCCAAACACGCCTCCAAATGGAGCGCCGCCTCCGTTTCCGCCGTACGACCCCAAGGCGCAGTGGCGCGTCTACCGGGAGCAGCAGAAGGCCGCCTGGCGCGCGCAGCGCGATGCTTGGAAGGCCCAGCAGCACGCCTGGAAGGCCAACTACGTGGGCGCTTACGGTCCCCGCGTTCCCTCGGTTGTCGGCCCTGTCATCCTGATTGGCGTCGGTGTGGTGGCCCTGCTGGTGCTTTCGGGCGTTATTCCGAGCCTCCAGTTCTGGGGCTGGTATGGCCGCTGGTGGCCGCTGGTTTTGATTGGCGCCGGGTTGGCGCTGCTCGGCGAGTGGGCTCTCGATCTGCGCCGGGCCGTTCCTGTGCGCCGCAGCGGCAGCTTTGTGGGCATCATTATCCTGCTGGCCATCCTGGGCTTTTGCGCCTCTGGATGGAACAACTTCCTGGGTCCTCTGCGCACTCAGTGGGGCAACCAGGATGAGTCCTTCAACTTTTTGGGCTTGCCCGAGCACGACCTCGATCAGACGCTGAACCAGCAGATTCCCGCCAATGCCGTCATCGATATCGAGAACCCTCGCGGCGACGTGAACATCACGGCGGGCGATGGCTCCGCGATCAACGTGCAGGCTCACGAAGTGGCCTATGCCAGCTCCGACGCGGACGCCAAGAAGATTTTTGACACCGAGGCGGCCCAACTGAAGGTCAGCGGCAACGCCGTGCAGATCAAGTCGGAGAGCAACTCCAGCGGACGGCTGAATCTGGTCGTGACCGTGCCCAAAAACGCGCGGGTCACGGTGAATGCAGGCCGTGGCGACATTACCGCGGCTGAGTTGGGCGCGGGCATCAACATCACCGCCCTGCACGGCAGTGTTGACTTGAATACGCTGAAAGGGCCTGTGCAGGTGCACTTCTCCAACGACAAGGGCGACTTGGCCGCGCATCAGGTCGAGGGCGACATCTCGGCCGATGGCCGCTACAGCGACCTGAATCTCACTGATGTTCAAGGCAAGGTCGCGCTCAGCGGCGAAATCGTTGGCGATGTGTACGTCAAGAACATCTCCGGGGGCGTTCACCTGCACACCTCCGTGACGGACCTGCAAGTCGCGGCGCTGCCCGGCGACCTGACGCTCAACTCCGACGACCTGCGCCTGAACGAGGCCAAGGGACAGGTGCGTGTCACAACGCACTCCAAGGACGTTGACCTCAGCCAGATCTACGGCGACAGCTACGTGGAAAACCGCGACGGCAGGATCTCCGTTGAACCAGCCGGCGCCTTCGGCGTGGAAGCGAAAAACAGCAAGGGCGACGTGGAAATCACGCTGCCGCCCGAGGCCTCTGCCACCGTGACCGGATACTCGCATAATGGCGACATCACCACGGAATTCGCCTTGCCCGTGACCGGCGACGAGAACAAGACTGTGACCGGGAGGATCGGCTCCGGCAAATCGAAGATCGTGCTGAACGCCGACAACGGCGACGTGCACATCAAGAAGGGCTCGGGCTTTCCGTCCGCGCCAACCGCCTCCGCGCCTGCCGCCCACAAGGCTGTCGCGCCGCCCAATACGCGTCACCTGAAAGCTCCCAAGGCGCTGCCCGCGCAGCCCGTGACGCAGTAAAACCGCTATCCTACTGAGCTGCTGAAAACTGCAAGAGATAAGGCGCGGAAGAGTTCACTTTCCCGCGCCTACTTTTTGTTGGTGCGGTTTCGCAAGGAGCACGTTGAGGCCTCGGAAAGATCCGCGATGGTGACTTGCCGAGAGGAATCTGCGCCTGATGAGTGATCCATTCCCTCTACATAGAGTCATCGGCCCCTACCGCAAGAGAAAGCCTGTTAAGAATTTCAACGGCTGCCAATCTCCTGAAATGCTTTGATATCCCGATTCAGTATCAGAGGAAGAATGGGTTTTCTTTGAGCCACCAGAATGGCTCTGCTTCCCGGATGAGCTTGATCTCAGAGATGGCGTCTTTATTCCAAATACATCCGCTGGCGCAACCCCAGGCGCCGTACCAAAACAGGGTGGGGTATCTCGTGTGTTCCGATATGTACGGAGCAATGATTAAGCCCTGATGTTCAGTGGCCACTTTTACCCAATCGATCGCTATCCGCCGTTCTCCACTAGGCTTAAGCCCATACTTTTTGGTGAACTCAGAAAGTTGCCTTCTGCCGTCAATGAAACGTATTTTGTTTTCATCTGCCAGAGTTATCTCGTACTGATGTTGGCTTCTCAGATCGCCAGGGTTCATACTCGGCCAGTCTCTATCTCCAACGACCGATACCCAAAGTCCTTTGGGCCTCGTGTAATGCTTCTGCTGAGTGGACTGTTCCCTAGAAAGGATCTTGCTGATCTTATTGCTGGAGTAGTGATGGAGGAGCATACTCGATTGTTACACCACCCAAGAAGGTGACGAGCTACGAATTGGGGACGTCGCCAGCAGTTTGAGTTGCATTTCGGTTCTCCCCGCCGATTAAGATTAGTACCCATAAACGCCCTAGGCTCTGGGCGGCAGGTAACCCGTTCATCAGCTCCGAAGAATAACGCTGAACCTTCGACCTGTCAGCAAATCGACTTTTACGCCGAAGAGTAGCTAGCGCGTGCTCTGAGAGGCTTTGGCGAAATGGAAGATGCAGTTGACCTCGTGTGTATCGGGGTCGGCCTTGACGTCATAGGTGCTAATCACTGTTTGCATCCATTTCGTCATGGACTTGTCTCTCTTTTGTGCCAGCGCCGCAAATTTCGAGAGATAGCTTTCGTCAAATACGTCGCCGGGAGCCATCTTCCAGGCGAGCTTGAGTTTGGCGGCCATCACGTCGGGAGCGCCGTCGAATTTGACCGTGGCCAGCCGATACTGCGAGCCCGGAGCGACTTCGACGTTGTAATTCACAATATGAGTCGCCTCACTGTAGGAAGGGGTTGAAACGATGGCACAATCGAGATAACCCTTGGCGTGGTATGCGTCGCGGACGGCCATGATGAATAGGTCAAGCGGCCGTCCCGAACCAGCCTGATATCTGGAAAGGATCTTCTCAATCTCCGCGCGCACGACCAGCGCGTTGGCCGGATAGTTGATGGTTCCGAGCTTGTAGATGCCACCTTCCTTGACCGTGATGGTATAGGGGATTTCGGCAGACTCATCCGAGACGACCAGAGAATCATCCTGCACAACACCTACTTGCACGGCCGCATAACCTTGGTCCTGGTAGAAGTCTTCGAAAATGTGCTGAAGACCGATGGCCGTGTTCTCTGTATCGAAGTTGTTCCCTGTTTGTCCGTTGGCCAGAAGGTTAGCCTTGGCTTGCAGATCGGACGAAACGCCGGCAAGCTGGATCTGGCCGATATGGATCGCCGGCGAAACAACTGTGAAGTTCATCGCCGTAAGCTTTTGCGGACCCAGGCCGCTGGTAAGAACGGCTTTTACTGTTGCCTTGACGTTTTTGGCTGCCAACATCTCTTCGAATGTCTGACGGATTCCTTCAAGCAACGAGCCGCTGGCTGGCAAGACGCCGCGATAGAGCGGGAAGCGCTCGTGCAGCTTGGCGTCGAGTTCTTTGCCCGGCGTCAGAGGCACATTCTCCAAGTGCACGGGAAACAGCTTGCTGGAAGGCGTCAAAGTGAAGAGCAGCGTCTTGCTGTCGGTCGTGAACTTGACCGCTTCGAAGAGGCCTGTATCATTGAGCATCTTCGCGTGAGCTTTCACCTCGCGGGAGTTCAGGCGCGCGTCCGGCTTCAAGCCGGCGGCCGCGAGCAGCTCCTGTTGCGTATATTGCGGTGCGCCTTGAAAGCGGATCGCCTTGGGCTGAACTTTCTTCTGCGCTAACAAGGGAAAAGAACAAAGCAAAAGCAAAGCTATGCTGACTGCGCCAGACAGTTTTGTCATATCTTGCCAAGGATAGCAAACGGAGGCCGATGCGGACAGTCCGTTCATCTGCTCCGAAGAATCACTTTGAATCTTGAAAAGCTGTGCCCCGTTCATCGCGGTTTTTGCGATGAGCGGGCGGGTGCCAAATGCTGCCCCTCGCTGACCCGAGTTTTGCAGATCATTTCCCCAGAGCAGCGCACCATGAAAGAGGAGGTTGCTCTCCGGCCAGCCCGGACCGCATGAACGGCCGGGGACATACCTGACAGATTGGACCGGGGACATACCTGACACTGCACAAGTCCATGGGCGTTTATTTACAACGTCTGCATGGGCTGGAGAGCGAGCAGTGTCATGGATGAGAAGCTGCGCTTTGTCTTTGAGTATGAGCGCGATGAGGAGCCGATGCGGGCTCTGTGCGAGCGGTTTGCGATCAGCCGGGAGACGGGCTATGTATGGTTGCGCCGTTACCGGCAGCGGGGTACGGAGGGACTGGTGGAAGTGAACCGGGCGCCGCTGCGCCATCCCAACCAGACGCCGGCGACGATCGAAGAGGCAGTGCTGGGGCTGCGCCAGGCGCATATGACGTGGGGACCGCGCAAGCTGAAGCGGATTCTGGAGCGGGATCAGCCGGGTCGCGCGTGGCCCGCGACCAGCACAATGGGCGAAATCGTCAAGCGTGCCGGGCTGGTGATAGCACGCAAGAAGCGGCGTCGGACGGAAGCGTATACCGAGCCCCTGGCGCACGCCGTGGAGTCGAACCGGGTCTGGTGCGCCGACTTCAAGGGCTGGTTCAGAAGCGGGGACGGGACGCGCATCGATCCGCTGACGATTACCGATGCCTGCAGCCGCTACCTGCTGCGCTCGCAGGCTGTGGAGAAGACCGACACCGAGCGGGTGCGGGCGATCTTCGAGGCGGCGTTCCGCGAATATGGGCTACCCGAGGCGATCCGCACCGATAATGGGGCTCCCTTTGCCAGTTCGGCCGTGGGCGGGCTGTCGCGACTGGCCGTCTGGTGGATCAAGCTGGGCATCGTGCCGGAGCGCATCGAGGCCGGGCATCCGGAGCAGAACGGCCGCCACGAGCGCATGCATCGCACCATGAAGCTGGACCTGCGGCCGGCCGAGGACTGGCGCGGCCAGCAACTGGAGCTGGACCGATTTCGCTATGACTACAACCAGGTGCGGCCCCACGAAGCCCTGGGGATGCAGACACCGGCCTCGGTCTATGAGCCTTCTCCACGGTCCTATCCGGAGCGGATACCGGAAATCGACTACCCCGACACCATGCTGGTGCGCTCGGTCAAGAGCCACGGCCATTTCCGCTGGAAGAAACAGGACGTGTTCCTCAGTGAAGTGCTGTGGGGCGAAAGCATCGGCCTGCTGCCGCTTGACGATGGCTGCTACACGGTCTACTTTGCCCATGTGCCCCTGGCCCTGTTCGACGCCAAAATAAGAAAAATCTTTCCCCTGCCCAAGCACAGAGGAGAACAAAACACGCGCTCCGTTTCCGGGGCAGCTGCCCCGGAAACGGAAAAACAAAACCTGCCTGATAAGAGAAAACTGTCAGGTATGTGCCCGGTCTAAAATGTCAGGTTTGTCCCCGGCCGTTCACGATACCAAGCCCAAAGAATGCTCTCGCGAAGCGCTGCATTTACAATTGTCAGGTGCAGTCAGAACAGTCTTCGCCAATCATTCTTGCCGAAAACCTGACCAAGGTTTACACGGCGGGCCGGCTTCAGGTCACCGCGGTTCACGGCATTTCGCTTTCCGTGCAGCCGGGGGAGTTTGTCGCCATTGTGGGTCCTTCGGGCTCGGGCAAATCCACGCTTTTTTATATGCTGGGCGGTCTGACAAAAGCCACCGAAGGCCGCGTAGTCGTTGACGGGGTGGATTTTGCCTCGCTTTCCGACGGCGAGCGGACGCGCCTGCGCAAGCATCGCATCGGCTTCGTCTTCCAGAAGTTCAACCTGCTACCGACGCTCTCGGCCATGGGCAATATCGAAATCGCCTACGAGGTCAGCGGGCGCAAGGAGCCTATGGACCGCAAGTATCTGGACCACCTGAGCGATATTCTGTCGATCCAGGGCCGCTTGAAGCACCGGCCAAGCGAGTTGAGCGGCGGAGAGCAGCAACGGGTGGCGATTGCGCGGGCGCTGATTACCCGGCCGGCCATTGTGCTGGCCGACGAGCCCACCGGCAACCTGGACACGAAGAGTTCGGACGCGGTGCTGCATATGCTTTTGCGCTCGAACCGCGAGCTGGGCCAGACCACGCTGATGATTACGCACAACCCCGAGGCGGCCTCGATTGCCGGGCGTATTCTGCATATGCGCGACGGGGAAATCGTCAGTGAGGAGAGGGGTTCGCGGGCCGATATGGTTTTGCCGGCGTCCGGGGTGGAACAGTCTTCCACAGCTTCGACGGCACCGGCGGTTTGACCTCAAATCCATCGCCCGGTATACTCGAATTTGTAGCAAGCGGGAGTAGCTCAGTGGTAGAGCATTGCCTTGCCAAGGCAAGGGTCGCGAGTTCAAATCTCGTCTCCCGCTCCATTCCGCCCTCCGGCACCAGCCGGGTTGGCTACGGCGGCATGGAACGATCCGCAATCTAAAGAGCAGCCCTGCCAAGGCGCGGTACCCAAGTGGTAAGGGAGAGGTCTGCAAAACCTTTATGCGCCGGTTCGATCCCGGCCCGCGCCTCCAGCTTTTTCCTCATAAATACAGCATTTTCTGAAGTTTATCCCCCTTTCAGTAGGTGTGTCTTTTTCGTCCTCATCCGTTCCCAATCGGCGTAAATAGGGTGCGTTCCGGCTCAGAGGTGGACAAAAGGTGGACAAAAAACACCTGCCTTGACGCTGGATGGTATGTCGCTCGGCATACGGATTCTCGCATCTTTTGAGTGGAGGCTTGCCTGAGGCAAACTGATCACCAGCAACGACAACGGCATCCGTGTCATTTGGTGGCACTTGAAGGCAAGCAACGGCCTCTCCGCCGAAATTCAGACGATATGACGATCAGTTTGTCATCCAGCAGCCGCAGATTATCAGATGGACGGATCAGGCAAGCCTGCGGCATCGAGCATCAGTGTGATGCTTCATCCCAAGCAGTTTAGATGTAAAGGATGATTTTGCAGGAAACCTGGCTTTTTGTTCAGTCTAACTTAAGCTAGACGTTATTTGAAATCTTCCTGTGAGGGGCGCGCATCCAAATCGCCAACGCAGTTGTCCAGACCCTTCGATTTGGGGCGCGAGGTCTCTCCAGCATCCTTCAACAGCTTATCGTATTTTTCCATTGCCGCCTTCTTGTGCTCGGCGGTAGGGTGGACGTATTTCTGCACCAAACGAATGGATGCGTGTCCGAGGATTGCGGCGAGCGTCACCAGATCTACCCCGTCCTGTGCGATGTGGGTTGCGAAAGTATGGCGCAAATCATATGGAACAAATTCAATCGTGACGCCATCTTGGGCTGCATGCATGACGACGCTATCGTGTGCGTTATTGATTCGGCCGATATGCTCCCCACGTTTTCTCTTTGAGGGAAAGATCCAGGGTGAATCTCCTTCCATCCTGCGCTCAAGAATTAATCGCGACTCTGAAGTCATGTTGAGGATGCGCGTGGAAGCCGTCGACTTTGATTTTCGAATGTGGATTTCGCCGCGATCAAAGTCGATATCCGCCTTTGCTAGAACCGTGGCCTCCTCGGGGCGGATCCTCTGGTTGATCATCAGGCGCCCCACATCGTGTAAGTTTGGAAACTTCGTGGCACGCTTGAAGTATTCGCGCTCCTCCTCTGGCGTAAGAATATGCATTCGAACAGCATCTGCATCCGAAGGGATTTCCACCTCGCGGATTGGGTTCCTGTACGCCCAGTGCTGGCGAATAGCGAAACCGAAAAACTTACTCAAAGCGTGCAGATCATGGCGAATCGTGATATCCCTGACCTTATGCGTATTCACGCGCCACGTCTTGTAGTCTTCAATTTTTCCTTCGTCGATGAGGCTTACAGGGGCCGTTCCGAAGAAGGCCCTTGCGCTTGCAAAACTTGTCTTAATGCGCTTGTAGCTGTCGGGATGTTCGCGATAATGAGCCTTTGCCCAGAGAAGGAATTCATGAGTCGCATAGTCGAATTTACGGATTGCAACCCGTCGTGTCGGACGCCGCCCTTCTAGCAGCGCGTTCAGATACTTCGACTCTATTAGTTGAGCATCTCTATTGGATGAATATCAAGCTAGCTCCGGCATAGCGGCAAGCTGTTTGTAAGTGATGGTTTGAGTGCCGATGCAGGCTCGCAGCAGGCGCACCATCAAGTCCGGTTCCATGGTGCGGCGGTTGAGTCTGTAGC